>OGXX01001259.1_pt1 | contig 25930 bp, 27 predicted proteins | sample 1576301 | NCBI WGS metagenome assembly OGXX01 (sample SAMEA3541469, study PRJEB24748) | human gut metagenome | biome: human gut; feature: human-associated habitat; material: faeces | place: China | collected 2012
AAGCTTTTCCGTGTCTTGCTTCGTCTTTTGCCATTTCATGAACGGTGTCATGGATAGCGTCCAGACCCAGCTGTTTTGCTTTGGTTGCGATTTCTTTTTTGCCAGCGCAAGCGCCGTTTTCAGCAGCAACGCGCAGCTCCAGGTTTTTCTTGGTGGAGGTGGTTACAACCTCGCCCAGCAGCTCTGCAAATTTTGCAGCGTGCTCTGCTTCTTCGAAAGCAGCTGTTTTGTAGTATTCAGCAATTTCTGGATAGCCTTCTCTTGCTGCCTGACGGGACATTGCCAGGTACATACCAACCTCGGTGCACTCGCCCTGGAAGTTCATTCTCAGACCTTCAAGGATTTCAGCGTCAACGCCTTCTGCTACGCCGATTCTGTGCTCGTCAGCCCAAACCAGCTCGCCGCTTGCCTGCTCTTCGAACTTGGAAGCCGGAGCTTTACACTGTGGGCAGAATTCCGGAGGTGTTTCTCCTGTGTAAACATAACCGCAGATTTTGCAAACCCATTTTTTCATGATGAATTTCCTCCTTAAAATTTATGATGGTGGACCCTCCTATTGAGGTGTCCGATTTCTTCCTTCGATTTAAATAATACCACATTGGTATATTATTTGCAAGGTTTTTTCGATATTTTTTTTTGAATTTTTTTCGGATAAATCTTGTCTATTTTTGCCAAATCCCACCTTCCTCTGCCTCAAAAATCCTCCTGTATGAATATCTTTGCCCAAAATCCGGCATACTATCATCAGCGGGAAAAATTTTTTCTGAGATTTTTGCAATCCATAGGTTCTAAAAATCTCGCTCACAAAAATATCTTTCCGCTATTTCTTACAATCGGAAAGGATGGACCGTTATGTCGAAAAAGTCACACAAGCTCACCCCCAAAAATCCTCCCATTGATACCCCTTTGCAGACCGGTAGCAACTGCAAAGATGAAGCTTCGGAATGCAAGACCAAGCATCCGGGCAAACCGGAAGCCAGAGATTATTGATTCTTAAAAAAACACGGTAAAAAAAGCATGGATGGAGAATTTCCATCCATGCTTTTTTCTGCTTATTTTGCTTTTATCTCTTCGTTTGGCTCCAGCTGAGATTCAATCTCTGCAAACAGCTGGTTGAGGAGTTCGGGAAGGGCCTGCGAATGCAGGTATCTTGCCCTGCAAATACAGGTAACCGAACAGACACTCCAAACCGGTGGCGCGACGGTAGTCGGTCATATTGCCGTTTTTGGGCGGCTTGATCGAGCTGATGTTCCTCCCGCGTTTGAGCGCAGCCAGCTCTTCCTCATCGAGCATCGGCTCGATGACAGCGTATGCCCTACTCTGGTAGGAGGCGCGCACCTGCTCCACCGCCTGCAAATGCAGCTTGTTGACCGGCATATTCGCCTTGTGGACGATGCGCTCCCTGACTAAAATCTCATAGACGGCATCCCCCAAAAAGGCAAGCGCCTGCGGGCTGTAAAGACGGATGTCCACCCGATCGTTGTGCAGCAGCTCCATCCTTCTCCTCCTCTGTTAACGGATATAGTCGAACTCAAAGTTCAGGATGCTGACCGTATCTCCTTCGTTGATGCCCATTTCCTCCAGACGGTCGATGATACCGCTCTGACGCAGCACCCTCTGGAAGTAACCCAGAGATTCCTCGTCCTCCAGGTTGACCATGCCCAGCACCTTGACCAGCCAGTCGGCTTCCACAACATAGACGCCGTCCTCATCGACATTGATTTCAAATTTCCATTTGTCCTCGTCCTTTTCGGGCATGACCGGAACGTAGTTGACTTCAAAGCGTTTGATCGGCGGCAGCTGCTCAAGTTTGTGGAAGATGGCGTGTACCAGCGGCTCCACACCCTGTCGGGTCGCTGCCGAAATGCAGAAGAAGGCATAGCCCTGCTCCTCGATGAACTGACGGAAGGACTCAACCTGCTCCTCGGTCGCGATGTCGCTCTTGTTTGCCACGACGATCTGCTCGCGGGTGGACAGCTCCTCGCTAAAGTTTGCAAGCTCCTTGTTGATGGTTGCAAAATCTTCCTTCGGGTCTCTGCCCTCGCTGCCTGCCACATCCACCACATGAACGATCAGTCGGCAGCGCTCCACATGGCGCAAAAACTCGTGTCCCAAGCCGACGCCGTCGCTGGCTCCTTCAATCAGACCCGGGATGTCCGCCATAACAAAGGATTTTTCCTCAGCCACCTTGACCACGCCCAACACCGGCGTCAGGGTGGTGAAGTGGTAGTTTGCAATGACCGGCTTTGCTCCGCTGACCACCGAAATCAGGGTGGATTTACCCACATTCGGATAGCCGACCAGACCAACGTCTGCCAGCAGCTTCAGCTCCAAAATCAGCTCAAAGCCTTCCCCTGGGATACCCGGCTTTGCATAGCGGGGAATCTGTCGAGTCGGAGTCGCAAAGTGGCTGTTTCCCCAGCCGCCTTTTCCGCCGCGTGCAATGACCACCGGCGATTCATCCACGATGTCCGCCATGACCTGACCGCTTTCGGCATTTTTAACCACCGTTCCCACCGGCACCTTGATGACAAGGTCCGGCGCACTCTTTCCAAAGCAACGGTTGGTCCCGCCGTTCTGTCCGTTTTGCGCAATGAATTTTCGTTTGTACTTAAAGTCGATCAGTGTGTTGATGCTTTCGCAGCCCTGCAACACGATGTTGCCACCGCGTCCGCCGTCGCCGCCGTCCGGTCCGCCTGCTGCGACAAACTTTTCCCTGTGGAAGGAAACTGCTCCGTTGCCGCCGCTGCCTGCCTGCACCTTGATCGTCGCCTTATCAATAAACATAATTTCCCTTCTTTCCGTTGTTGCTTCATTTTTGCAGAGCGTTTGACCCTGCTTCCATCTTATCATGCCACCGCTTTTTGCCGATACTCCCGCCGGCAAAAGCCGGGGAGGATTTTTACATTTAAAAAAATCCCGAGACAGTCATCTCGGGATTTTCTCTGCACAAAATATTGTTCGATTACTGAACCGGGATAACGCTTACTTTCTTGCGGTCGCGGCCCATGCGCTCGAATTTTACCTTGCCATCTTTGAGAGCGAACAGGGTATCGTCGCTGCCGATGCCTACGTTCTCTCCTGGATGAATGTGAGTACCTCTCTGACGGTACAGGATGTTGCCAGCCAGTACGAACTGACCGTCTGCGCGTTTTGCGCCAAGACGCTTGGATTCAGAGTCACGGCCGTTCTTTGTGGAACCAACACCTTTTTTATGAGCAAAGAATTGCATGCTAAGTCTAAGCATTGTTGTACACCTCCGATAGATTTACCTGGATCGTTCCCTCATAATCTTCCGCCAGCAGATTCAGATGGAGCAGCAGCGCCTGTAAAAACGCCTGTCCCTTCTTTGCATCCGCGCGGTCGAGGGTCATTTTAATTTCATTTTCTCCGACATCCACCTGAGCGCCAAGTTTCAGCACCTCTGTGATGCCGTTTGCTGCCATTTGGACTGCCGAAGTGACCGAAGCGCAGACAATATCGTGACCGTAGTCATCGTAGCCTGCGTGACCTGTCAGACAGAAACCTGTCAGCAGATCGCCGGTCTTAACAAAGTCTGCATGGATCATTATGCGTTGATAGCAGTGATCTCAACTTTGGTATATGGCTGTCTGTGGCCCATCTTGCGTTTGCTGTCTTTTTTGGATCTGTAGGTGAATACAGTAACCTTTTTGGACTTACCGTTTTTGATAACTTTGCCGGCAACCTTAGCGCCCTCAACAACTGGGGTACCTACTACCATTCCATCCTCTTTGCCAACAGCGATAACGTCGAATTCAACGTTCTCTTCTTCCTGTGCATTGAGCTTTTCAACATAAACTACATCGCCTACGGATACGCGATACTGTTTGCCGCCGGTCTTGATGATTGCGTACATAATATATACCTCTTTCTGTATAAACTCGCTGCCTTTCCAGGCGGTGGACCCGTTTTGGAGCACACTTAAAACAGCCCGTGACATGCGGTACAATTTACTTTATCATATCTTTTTGGCTTTGTCAAGCCATTTTTCCGCTTTTTGCGTCTTTCTTTTGCAGTCTCTTTTTCGCTTGCAAGCCCTTGTATCAGGATGCTGATGAAAGAAGGAAAAGCACCTCTCTTTTTGTGCAGTTTTCTCCGCTTTCCCCTTTTTTCTTCTTTGCTTGACAGCGCTGTTTTTTTCTTCTAAAATAAAATTGCTTTCCTGCGGTATCGACAATCTTTTTTTGCCATACCGCGTAAAACAATTTGAAAGGAGCCTTTTTATGTCTGATTTTTTCCAACTGGTCGAACAGCGTGAAAGCTGCCGCAACTACGACCCGCAAAAGCGTCCAACCAAAGAACAGCTGGTTCGCTGCATCCAGGCAGCACAGCTCTCCCCTTCCGCCTGCAACTCGCAGCCGTGGAGCTTTCTGGTCATCAATTCCCCTGAAAAAGCCGCTGTTGTTGCCGCTTCTACCCAGTGCGCCGGCTTCAACAAATTCACCGACAACTGCCCTTCCTTTATTGCAGTCTGTGAGGAAGATGCCTACCTGATGGGCGACCCGCAGCACCCGAACCAGAAGTACGCTGAAATCGACCTGGGCATTGCCGTTGCACACCTGTGCTACGCTGCCAAGCAGCAGGGATTGTCCACCTGCATCATGGGCGCCTTTGACAAAAAGATGCTCCTGGAGGGTCTGGGCATCACCGAAGAGAAACGGGTCCGCCTGGTCCTCTCGGTCGGCTATGCTGCCAACGACCAGCTTCGCACCAAAAAGCGCAAGCCGCTCGAGCAGATCATGACCTATATCGACTGATGATGGAGCAGAAAATCACCGAAGTGGTTGCCGCCCTGATTGTAAAAGACCACCGCTTTTTAATCTGCCAGCGTCCTGCCCACAAGGCAAGAGGTCTGCTGTGGGAATTTGTCGGCGGCAAGGTAGAGCCGGGTGAAACTCTCCCGCAGGCACTCATCCGCGAGTGCCGGGAAGAACTGGGCATCCGGGTCACCCCGCAGGAAATTTTCATGCAGCTGGTGCACACCTACCCTGACATCACCGTCCGTCTGACCCTCTTTTGGGCACAGACACAGGATACCCCGCAGCGTCTGGAGCACAACGACCTGCGCTGGATCAGCGTCGATGAAATCGACCATTTTTCCTTCTGTCCCGCCGACCGGGATATTCTTGCTAAATTAAAACAAACCGAGATATAACAATCGAAAAACCACCGCGTCCGTGCCTGCTTGCTGCCCGGATGCGGTGGTTTTTGCGAAGGTAGGAAGTAAATATCAAAATAAAAAAGAAATCAAAATGAATGCTGTGCTTACAATCAGCAGTTCCACAAAGTTTTTTTCATAAGGATTCTGCTCGACCCAGTCGACAAAATCCTCCTTTGTTTTTCCAAAAAGCCTCTTGGTGCCATAGATGGTTGTGTCAAACAGTCCCAGTCGGCGCACTACGCGGAACAGTCCCATGCACAAGAAGAACAATCCCGACAAAAATAGTGCACTGCCCGCCATGACCATATCATACAAACGGTAATAGTACAGAACAATCCCTACGGCTAACACCGATATCCACAGCAGATGACGTAAAAATTCATCTCTGCGCAAGGCTTTTTTACTCATGCTTATTCTCTCCCAGATAATTTTCGTACTCTTTTTGTGAGATGAATGCCAGATGTCCCGGTTCCACCTCGATCATCTTCGGCTGGTCATCCGGTGTGTACTGGTGCATCGAAGGGTTGTACTCAAAGCGCACCCTCTTCTTCTCCAACAGCGGGTTCGGAATCGGAATCGCAGAAAGCAACGATTTGGTGTACGGATGTACCGGGTTTTTGTACAGCATCTCGGATGGTGCCATCTCCACGATGCGACCACGGTTCATAACCGCTACTCGTTCCGAGAAATATTTGACAACCGACAGGTCATGCGCGATGAACAGGATGGTCAGACCCAACTCCTTGCGCAGGTCGTTGAGCAGATTGAGCACCTGTGCCTGGATGGAAACATCCAGAGCGGAAATCGGCTCATCGGCGATGATAAGGTCCGGTTTGGTAATCAGCGCACGGGCGATACAGATTCGCTGGCGCTGACCGCCGGAAAATTCATGTGGATAGCGGGTCGCGTGCTCCGGTGTCAAACCAACCATCTCCAGCATTTTGCGGACATTGGCTTTCAGCTCCTCCTTGCTGGAAAAAATGTTGTTGATCTTCGCGCCCTCCGAGATGATTTCCTCAACAGTCATACGAGGATTGAGCGAAGCAACCGGGTCCTGAAAGATCATCTGCATCTTGCTGGTGACTGCCCGACTCTCTTCCTTGCTGAGCTTGCCGTCGATTCGATTTCCGTTGAACCACACCTCGCCCGAGGTCGGCTTGTACAGACGGATGATGGTGCGTCCGGTCGTTGTTTTTCCACAACCGGACTCACCAACCAGACCGAAGGTTTCCCCCTTGAACACCTCGAAATTGACATCATCCACCGCTTTCATCTGGGTGTTTTTGCTTGAAAAATATTTACAAAGGTGTTTTACTTCCAGAATTGGCTTATTATCCATTGACTTTTCCCGCCTCCTCCAGCTGCTGTTTGATTCGCTCCTTGAGCATTTGCGGCATCTCTACCTTTGGCGCATCGGGGTGCAGCAGCCAGGTCGCCGCATAGTGGGTGTCCGAAACCTTGAACATCGGAGGTTCCCGCTCAAAGTCGATCTTCATCGCATAGCGGTTTCTCGGTGCAAAGGCATCTCCCTTTGGCGGATAGAGCATATTGGGAGGTGTACCCGGGATCACCATCAGCTTATCTCCGCCCTGGGTATCCAGATTCGGCATAGATGCCAGCAAACTCCAGGTGTACGGATGTCTTGGGTCATAGAAGATGTCCTCAACAGTACCCTCCTCAACAATCTTGCCCGCGTACATAACATAAACACGGTCCGCCATATTGGCAACGACACCTAGGTCATGGGTGATGAAAATAACTGAAAGGTTCTTTTCTCTCTGTATCTTTTTAATCAGCTCCAAAATCTGCGACTGAATGGTAACGTCCAAAGCTGTGGTCGGCTCGTCACAGATGAGCAGTTCCGGGTTGCACGCCAAAGCAATGGCAATCACAATTCTCTGGCGCATACCGCCGGAAAACTGGAAAGGATATTCTTCAAAGCGCTTTTCCGCATTCGGGATACCCACTGCCTTCATCAGTTCCAGCGCCGTTTTCTTTGCCTGATCCTTTGGCATCTTCTGCTTTAAAATCAGGGTCTCGGTAATCTGTTTTCCAATCTTCATAACCGGGTCCAGAGCCGACAGCGGGTCCTGGAAGATCAGACTGATCTGGTTTCCTCGAATGTTATTGAATTCTTTTTCGCTGGCGTGCAGAATATCCTTGCCTTTATAAAAGATTTCGCCGCTGTCGATCACCGCATTGTCCGGCAAAATCCGGGTGACCGCCTTGGTCGTCACCGATTTGCCCGATCCGCTTTCTCCCACAATGGCAAGTGTCTCCCCTTTGTTCAGGTGGAAATTGACCCCTCGGATTGCCTTAACTGCTCCCGCAAAGGCATTAAAGTGGATGTGCAGATCTTTTACTTCAAGTATTATTTCCAAAGCGCTTTCCTCCTTATTGGATCATTCAACCTTGAGGTGCTTTTTCAAAAATGCCGCTACTTTAGGATAGCAGTCGAACTGGTTCTTTCTCTTGGAAATTCCATGTCCTTCATCGGTGTACAGCAGATACTCTACCGGAACATTTCGATCTCTCAAACTCTGTACAATCTGCTCTGCTTCTCCTACCGGCACTCTCGGATCGTTCGATCCATGTACCACCATCAGCGCTGCGGTGATCTGATCTACCTTATGGATTGGGGAAACATCGTGCAAAATCTGGCGATGATGTTCCAATGAGCCGTATTCGCTCTCACGATGCGCTCTTCGGTAATCGGCAGTATTCTCCAGGAAGGTTTCCAGATTAGACATTCCGACGCTGTCTACACCTGCTGCCCACAGGTCTGGATAACGGGTCACGCAGGACAAGGTCATATATCCGCCGTAGCTGGCTCCCATGATTGCAATTTTATCCTTGTCTGCAATCCCAGTCTGCACCAGATGCTCTGCCAAGCAGGCAGCATCGTGCACACTGTCCAGTCGTTTTTCAATATCATCCAGGTGATGATAGGTCTTGCCATAACCAATGGAACCGCGCACATTCGGTGCAACAATGGTCAGCCCTTCGCTGAGCAGATATTGCAGCATCGGCGAGAAGGTTGGACGCTCCTGACCTTCCGGTCCTCCGTGGACCTCGATGACAACCGCTTTGGAGTGACTGCTGTTGCTTCCCTTGTAAAGCCAATATGGAACGGTCAATCCGTCGAAGGAGGTGAAGTGGCACAGCTGTGGCTCGACCATATCCTCTTTATTCAGACCCTGAAGATCTGTAAAGGTCACACGCTCCACCTTTTCATTGTCTACATCCAGCATCCAGATGTCTGCCGGACGCTGACCGCTGGTCAAGGTTACCAGCAATTTATGGCTATTGGGTGCCCAACTGCTGCCATAGTAACCCATCATGCCCTTTGGCAGGGAAGGCAGGTTTTCAAAGACACCTTTTTCCAGATTGTAGATTTCTAGTGCAGAATAACCGTCGCGATTGATCTTAACGGCAAGATATTTGTCGTCGCTGCTCAGCTCAGCATCTTCGATGTCCCAATTCTCACCATAGACCTTCTGGAATTTCTGCTCCTTCAAATCATAGTACGCAAGATACTTGTACTCGCTGTCCTTATCGGTCAGGAAGAAGAAACCGCTGCTGTCCTTTTTCCAGGTTGGGTCAGTGTACTGTGCAAATCCCGGCTCGCTGTCGATGTTCTGCGCCTGACCGGTCTGGATGTCCAGCATCCACAGACAGTTGTCCGACTGACCCTTCAGCTTGTTGTACAGCAGGTATCTTCCGTCCGGGGAAAGGGCTGCCGGTGTGTTGTAGCTGTCGGTGTTTTGCAGCAGGATGACCTGCTCTTTGGTTTCGCTGTCCATCTGGCACAGGTCAAAGCTCTTTGGATCACGGGCGTTGCAGGCAAATACCACCGTTTTATGGTCCGGTTTAACGCCGCCAAACTGATGACGTGCTGCGTTGTTGTCGGTCAGATTGACCGGTTCGCTGCCCTGGTCGAGGCGGTAGATCTGTTCCTGTTCGTTGCCGCCCAGGTCCATGGTGAAAAAGATTCTGCCATCGCTGACATGAACGCTCCAAACTCGCTCTCCAAAAAAGGTCAGCTGTTCTTCCCTTCCGGTGGACAGAGTCTTTTTCCAAATCTGGTTCACACCGCTTTTGGTGCTCAAATATACAAACTCATCGTCGTTCAACCATTTTGCACTTGTGGAAGAACCGATACTGAAATATTGCTGAATGGTAGCCATATCCATTTTCTCCTTGTAAATTGTCTTGTTACAGTCCTCTCATCCTTGGGTCAAAGGCGTCGCGCAGGCCGTTACCGAACATATTGAACGCCAACATCAGCGCCGATACAACCAGCGCCGGGAAAAGGGTCAGATGTGGGCTGCTGGTCAACACTCTTTGTCCCTCTGCCAGAAGAACACCGATGGACGGTTCCGGTGCTTGGATGCCCAAACCGAGGTAGGACAAAAAGCTCTCCGAAAAGATTGCGGAAGGAACGGCAAAGGTTGCTTGTGTAATGATCGGTCCAATCGCGTTTGGAAGGATATGACGGAAGATCAGGGTCTTATCCTTTGCGCCCATCGTGCGGGATGCCATAACATATTCGTAGTCCTTATAGCGATAGAACTGCGCACGGATCATTCGGCTCATTCCAATCCATCCGGTGATAATCAATACCAGGATAAAGGAAGAAACACCCGCTCCCAGCACCATTATAAACAAGATTGACATAACGAGGAATGGGATACCGCCCAGCACCTCGATGAATCGCTGCATGATCATATCGACCTTACCACCATAATAACCGGAGATGGAGCCGTAGGTAACACCGATAAAGCAGTTGATGATAACTGAAAGGAAACCAATCAGAAGGGAAATACGGGTGCCTCTCCACAGACGAACAAAGAGATCTCGACCGATATTGTCTGTACCAAAAATAAAATAATGCTCTTTCGCACCCTTATATTCGTACATATCAATATCTGCAACTACTTTTTTGATTTCTCTGTTTTTATAGTTCCAGATGTACTCCTCTTTGATCTCTTTTACTGCGCTTCCATACTCCTCCAGGTCTGCTTCAAAGATGTCCATGGTGACACATCCGTCTGCGATGCCAAAGTTTTCCAGCACCGGGATGCGCGGTGGAAGGGTACCAAAGCTGGTATGCTGTTCTCTGAAGTGGTAAGGACTGAGCATCGGAGCAAAGATAGCCATCAAAATAATGAAAAGAATGATCCACATCGCTCCCAACGCAGCTTTATTCTTTTTAAAGCGAAGGTAGGCATCTTTAAAAAATCCGATTGCTTCACCTTCGATTTGCTGGTCATAAATCTTTTCACCCGCTACCTGTTCGAACATAGAGGCAGGAATCTTTTCTTTTGCAATCTGCTCGGCATCCAGTGGTTTATCTACTGGTAGCTTGTTTGGTTTTTTACTCACGAGCTTTTCCTCCTCCGATTCTAATTCTAGGGTCAACGATACCATAAGACAGGTCTACCAACAGCATGGATGCCAGACCGATAATGGAATAGAAGAACAGGACTGCTATGGTCAGGTAATAGTCCGAAGTCTGGATGGATGCAGCGGTCAAAGAGCCGATACCGGGGATACCAAAGATGTTTTCTACAACCATCGAGCCGCCCAACAGATTCATAAACATTGGGATAATAACGTTACACAACGGAATAAAGGAGTTGCGCAGCGCATGACGCAGGGTGGACTGAACGCGGGAAAGACCTTTGGATTTGGAAAGCAGCATATATTCCGAGTTGAGCGCTTCAAACAGCTCTGCACGCATATATCGGGTAATGGTCGCAATGCCGCCGAACGACAGCGCCAAAATCGGCAAAATCATGGATACAAATTTGCTCATCGAAAAACTGGAATCCAATTCCAACAGGAAGGGGAACCACTCCAGCTTGTATGCAAACACATACTGCAACAGCGTTGCAAAAACAAACGCAGGAACGGAAACGTTAAAGACAACCATTGCAGAGATGGCATGGTCCACCATCGTGTTTTTCTTGAGTGCCGCCGCGATACCGCACGCCAATCCTATGGGTATGGTCAAACATAACGAAAAGACATTCAGCATCAGGGTCAGTGGAATCTTATCGCGGATGATAGCAAATACCGGACGTCTGGGGTACAGGGTCATCGACTCGCCAAAATCAAAAGAGAGGAAGTTTTTGATAAAGATTGCGTACTGTTCTCCCAGCGGTTTGTCCAGATGATACCTTGCTTCCATCGCCTGTTTGATCTCAGGAGCTGCGTTTTCACCCGCAACATCTCCCGGGATCAGTCTGATGGCAAAAAAGCTCAGACTAATGATGATAAACAGCGTAATGATCATAGCGACAATACGCTTTGCAACATACTGGAGCAAGTAAATTCTCCTTTCCAGGGATTCTGATAATAATACCGTACCCGAAGGGGGTACGGTATTATTTTGTTTTGTTACGGTGCGGTAATATCGCACTGGTCCTGACCATAACCAACGAACGGCAGATATTCCGATGTTGGCAGGGTGATTCTGTCATTGTACATAACGGTGTTGTCGTTCTGCATAACCGGAACGAATGCGCCGTAGTCAAGCAACAGTTCTTCCATTCTTGCCAGTGCTTTGACTCTGCCTGCCTGGTCGTTTACAAGTTCGCCGTAAACACAGTCAAACTGCAGTTTGTCAAATTCTTCGCTCTCAAAGCCGGTGATGTATTTATCTGCATAGTTGCTGGTCCAAACATTCATCGTAGTCCAAGGATTGAATACGTTTGCCAGACGAACACCCAGACCCAGGTCATAATCGCCGCTTCTGTATACGTCATAAGCTGCAGACGGTGGCATTGCGCGCAGAGTCATGGTAAAGCGATCTTTGCCAAACAGGTTCTCAAAGGTTTCCTGAAGAATCTCCGCCTGACGTTTCTGGTCTTCCTGTCCTTCAAAGTAGATGTACTCGATGGATACAGGGGTACCGCCGTTTGCTTCGTATGCTTTGTCAAACAGTTCTTTTGCTTTTTCCGGGTTGGTTGCATATTTTTCGGTGATTGCTTTTGCTTCCGGTGTATCACGATAGTATTCACCGCCGGAGATTGGGTCACCGACATAGATACCGCTGGCTACGATGTATGGAGCAGCCGGGTACAGCTTGTAAACGTCCTCTGCGATGCTTTCACGAGGAGTACCATAGTACAAAGCGTTTCTGAAATCTTTGTTCTGCATAATAGGGTTTTTGGAAGCGCCATTTACAAAGTATCCCCATACGTTTGGAGAGAGCATTGGGTATGCGCGAGGGTCGTTCTTGTACTGAACATATGTCTCACCGGTCAGCGAGTGGTTATCCAGTTCACCCTTGAAGAACATCTCTTCTCTGGTTGCATTCTGGCTGATATATCGTCTGGTCACACTGTCCAGCTTGATATAACCTTCTTTTACCAGTGGGTCCTCATCGTTTCTTACAAACTTGTCGTGTCCATCGGTAATCCACTCGGTCACAGTAAACATACCGGCAGATGGAGTGGTTTCAAGAGTTGTACCATAGGTAGTGCTGGTACGGTCTGCATTCATGCATTTCTCATACATTTCTTCCTGGACCGGCCAAATCAGGCTGCAAATGGTCGTGTAGAAATCCAGTTCTGTTGCAGGATATTTCAGAGTGATTTGCAATTCATTGTTGTTGACTAATTTTACACCAACATCTTCCCATGCACACTGACCCTTGAAATATTCCTCTGCATTATTAACTACGCAGGAGTCAAACATATAGGTTGCATTTTTATTGACCAGTTTCGGGTCAAGCAGCATCTTCATGCTGTATTCATAGTCGGTTGCATCCAATGGTGTACCGTCACTCCATGTCAAGCCCTCACGGATTTTGATATTCCATGTTGTACCGCCATCCGAAGTAGTCGGCAATTCGGAAGCATGATGAGGAACAAACTCCAGTTTGTTTTCGCCATCTTTATTTGCCAACATTGCTACAAATGTGCCCAAGTTCATAAAGGTCTTAGAGTTGGTGTACATATGTGGATTAAAGGTAGCCATCGAAGTGGTCCATCCTCTGTAATCCTTTGGACCGCTGTAGGCTTCCTCTGCCGGCGCCTGCTCGGTGCTCTGCTCTGTTTTAGGAGCTTCAGCAGAGGTACTGCCCTCCTGCTTTCCTTCACTTCCACCCTGTGCGCCGCCGCACGAGGTCAGAAGCATGACGCAAGCTGCAAGCAAAGCGATCAGTCTTGTTTTCTTCATAGTGTCTCCTCCTTTTAATCGAACTCTTACATAACGTTTATTCTTTCGGTGGTGTCAGATCAAAGCCCTCCGGTGGCTGCTGACCCAGCAAATGCCGAACAAAATAGTCCCACTTTTTGCGGATCACATATGAAAATCTTGCAACTGCATGTGCACTGTTCGGGAAAATCAGGCTGTCAAAATCCTTGTTTTCTTCAATCAGTGCTGCAATCAGCTTGATGGTTGCCGCCGGATGGACATTGTCGTCCATATCACCGTGAATAAGAAACAATTTACCCTTGAGTTTTTTTGCAAAATGATGATTTGCCTGGTTGTAGTATTTTTCTTCACTGTATGGTCCCACCCAGCGCTCTCCCCAGTGTGCGTGGTAGATTGCCTGGTCGTGATTGCCACACATCGACACACCCACCTTGTAGAAATCACCGAATTGCAACAGTGCTCTCGCAGTCGCATAACCGCCGCCGGATGCCCCCCAGATACCAACGCGCTCGGTGTCGATCCACGAAAATCTCTCGCCCAGCTGGCGGATTGCCTCTACATGATCGGTCAGTCCACAGCATTCCTCTGCCTTTTCATAGATGACATCATGGATGGCTTTGCTTCGCAGCGGGGTTGCCAATCCGTCCACGATTACACCTACAAATCCCAGGTGAGCCAGATATTCCAATCCACCATAAGGCAGTGCGCCTTCATACAGGTTAAACTCAAATGCCTTCGGTGTGTTGATTCTCTGTGCGCCTCCGTAGATATAATCAACGACCGGATATTTTTGGGATGGGTCAAAGTCAGCAGGTTTGATCAGTATTCCATAGATTTTGGTCTTTCCATCCCTTGCCAGCGCCTCAAACGGCTCCGGCTGGATATAAAGATGTTCAATCAAACTGATGTCCGCTTGTTCCAGCTCCAAAAGGAGCTTTCCTTCCAAATCCACCACCTGTGTAACCGGCAGGGTCTGTACCGTCGAATGGGTATCCACATAGTACCCACCCTGCGGCTGGAAAGAAACAAAATGTTCCTGCTTTTCCTGCGAGAGCTGTCTTCTTTCGCCTCTATCCATCGAGCAGGCAAATAACTCTTGATAGTATGGGTCGATACTCTTGTCGACTCCAGCTGCGGTAAAGTAGAGGATACGGTTTTCCTCATCGACATATTTTAGTCGCCGGAACACCTCTGTATCCGCAGTATATCTTCTCTTTTTCTCCCCTGTCTTTAAATCAATCAACCACAGGGTCGACCACCCATCGGTTTCCGAATGCCATAGCAGTTCCTGCGTCTTTGGTAGATAGCGCATACTCATCTCCGAATAATGCTCCTGAGAGGCGCTTCCATAGTATTCCACAAAGCCGAAGGTCTGGTAGCTTTCCTGCCAGATGACCTTTGCCAGAGCAGTTTTTGCATCAATCAGTACACACTGGATGTTCTTAAAAAACCGGTCATACCGCACAAGGTATGCCTCATCGGTGTCCTTTGTCCACTTGACCTGATCTCCATCTGCGTTAAACATTGCCAGAAGATACAGGATCAGTGGCTGTTCGTCCAGAGTAACGCGGGTCAGCTTTCCTTCCTGCACATCCCCGATAAAGACCTGCGCTTCCAGAATATTGTCATCTCCCGGAAGCGCGTAACGATATTCCGGGTGATTAGGTCTGACAGGTCCCCACTTCGGATTGGATTGAACCAGTCCAAGCTGCCCGAGCAGTCTGCGGTCGGTTCGATAGGTGATGAAGTATCTGCTGTTCGGCGACCAAACGACCGCCGGTTTCTGATTCATCGGTTCTTCACTCAAAAAATTATCGCTGACCGGTATAAAACGAGTTGCCCAATCAATGTCCTGGCATCCGTCTTTACTCAGCCGTTTTACCTTTCCGGTGCGGTTATCCCGACTGTATAGGTTGTGTTCTCTAACAAAAATCGAATAGGTTTGGTCGGGTGAAGTAACCTCTTGCAAATCATGCAGAGCAAATTCCAGACGGGTCAACTCATTTTGAACGGTGTCATATACAAATTCTCCTGCACGTCCCTTGAGCGAAAAGTAGAGCTTCTCCCCTTCCACCACGATATTTTCCAGCGGAAGAGCTTCCTGCTTTTCAGGTTCGGCAGTCTCTGGCAAAAACGGTTCGATTGCCTTTTTCAGCTGTTCGGTGCAAAACAGCTCAACTGCCTGGTTTTGCTGTGCGCGGTATCGCACATATTCCTTCTGCACCTTTTTCTGCTGATTCAGAACATCCCGAACATACCAGAAATCCTGACTGTCTTTGATAAAGTTTATCTGAGGTCGCTCGTTGAGTACACATTTTTTGCTGCATGCCCGATACAGTTCGGCAGCCGATTCATACGCTTTTTGCATATCCATCGCTTATTCCTCCCGATAAACGATCTTCCCATCAATGATGGTGCAGACAACGCGCGCTGCGGTTTCCACCGCTGGACTGCCTGCAAACAGCACCAGGTCTGCGTCCTTTCCTTCCTCCAGCGAACCGATGCGCTCGGAAAGTCCCAAAATCTTTGCCGGATTGATGGTCAGCATCTCCAGTGCCTTCTCCTGTTCCAGACCAAAGCGAACTAATTCGCCTGCTTGACTGACGATTAGGTCGGGATTCATCACTGGACCATCGGTCATGATGGCACAGCAGACACCCCGTTTATCCAATTCGATCAGACTTTCGATGTCGACCTTACCGCATTCACCCGGGGTCAGATAAACTCCGATTGGTCCAAAGACGATTCCTTTGAGGTTTTCGCTGGTTGCCATATCGTCATAGTAGTCGCTGGAACCCCATGCGTGCTCAATGGTCAAATCAACATTGAATTCTTTTGCGATGCGCAGGATGGTCAGCATATCGAACTGCTCACAGTGCACCTTCATCGGGATTTCCCGTTTGAGCACCCGGCACAGATTTTCCATTCCCTGGTCGTATGCGACCTCTTCTCCCTTTTCCTTCTTGCTTAGGTATTCCTGCGCTTTGATGTAGTTGTCACGGATGACCTGTGCAATTCCCATTCGGGTCATCGGCAGCTGTCCGCGTTTTCCATATACTCCTTTTGGGTTTCCTCCCAGAGCCATTTTCATTGCTACCGGATTTTTGATGCAGCGCTGCTCCATCGACTCGCCTGCCGATTTTACTGCGCACACCAGTCCGCAGATGACATTTCCGCTGCCCGGTGGGATTGCCGAAACGGTAATGCCTGCCTTGCACACCCGCTCAAATGCCTTATCCTCCGGGTCGATTCCGTAATAGGATTCTATCTGCGGCGTTGCGTTGCAGGTCATTTCGTTGGCATCCTGCCCGTTTCCATCTCCAAACAATCCGATGTGGCTGTGTGCATCCACCATACCCGGCATCGCTGTCAGACCGTTCGCGTCGATAATCTGTGCTCCTTCAGGAGTTTCCAAACTTTCTGCAATCGCCTTGATTTTTCCTGATTCGATCAGGATGTCTCCTTTTTCATATACCTTCTGGGCAGAAGTGAAAATCTTCGCATTCTTGATTACCAGCATGAAGCATATCTCTCCTTTTCCAAAAGATTTTCACCCTTGACATAAACTGCCTTCACCGCAGCTCGATATGTCGTGATCGGGTTTGCCGTCCATACGACCAGGTCTGCATTTTTACCTTCTTCCAAAGAACCTGTCAGTTCCTGTACACCCAGCAGCTTTGCCGGCACACTGGTCATCGAACAGAGCACCTGATTCTGCGGGATTCCGTGTTTATACCACTGGATGCCGTTCCACAGCAACGACTCCTTGCCCGAGCCAAATCCATCTCCACAGCAGGCACAGGCAATCTGTGCTCCCTGCTCCATCAGATTTTTTAGTGCTACAAAATCCACCTGTCCGCTGTATCGGTTAAAGGCATCGGTCAAATCTCCCAACACAACGGACACTCTGCCGTCGGCGATTTCTGCAAAGCTTTCATCCAACCCGTAAGCACCGGTCAAAACGACCTTGACCTGCTCAAATTCTTTCAGCAGGTGCAGCACATTTTTCATCTGCCCTTTGGTGGAGCAGTTGACAAACAACGGCTGCTCTCCGTTCAGTACCGCTGTCAAAGCAGCACATTTTGCATCGTATCCTTTTTCCGGTTGATAGTCGCGCGCCTTTTGAAGGGCTTGCCGCAACAGAGCAAAGGAACCCATCGCTGTCATCGGTTGTTTGTTCTGTGAGCCGTATGTTTTTTTCGGCGCTTCGCTGACCGAAGCTACTGCGGCTGCTCCTTCCTTGAGCAGCATCTGATAAGGATGACGTCCATATGTATAAAAGACGGCTGCCTGACCTGCCAACACATTGGAGACCGACGGGGTGATCCCGCTTGCCGTCACACCATAGCGGTAGAGCTGCTGAAAATTCATTGCATCCTGATCAAACGCATAGACCACATTCAATTCCGGTTGAACCGGGTCGGTGTTCCGCCAAATCGTTGTCACCCCAGCCCGGACCTCTGCATCCGTACACATTGAGTGAATCAATAAATCCAGGCAGTATCATACAGCCCTCAACATCAATCTGCTGTGCCTGTTCACAGTTTATCTCCCTGGCAATCTGAACAATTTTTCCTCCATCGACCAAAAGGTCTGCACGATAGGGATCGCCTCCCAGTCCATCCCAGATTTCTCCTCCTTTTAAGATAAACAACACATTCCCTCCCTTGAATTTCTCTCTTCACTGATGTATGATATGAACAAATTCATATGAATAAGTTCATATTTCCCGTATTGCTTGTATAATACCAAAATTCTTCAACTTTGTCAATTAAATTTATTCATATTTTTCCTTTTTCTGATAAAAAACTTTTGTTTTATTCCAAATTATGGTATAATCTAACTGTAATTCTGTTAAAAACAGCTTTACACTTATTCTCATCATTACAGAAAGGGATTTCTATGCCAAAACAAACCTTTTTCAATCTTCCAGATGCAAAAAAGGACCACATTATCCGCGCTGCTGTAGAAGAGTTTTCTAAGGCTCCGTATCAAGAAATCAGCATCAACCACCTTATCAAGTGTATGGAGATACCAACCGGCAGTTTCTACCAGTACTTTGATGATAAACGTGATTTATATTTTTATATCCTTTCCCACTATCTGGACCAGATGTTGGATGAATCCGTCCACGATGGAAAACATCTGGATATTCTCCATCCCAACAACAAATCCACAAACACCTCTATTTTTACCCATACCCGCAAATCAACTCCATACTATCAGGAAATCTTTGTCGATAATTTTAATAAAGCGCCCGGAGACCTCAAGAGAGAATGGACTTTTGATAAATTGATTGGTAGCAAGTATATGGCGCTATATAATTATGATTTATTCGATTCCTCTGATATTGACCCCTGTATCAAAGAAAACAAATACCTGATGATGGGACTGGCTATGTCGGTCTCTTCTACCTTGCAATGCTTTTGTTCTCGCAAAGAAGATGAAGAAAAATACAAAGAACTTTATACGCTCTGCATCAACGTTATCAAGACCGGCATCATCCATTATTCCCCTGCGCAATCGGAGGGCAGCTAAAGAATTCTCTATTGTATGCCTGCCCTGTGGCAATGATTCTGTTAAAGCAAAACACGGGAGTGTTTCTGAATCAGAAACGCTCCCGTGTTTTATTTTTTTATACTCGATAGAAATGCGGGGTATTTGCAAGACACTGTCTTACAACAGTGCTGCACAACTGATTGTAGTTGTCTAGATATGCCTTTTTCTCCTTCCTCTCGATACTGCTTTGATACAGAAATTCCTTCCAGCGCTCACAGTTTTTGTGACAGCCTTCATAGTACTCAGCACAGTTTTTCCTGCATGGAATCATGGAAAAGCACCCCTTTCAACTCAAACAAAAACAACCGCCCTGTCCGGTCCAACAGCTGCAAAGATGCACCTCAGACCAAACGATTGCGGTTGCTTATGGATTTCTCATAGAAAGAGCAGAAAACATCCAACAATTCATCGGTCGTTCATCTCCTGTCCCGTTATTCTGTTTTTATTATACCTCTTTTGCGCAGAGATGTCAGCCGGTTTTCTGTAAAATCTATGAAAAATGACCTATAAAAATACCTTTTGGCTGTGCATATGGAATCATCCTACCTATTTTTCAATCCATTTCATCTTGCCTCTCGAGTTTACAACTCTTTCTTTTGGTGTTACAATATTGTTGACTTAACCAGTACAGAATCCAATAAAACTAAGGAGGAGTATCCATGAATCAATCGGAGATGATCGGCAGCCGCTTAAAAGAAGAACGTCTCCAACAAAAGCTGACGCTCAAACAACTGAGCGAAAAGGTAGGACTTTCCATCGGCTACCTGTCGCAGGTAGAGCGGGGATACGGCACATTGAGTCTGAGCGCACTGAAAAAGCTGTCATCTGCCCTTGGATTGGAAATGAGTGCCTTTTTTGATAACCACCCCGAGGATGAAAATGACAAACTGCTCGTCCGCTCCTGGCAGCGGGAGGAATTGCAGCTTTCCCGCCAGTTTATCCAGTATACTGCCTCCTTCTCTTTGCCCAATACCAAGATGCGAGGATTGATATTTGAGTTGCAGCCTTCCTTCGACCCGGAGGAACCGCTTTACTCCCATCCCGAAGAAGAAATTCTCTATGTTCTGGAGGGCAGCTGTCTGCTTACCCTGGAAGGAAAAGAATATCTGCTCAACCCCGGCGACTGCGTACACATTCCTGCTAATGCACCACATTCCTGGAAAAATCCCACTGCACACACTGCCAAGCTGTTTGGAGCTTACTGTGTGTAAAGCACAAATCAAACGGAGCCGAAGCTGTATATAACAGCTTCGGCTCCTGATTTTTTTATCGTTCGATACTTCCCTGTTCGTAGGTCCCTTTGACCAACAGCTTGCCATCCTCCATCATCAGACGACCGTTTGCAATCACGCAGTTTAAATCCAGGTTTTCTTCCATCAGCAGCAGGTCTGCATCGGCGCCCACCTGAATGTGTCCCTTGCGTGGGTACAGCTCCAGTGCGTGTGCTGTATTGCTGGTTCCAAAGCAGAGTGCTTCCTCCAGCGGCATCCCATATTGCTGCACCAACTTTTTAATCTCCTCATAAACGGTATCCACCCTGGAATAACCAATCTTCAGCAGGTTGCCCTGTGCATCATAGGTGGACCAGCTGCCCATTCCGTCCGAGCTGAGGGTGATGCGGTCCATCGCTACGCCTTTTTCCTTTGCCTGCATGATGCAGTTTGCCGGCGCCGTCTTTCCTTTGCTGCCGCAGGTCATGTCAATATAGCCGCCGCGGTTGGCAAACTGATATGCCTGCTCCAGCAGACGCTCTGCACGGGTCACATGGGTCGGGTGGAAAATCTTGATGGGAATGGAGGTCTTATCCAAAGCTTCCATCACCAAATCCAGCGCGCGGTCATCACCGCCCATATGCAGGGTGACCATTCCACATTTACCGGACAACATTCCTGCCACCCGGGTGTCGCTTGCCAGTCGAATCAGCTCATCCACCGTCACATTCGGAGCGCGGTGGTCGGAAATCGCCAGCTTTGCTCCGATAATTTCGTCCACGAATAAAATATCCTTGCGCACATCGCCGGTTATGGTGGTGCTTGGGTATCCATAGGAGCCGGTCAGGGCATAGACCGTCAAGCCCTGTTCCTTCAGGCTTTTTGCCTGTGCAATCAGATTTTCCACGCTGCGGGTCAATCCGTCCGTTCCCAGCAAGCCGACCACAGTGGTAACGCCGCCTTCGAGCAGCTCCGACAGCTTAACTGCCGGCACCTGGGTGTGGAAGCTGCCTTCTCCTCCACCGCCTGTAATATGAATATGCGGGTCCAAAAATCCCGGGGTCAATTTCTTTCCATGTCCATCTACCACTTTGCAAAAGGGAATCTCCCCGTCAATGTGGTCTTCGATGGCTTCAATTTTGTTTGAGCAGATCAACACATCCTTAATGCCCAGATATTCCGGTGCATAAACAGCAGCCTGTCTGATCAACAGCATAACATACACTCCTTTAGCTTTGAAGATTCTATTATCAGCTTCATTTTCTCTCTTTTTCCCATTATAACACATTTATGAAGTAAACACTATATTTAAATATAAATTTCTTCGATTTATATGCCATCTATATTTTGTTCACTTTATTTTTTACCACTTTGACGGTCATTTCCTCAGTTTGCATTGATTCTTCTTGTCTAATTATTCAATCTGACAAAGATATATTAAAAAAAGCATCGTTGATGTTCCAACGATGCTTTTTTCTACAACTGATGTTTTTCTTCCAAAGGCAGTTCCCATTCCAAATCGAACAACTGCGGATCATATTGCAGTAGCTGTCCTTTAAAATCTTCCAAACAAAAGACTTTCTCTTCTCCATGCTGCGGATACGCCATTCCCAACAAGTAGCTTTGCAGCAGTTCGTCCCAACCGGAAAAATGATCCTGAAGAATCACCGATGCCTGCCAGCAAAACTTCAATCCTTCCTCCAGGGTCAAATGCCCGACCATAAAGCCCATCTGCGCCACCGCAATAGCGCGGCACAGGTCATAAGCCAACACCGCGTTTTCTGCATACGCTTTATATCCATCAATCATCCGGCAGAGCCAGTTTAACTGGTTGGGTTGAATCTGTGGGAAGATTTCCTGCGAGCGCAGCTGCTCGGGAGTCAGCGCAAAAAAACCACGCTGGCGATAGTGGTCCATCTCCTGCTGATAGGCAAAGTGTTCTCCCTGCTGCATCAGCTCATCGAGCTTTTCCAGCACGTCTTGTTTGCAAACCGCACTGTATTGGGATTGTAGACGCTCATAATCCTGTGAGATTTTCTCTTTATTGCCAGCCCAGTAACCACCAAAAATCCGCCAATCCTTGCCCTGGTGCAGAAAAACAGGTGCGGCAGCTATATTAAACCAAAGGACCGTATCAATCTCCATCAGCTCTTTTTGCTCGACTTGGTGTGCATTTTTACGAAAAAGGAACATAGAACTCCTTTCATAATATACAATCAGTATTTATTTTGGTAATTATACAGTTTATTTCTTTTCCGGCAGACTTGGATTGAGCAAACGCCCATCCCACTGTTTCATAGCCACTCTGGCAGAGCGCGCCATCTCCTTGCTGAAGGCAGCTCCGGTTTTTCTGGCATAAAACGCCTGCGCATAGTTGTCCGCATGATAAGGATTCTGCAAAGAAAAACTCTTTGCCTGCTCTGCGAACATCTGCTCATACTCATCCGCAGAGAGATGTCGGTACTTTTCATCAAAAACGATGTACTGCTGCTCAAAACGAGGACGAAGCTTTTTCAAGTGATTTTCCCGATAGTAGCCCAGACACAGCATCCCGATTGGAAACGCCCAATCCGGCAGGTCAAACAGCTCACGGTGGAACTCATAGTTTTCCATGATGTCTCCGATATAGCAGGAACCAATGCCCAGCGACTCGGCAGCAATCACCGCATTCTGTGCTGCAATCATTGCATCCTCGATTGCCAGCAGCAGGTCGGATTCCTGCGGCGCTTCAAACCGCAGTCCCTGGCGGTCACAGTAGCCAGCCACATCATTTTGCTGATAGTAGTCAAACCATCTCTGGTGGTCCGCCAAAAAAATCAGCAGCACCGGTGCAGTCGCAATGAACGCCTGATGGTCGCAGCTTTGTGCGAGCTTCTGTTTAGTCACATCGTCCCGCACAACGATCACCGAATAAAGCATCTGATTGCCTGCGGTCGGTGCGCGCATCATCGCCTGCAAAATCTGGTCCAATGTTTCCTGGGAAATATCCCGCTTGTCATACACACGCAGCGATGCCCGTTGATGGAGCAGGCGCAAGGTTGGATTTTCCTTCACAGCTCTTCCCTCCTTACAGTTCGGTCAAAAGATTCTGATAAGAAAAAGAGCCCCGGCGTCCCGGAGCTCTTTTTCCCATAACCCTTTATCAGGCGAATGCGTCCATTCACGAACTGACCTGATCACAATCGGTTCTACCCGAAAAGCGTCATGTAATCGTTACCTGTACATAATAGCACAGGTTTTTGCAGATGTCAAGGGGGCTCTTTTATACCGGTCCCCCACTCCTGTCATGTGCTGTGCAAAACGGCACACAACAGGACCGGTTATATCGATATATCCGGTGGAATATCTGTCAAAAACAGATAACCTAGATCAATTCGATGATTGCCATTTCAGCTGCGTCGCCGCGGCGTGGGCCAATCTTGATGATACGGCAGTAACCGCCGTTTCTCTCTTTATATTTTGGAGCAATGTCGTCAAAAACCTTTTTAGCGACGGTTTCCTTTGTAACATAAGAATAAACCTGACGCTTGGAATGCAGATCATTCTCCTTAGCCTTGGTAATGATCTTTTCGGTCATTGCCTTAACTTCTTTTGCTCTTGTAACTGTGGTCTCGATCTTGCCGTTTTCCAGCAGGAAAGTTACCATTGCTCGAAGCATAGCCGTTCTGTTCGCAGTAGCTCTGCCGAGTTTTCTGGTGCCTGGCATCCAAATTCACTCCTTTTTAATGGATTGTGGAATGTATCTCAACTATTCGTCGTTTTTGTTCAGGCTGAAGCCCAGAGAATCGATCTTTGCAAGAACTTCTTCCAAAGATTTTTTACCCAGGTTTCTTACCTTCATCATTTCATCTGGTGTCTTGGTCACCAGATCACTTACTGTGTTCACACCTGCACGTTTGAGGCAGTTGAACGCACGTACCGAAAGATCCAGCTCCTCAATGGTCATCTCAAGGGCTTTTTCCTTACCGGTGTCTTCCTGAGTATCCATGATCTCTGTGTTGCTTACCTCTTCGGAAAGGTCAACAAAGTGATTGAGCTGTTTGGTCAGGATTTTTGCAGAAAGGCTGACCGCCTCTTTTGCAGAGATGGTGCCGTCTGTCCATACTTCCAAAGTCAGCTTGTCATAGTCGGTGATCTGCTCAACACGAGTGTTGTCAACAGCATAGTTTACCTTCAGTACTGGGGTATAGATACTGTCGATGTAGATCTTGTTCAGGGACATCTTATCGACCTGGGTCTTGTCCTGGATGGATTTGTCGCTGCTCTTGTCGCGGGCGATCTGTTTGTTCTTTTCAGAAGAAACATAACCCTGACCTTTGTCCAGCACGATCTCCATGCGCAGGCTTGCATTTGGTCCCAGTGTTGCAATATGCATACTTGGGTCCAGGATTTCGACGTCGGCATCACACTGGATAGAACCAGCGGTAACCTCGCCTTCACCTTCCGCATTGATGTAAACGACCTTTGGTCCGTCACAATAAAGCTTTGCAGTTAACCCCTTGATGTTCAGGACGATCTCGGTGACGTCCTCTTTCACGCCCTCAATAGTTGAGAATTCGTGTTGTACACCATCAATTTTAATCGATGTGACTGCAACACCAGGAAGCGAGGAGAGCAACACACGTCTGAGGCTGTTGCCTAATGTTGTACCAAAACCTCTGTCAAGCGGTTCTACAACAAATCTGCCGTATGTTCCATCAGATTTAAGTTCTGCGGTCTCAATCTTTGGTTCGATTATCTTTACCATTTTAACCCCCCTTAAATGGCAGCGGCCTTCTGACCGCCGTTATTTTCGCGTTCCCATGCTGATTTCCTTGTGTCCACCAACTCAATAAGAGCGGCGGTACCTTTCCAAAAAGCGCTCTGCCATCTGGAAAGCATACCCGTCTTATTACTTGGAGTACAACTCAACGATCAGTTGCTCATTTACCTCGTAGTCGATGTCGTCACGGGCTGGCATTGCAGCAATTTTAGCTTCAAAGGAGCCTGCTTCTTTTTCGATCCACTTTGGAGTTGGGTTTTTGCCCAGCTCTTCAACGAGGGTCTTGAACTTTGTGCTGTTGCGGGATTTCTCGCATACTGCAACCACATCACCTGGTTTTACCTGGTAAGATGGTACGTCAACGCGCTGGCCATTTACGGTGAAGTGTCCGTGACCTACCAGCTGGCGAGCTTCACGACGGGTGTTAGCAAAGCCCATGCGGTAAGCAACGTTGTCCAGACGACGCTCCAGCTCCTGCAGAAGGATTTCGCCGGTTACGCCCTGTTTGCGTTCAGCTTTCTCATAGTAAGCGCGGAACTGTTTTTCCAGAACACCGTAGATGAATTTAACCTTCTGTTTTTCGTTCAGCTGCAGACCGTACTCAGACTGTTTGCGGCGCATCTGCTTTGGATTGCGGCGGGTCTCCTTGGAGTAACCAAGGACGGCCGGGGAAAGGCCCAGCGTTTTGCAACGCTTGAGAACTGGCTGTCTATTCTTTGCCATAGTTTTGGTTCCTCCTTAATTACACTCTTCTTCTCTTTGGTGGACGGCATCCGTTGTGTGGGATTGGAGTAACATCTTTGATCATGTTTACTTCCAGACCTGCTGCCTGCAATGCACGAATAGCAGCTTCACGTCCTGCGCCCGGTCCTTTAACAAATACTTCTACAGATTTCAGTCCATGGATCATGGCAGCCTTTGCAGCTGTTTCAGCAGCGGTCTGAGCTGCGAATGGGGTGGATTTTCTGGAACCTCTGAAGCCCAGACCACCTGCGCTTGCCCAGGAAATTGCGTTGCCCTGAGTGTCTGTAATAGTAACAATGGTATTGT
>OGXX01001270.1_pt1 | contig 25799 bp, 17 predicted proteins | sample 1576301 | NCBI WGS metagenome assembly OGXX01 (sample SAMEA3541469, study PRJEB24748) | human gut metagenome | biome: human gut; feature: human-associated habitat; material: faeces | place: China | collected 2012
CCCGGTCGGAGGTGCAGGGCAAGTTGAAGGAGACCTTCAAAAAGCAGTACAAGCTCACCACATGGGTGGAGGTGCAGACCCGGTATATGACGGTGTGGGTCATGACTCCCGCAGGAATTCCGGTTCCCACGCAGGTGCCCTACGAGTACCGCATCTTCCACACCAAGCTGGTCAATCGTGGCTTGGAGGTGGTCATCCGGGAGGAACTGAACAACGACCAGTGGAAACGCTACGAGATCTTTCAGGATACGTTGGGTGGCAGACCTTATCTTTTTAATGGAGGCTTGCCGCCCGGTGGCTCCGATGGTTCCGGCACACCGGGCATCGACTATCAGATTCCGGCAGAAGCCCTGACCGACGAGGAATTTGCCGCCATCTACAAGGAAGCCCAAAAGTATGTGGGCACGCCCTATGTGTGGGGCGGCTCTACCCCGGAAACCGGCTTTGATTGCAGCGGCTACGTCTGCTGGGTGTACAACCAGAACGGCTACAATGTGGGGCGCACCACCGCCAACGGCTTGTGGCAGAAAAGCCAGCACATTTCCGAAGCAGAAGCAAAGCCCGGTGATCTGGTCTTTTTCAAAGGCACCTACGACACCCCCGGTATGAGCCATACCGGGATCTATCTGGGCAATGGCATGATGGTCAGTGCCGGAGACCCCATCAAGTACGCAAACATTCACTCGTCCTACTGGGAGAAGCATCTCGCCGGGTTCGGACGGCTTTCAAAATGATTGGAGGAGTTTTATGAGCGAAAAATCGGATAAGCTGCGGGCGATGCTGGAAAAAGAGAAGGAGCGCCGCATCAAACTGAACAACCGCATCGAGATTCTGGAGCGGCGCATTCAGGAGGAGGATTCCGCCGAGGTCAACGAGATGGTGCGGACTGCAAAGGTCACGCCGGAACAGCTTGCCGCCCTGCTGCGGCAGTCGGCTACCGCCACCCCGAACCCGGCTGCGCTGTCTGCCGTGGGTGCTACGTTTGCAAAGGAGGGTACAGATGAAGATTAAGAAACTGGGTGCGCTGCTGGTATCGGCGGCACTGTGCGCTGGCATGGCGGCTCCCGCCTTTGCCTTTGAGGGCGAAGCCGCCCCGGTGGAGCAGCCGGTTCTGCCGGAAGTCGTGGAGGAAGATGTTGTCACCGTCACGGACGAAACCTCTGGTGCCCTGACCCCGGAGGGCAATCTGACGCTGGTGGACGATTACTACACCAACTACTCCGATGGCAGCGGTCAGCAGTTCATTACGCTGGTCAGCAAATCCGGCAACACCTTCTATCTGCTCATCGACCGCAACGCCAAGGGACAGCAGACCGTTCACTTTATGAACCTTGTGGACGAAGCCGATCTGCTGGCTCTGATGGAGGAAGAAGATGCCGATGCCTATACCGCCGAAAAAGAAGCGGCGGCACAGGCGGAACAGGATAGGCTGAAAGCCGAGGAAGAAGCCAAGAAAGCTGCGGAAGAAGCGACGGCATCTGGCACGGAACAGCCCAAGGAAAATAAGGTCACTAAGATTGCATCCGGCTTTTTGGGCGTGGTGGTGCTGATTGCACTGGCGGCAGGCGGCGGCTTCTACTTCTATCGCCAGCAGATGCAGAAGAAAAAAGCCGAAAAAGAAGCTCTTGACCCCGATGCAAACTACACCGAGGACAAGGGCGATTTTGAGATTCCGACCGATGTGCCGGACGAGGACGAAGCCCCGGACGAGCAGGACACCGAACCCATCTGATTTTAAGGCGGCATTTGCCGCCGTACATATTGCAATCCGAAACAGATTGGAGGGATTCTTATCGCAAAATTAGTCGTGGCGGAAAAACCGTCCGTAGCCATGTCCTATGCAAAAGTTCTCGGTGCCACCAACCGTCAAGACGGTTATCTGGAGGGCAACGGCTATCTGGTGAGCTGGTGCGTGGGACACTTGGTGGAGCTGGCACCGCCCAATGTCTACGATGCCAAATACGTCAAGTGGAGCATCGCAGACTTGCCTATATTGCCGCAAAAGTGGCAGTACCTTGTGTCTACGTCCACCAAAAAGCAGTTTGGCATTCTGCAAAAGCTGATGAACCGCCCAGATGTGGATAGCATCGTGAACAGTTGCGATTCCGGACGTGAGGGAGAACTGATCTTCCGACTTGTCTACCAGCAAGCGGGCTGCAAAAAGCCTTTCTCCCGCCTGTGGCTGTCCAGTATGGAAGAAAGTGCCATCCGGGAGGGTTTCGCCCATCTCAAACCGTCAACTGAATACGATGCGCTGTACAACGCAGCACTCTGCCGGGAACGTGCCGACTGGATGGTCGGCATCAATGCGTCCCGGCTTTTTTCATGCCTGTACAACCAGCCTTTGGCGGTGGGACGAGTTATGACCCCGGTGCTTGCCATGACGGTGGTACGGGAAGCCGCCATCGCTGCCTTTGTGCCGGAGAAATTCTACACGGTGGATCTGGAACTGACCAGCGGCTGCACAGCATCCAGTAAACGGTTTGCACAGAAAGCGGATGCCGAATTGTTGCTTTCCAAATGCCGAAAGGAGGAGCGTGTCACGGTGCAGAAGATGGAGCGCAAAGAAAAATCCGAAAGCCCGCCGCAGCTCTATGACCTTACTGCATTGCAGCGGGATGCAAACCGTCTGCTGGGATTTACGGCACAGCAGACCTTGGATTACGCTCAAAGCCTTTACGAAAAAAGGCTCATCACCTATCCCCGCACGGACAGCCGCTTTTTGACGGAGGATATGGCGGCATCCCTTCCGGGGCTGGTGACGGATACGGGCAAGGCGTTTGCCGTGGAGGAGCCGATTCCCATCCATGTGCAGCAGGTCATCAACGGCAGCAAAGTCACCGACCACCATGCACTGCTGCCCACGAAAAGCATGGCAAACGCAGATCTTGCCGCCCTCCCTGCCGGAGAGCGGAATGTCCTGCGGCTGATTTCCGCACGGCTACTCTGCGCCGTAGGCGAACCGCACCGCTATGCAGAAACCACGCTCACCACCATCTGCGCCGGAGAAAATTTCTCCTCAAAAGGCAAGGTGGTATTGTCCGATGGATGGAAAGCAGTAGAGCGGAAAATGCTGGGCGAGCTGCTGGGCAAGCAGAAAGAACCGATCGTTCTGCCCGATGTGCAGGAGCAGAGCCAGTGCAGCGTTGCCGGTGCCGAGCTGAAAGAGGGGCAAACGTCCCCGCCGAAGCATTTTACCGAGGACACCCTGCTGCACGCTATGGAAACCGCCAGTGCGGACAGTATGCCGGAGGGCGTGGAGCGTCAGGGCATCGGCACTCCTGCCACCAGAGCCGCTACCATCGAAAAGCTGGTGCAGAAGGGCTTTCTGGAGCGCAAGGGCAGCAAAAAGACCAAGGTGTTGCTGCCCACGGATAAGGGAAAAGCCCTCATTACCGTAATGCCCGAAGAAATCCAATCCCCGGAAATGACCGCCGACTGGGAAACAAAACTGTTGTGCGTGGAGCGCGGCGAGATGGAGTCGGAAACATTTATGACTGAAATCAAAGATATGATCTCCTCGTTGGTGAACACCACCGAGGCCGTGAAAGGAGCGAATGTGCTTATGAAAAATAAAGTGATTGGTGTCTGTCCGAACTGTGGCAAATCTGTTGTGGAACGTGAAAAGGGCTGGTTTTGTGAATCCAATCCCTGCCGTTTCGTGCTGTGGAAAGACAATGCTTTCTTCAAGAGGTTGGGTAAACGGCTGGATGCTCATGTGGCCGACAAGCTGCTGCGGGATGGCCGCGTCCGTCTGAAGGACTGCAAGAGTGCCAAGGGCAAGGTATACAATGCCACTGTCCTGCTGTCTACCGAAGCCGATGGTCGCAGCAAGTTTTCGCTGGAATTTGAGGGTGGCCGCTGATGAGGGTACAGGATGAAGCCGTTTATCTGCTGAACAACGAAAAATACCTGCATCTGCGGGAAAATACTTCCGGCGTTGGCTACGCCACCTATGACAAGCTGACCCTGTTGCCGTTGGAAAAGGGACAGATTCCCTTTGAGCATCTGCCGCCCGATGGCAGAAATGCTATTCCTGCCGCCCGGAACTGGTTCCTTTTTGAGCTATCCGATGATCCTCGCAGGGCTATCCAGCTTGAAAGTGTGAGAATCCTCGACAACATCCCGGATTCCGGCATTCGCAAGCGGCGTATCTGGGAAGATCCGTCCATTACTATGAATGATGTGCGGCTCATCGACAGCAACTACAAGGACTTATACCGTGTTCCCAATGGCAGTGTGATTCAGGTGGACTACCCGGATGGCCGAAGTTTCACAACACGGCTGGAACATTGGGACGAGTATCATTTTGATGTTGGTGGACTGGGCGATATGTTCCACATCTGCCAGTTTGCCGAGGTCATGGAGCGCAATGGAGCCAGCTATTACCCGGAAATCCAGACACAGGATGAAACAGGTGCATGGGAACTAGGCGGAAAAGGCTATATTGCCATCCAGTCCTGTGACGATGGCTGGGATTACACCCTCTATCACAGCGATTACTCTGTGATGGACAGCGGCCAGATCGACGCGCCGGAGCTGACGATTCAGGAAGTCCGGGAAGAAATTCTGGAAGCACATCACATGGAAAAAGGTCGGCGGCTGATACAGGACTACGATTTTATCATGGACAGAGCCGCCGAAGCCGAAGAACTGGGGCTAAACAGCCGCCCTTCCACGCTGGAAAAGCTGGCTTCACTGGCTGGCGCAAAAGAAAAATGCGATGCCCCGGAGTGCAGCCCCGTTGGGTGCCGGAAAGTGAGGGATGCTCATGAACTTTAATGGCGAAGAATTGACGCTGATGATGCTCTACAATTCCGGCTCCCGGCCGGGTTTGATGCAGGAGCTGCGGCTGATGCAGTGTTACCTGATGCCTGATGAAACTGCCCTGAGAGAACTGTCCGAACAGGTCATTGAAAAGCTGAAACTTATGACCGATGCCGAGTTTGCCGAGCTGGAATTTCCGCTCGACTGAATTTTTATGGCCAATAAGTAGTATGAATATCTTTTCTTCCCTCAAATATGTGATATACTAGTAGCATCACATATAGTAAATGAAGGAGGAAGGTTTTAGATGGATTTAGTTAAAGTCCAACAAATACACAATCAGTATCGTATCTTTCGACAAGATATGTATAATGAGTGGGAAGAGTATGCTTACTTGAATCATTGCATAAGAAAGCCGACTAAAGAACCTTTTGAGTTTAATAGCCTATTAAGTGACAGTGTATTGCATAAAACTATTGTTGATGCTGGCGGAATGCAAACTAGGTTTTTGAGCGGTGGCAATTCAAGAAGTCATTTCATCAATTCTGTTGGGCGGTTTGAAGTATATATTTCCTCTTTAGCTAAGGTTGTGTTTATAGACTATCCTCAAAAGATGAAGGGATCTGATTCTGAAACCGAAACCTCTAAGGCATTCCAATTGATTTTAAGTTGTAGCACGCGTGACGAAATGATTGACACGCTTGCTGAAGAAAAGGTCCGAAGTATTTTCTATGGAAACCCTGCTGATGTGTTTTTGAAAGATAAGTGCAAATTAGAGTTGGGAACACTTTTTTCTTCCAAATACCGTTTAGCCATTTCTCTATATAGTGAGATTTTAGGAAGACGAAATGCCATAATCCATAATTCCGGTAGAGTTGACAAGAAATATATAAGAGAAAATCCTCAAAGTACTCTTTTGGAAGGCAAAAAGATTATTATTTCTGAAAATTATCTACGCGGAACTATTGGCTTATTGGTTGGAATCGCTGCTGAAACCACAAGTAACGTTGTGGAGAATATTTATAAAGGAAATGTTCAAGGAATATTAGGCCGCGCCACAAATTCGTTTGAGAATTGCTATGAAATCGACTGGTATAAGAGATTGTTGCAAAATTCCGACTAAATCCTTTTAATTTTACTAATTTATTGGAAATCACGATACATCCGAACGCTATTTTCCTGAGAGCGGCCTTTACAAAGGTCGCTCTTTTTATATCCTAAAATCGAAAGGAGGAACGCAATGCCAAATAAAACGCAAGAATACCTCAACCTTGCCCAGCAAACGGCAAAGGAACTGACCCGGTATTGGGAAAACTGGACGGACTACCTGACCACAGCATCCCGGCTGTACAAGTACAACTTTGCCGACCAGCTTATGATTTACGCCCAGCGGCCTGATGCCACCGCCTGCGCCAGTTTCGACCTCTGGAATGACCGCATGAACCGCTATGTCCGGCGTGGCTCCAAAGGCATCGCTCTGTTAGACCAGTCCAGCAGTGTTCCGCGTCTGCACTACGTTTTCGATGTGAGCGACACTGGAGTACGGCGTAATTCGCGTGATCCGGAAGTATGGCAGCTCGGCCCCGATCTGGTTCAGCCTGTGTCGGAAATGCTCGCTAGAGAGTACGGCATCCGGCATGAACGAATCACCCAGCAAATCGCAGACATTTGCGGCAAACTGGTGGATTCCTATTGGGATAACAACAGCGGTGACATTCTCGACATCGTTGACGGCTCTCTTCTGATGGATTATGATGAAGCCGGACAGGAGTTCCAGTTCAAAAGTGCCGCTGCAATCAGCATCACCTATGCTGTCCTTGAACGATGCGGTTTTGAGCCGGAAGGACATTTTGACCGGGACGATTTTCAGGCCATCTTCTCCTTTTCCACTCCTGCCGCCGTGTATGCGTTGGGCACCGCAGTCAGCGAGTGCAGCCGGGATGTGCTGCGCAACATCGAAAGAACCGTAAAGACGACAATCCGCCGCCGCAATGTAGAAAGGAGCCAGTATGAATATGAACAGCAGGAACGTGACCTACTCGACCATCGGGGATTATCAGCTCCCGAACCTGACCCTGCCCCGGCAGGAGAAAACACTGGGCAAGTACGGGCGACTGCGCCGGACTTACCTGATGAAGCATCGCCCGGTGCTGTACAACTCGATGCTTCTGTCGGGAACTCTGCATCCGCACCTGTTGGAGGTGGAGCAAACCGCAGAGAGCCGGATGCGGCAGACCATGCAGGAGTTGCTGAAACAGAACCCGGCTCCGAACAAGGAGCAGTATCAGATGGAGTGGGTGCAGCACATGAACAGCCTGAAAGCACAGGCCGAGGAACTGGTGATGAACGAGCTGATTTACAGCTAAGTTTCTTCGACACCCACATTCCTACCGAAGCGAAACAAATTGAATCCATCGACCAAGCGGAGAGCGAAAAATCGCCCTCCGCTTTCTCTTTGTCACAGGCTGAGATCGAAAACGCGCTGCGGAGAGGTTCTAACTTTGAAAACAGCAAACTTCGCATCTGGAAAATTTATCAGCTCCAGCCTGACCGAAAACTCCGGGCAAAAGCTCTTGCGAAAGAATATGCCTCAAACGGACCCGGCGGCTCCTCGCACACCTATCTGGACGGAAGCAATGGTTGGCTCGATCATGACAGCAAGGGGCTGACGTTTGAACACTATCCAGACCATCAGAAAGTGCTTCTCCGCTGGAATCAGGTCGAAAAATATATCGACCTGATGATTCAGTCTGACCGCTATCTGTCGGATAAAGAGAAAAGAACCATTGACTTCCCCCTTGAGCTGAACGCCGCCAGTGCTGCCGAATACACGGCATTAAAGGAACAGTACCCGGACACTCTCGTTGGATTTGAAGCAGGTGGCAATTTTATGTTTTATGGAGAAGATGCCGCTAAAGTTACCAAAATCATCAACAGTGCTTTGTTCACGAGAGACACCGCGCTGGGCGAAGCTCAGGTCACAGGCTTTTCTCCTCGCTTATGGGCAAGAAAGTCAAAAGAATTATGGTCTGCGGGCAATAATGTCTATCTTGCCGGGTTAAACGAAGATGGCACTCACCATCAGACCAAGCATCTGCGCAAAGAGGACTATCTTCCCATTGGTTCCATTATCAATATGGATAGCCGTGAATTTCGGATTGATAGGGTGGACTTTGATAAGGGCAAAGTTTCTTTGCAGGATATGGCACTGGCCGATATGCGGGTGCCGATTTTTCGGGAAGAACCGCTGTCTGTTGTCCGGGAATTGTACGAACAGCAAGACGAAGCTCTTGACACCGCTCCCGAAAAAGCAGTCGATTATAAGGTCGGGGATGATGTCGTTGTTGAACTGCCTACCCGAACCATCGAGGGAAAGGTCGGCTATGTTGGTGAAACCGATGTGCGCATCGACACCAGTGCGCAGGGCTATTCGTGGAGCAACGAGGTGTTGAACAAACAGCAGTTCGAGGACAGTCTGCGACGGGATGAGCCTACGTCTGATGAATCACTGGACAAGCTGCCTATTTCTGTGGAGGTCAACGGCGAATGGCAGACATTCCCGGATGCAGCCGCCGCAGACGAAGCCCTGAATGCCGAACCTGTGCCGGAAGCTGCTGGAAATTTCTGCATTACGGACGATCATCTGGGCGAGGGCGGTGCAAAACAGAAATACGCCCGGAACATTGCAGCTATCCGCACCCTGTTCCAGTTGGAGCAGGAACACCGTGGAGCCACCATCGAAGAGCAGGAAATTCTATCACAGTATGTCGGCTGGGGCGGTCTGCCGGATGCCTTTGACCCGGACAAGGGCAACTGGGCAAAAGAGTACGCCGAACTGAAAGGACTGCTCTCCGAAGATGAGTACGCCGCCGCCCGTGGCTCCGTCCTGAACGCCCACTACACCAGCCCCACCGTGATTCGTGCCATCTATGATGCTGTGGAGCGCATGGGCTTCCGCAGCGGCAATATTTTGGAGCCGAGCATGGGCATTGGCAACTTTTTTGGTATGCTGCCGGACACCATGCAGGATAGCCGCCTGTACGGTGTGGAACTGGACAGCATCACAGGCCGCATTGCGCAAAAACTCTACCCAGAAGCCAGCATTAAAGTTGCCGGATTTGAAACCACCGACCGCCGCGATTTCTATGACCTTGCCGTGGGTAATGTTCCTTTTGGCCAGTACCGGGTAAACGACATGGCGTACAACAAATTCGGTTTCAGTATCCACAACTATTTCTTCGCCAAGGCCATCGACCAAGTGCGTCCGGGCGGCATCGTGGCCTTCGTCACCAGCCGCTACACGCTGGACAGCAAGGATTCTTCTGCCCGAAAGCACATTGCCGAACGTGCTGATCTGCTGGGTGCTATCCGGCTACCGAATACTGCGTTCAAGGCAAATGCAGGAACAGATGTCGTCAGCGACATTATCTTCCTGCAAAAACGTGACCGCCCCATCGACCATGAGCCGGACTGGATACAGCTCGGCAAAACGGAAGATGGCTTTACCATCAACAGCTATTTTGTAGACCACCCGGAGATGGTGCTGGGCGAACTGACCACCGAAAGCACCCAGTATGGCCGTGAGGAATGCACCGTGCGCCCCATTGAGGGTGCAGTGCTGGCAGACCAGCTTGCCGAAGCTATCCAGCATATTGAGGGACTGTACACGGAAGTTGAGGTCGAAACACCAGATATTGCGGATGCAGAAAATGAGCGACACATTCTCCCTGCTGACCCGGATGTGAAGAACTTCTCCTACACCGTGGTTGACGGTGAAGTGTATTACCGCGAAAATTCTGTTATGACACAGGTGGAGCTTTCCGACACCGCCAAAGGCCGTGTGACCGGGATGGTGGAGCTGCGGCAAATCGTCAATGAGTTGATCGACCAGCAGCTGAACGACTACCCGGATGCCGACATTAAAGCAACGCAGGAAAAGCTGAACACTGCCTACGATGCTTTTTCCGCCAAATATGGCTTGTTGAATGACCGCAAAAACGGCAGATTATTTGAGCAGGATTCTTCTTACTATCTGCTGTGTTCTCTGGAAAATCTGGACGATCAGGGGCAGCTCAAAAGCAAGGCGGCGATGTTCACCAAACGCACCATTCGCCCGGAACGTACTGTCACCAGCGTGGACACTCCCACGGAAGCACTTGCAATTTCCATCGGAGAGCGTGGCCGGGTGGATTTGCCCTATATGGCAGAGCTGCTCGGCACTCCCGGCGACTATGAGCGAATCACCAGCGAACTATCCGGCGTAATTTTCAAAGACCCCGGCACAGACCCTACTGACCCAGAAGCGGGCTGGCAAATGGCGGATGAATACTTGTCCGGCAATGTCCGGGCAAAACTGCGCATGGCACAGCTTGCCGCCGAAACCAACCCGGAGTTTGCAGTCAACGTCACCGCATTGGAAAAGGCGCAGCCGAAAGACCTTGAAGCATCTGAGATTGATGTACGTCTGGGTGCAACATGGCTTTCGCCGGAGATCATCCAAAAGTTTATGGCAGAAACTTTCCAGATTCCCTACTATCTGCGTCATGCAGTTAAAGTGAGATATTCTCCCTATACCGCAGAATGGCGCATTGAGGGCAAGTCGGCTATGGGCAGAGGCGACATTACCTCCACCGAAACCTATGGCACATCCCGCGCCAATGCCTACAAGATTCTGGAAGATACGCTCAACTTGAAAGATGTGCGCATCTATGATGCCATTGAAGATGAAGAAGGCAGACCGAAGCGCGTCCTGAACAAAACGGACACCATGCTGGCGCAGCAGAAACAGCAGGTAATCAAAGATGCTTTCGCCAACTGGATCTGGCAAGACCCCCAGCGGCGCATTGCACTGGTGAAGCAGTACAACGAACTGTTCAACAGCAACAGACCGCGCGAATACGATGGTTCCCACATCCACTTTGTCGGTATGAACCCGGAAATTTCGCTCCGGGAACACCAGCGTAACGCCATCGCTCATGTGCTTTATGGTGGTAATACGCTGCTTGCACACGAAGTGGGAGCCGGAAAGACGTTTGAGATGGCAGCATCCGCAATGGAAGCCAAACGGCTGGGGCTGTGTCAGAAAAGTCTTTTTGTGGTGCCAAATCATCTGACGGAGCAATGGGCGGCAGAGTTTTTGCACCTATACCCCAATGCCAAGCTGCTGGTGGCTCGAAAAAAGGACTTTGAAACCGCCAACCGCAAAAAATTCTGTGCTAGAATTGCGACTGGGGACTACGATGCGGTCATCATCGGTCATTCACAGTTTGAGCGCATCCCGTTGTCCTATGAGCGGCAAGAACGCATTATTCAGGAGCAGATTGATGAAACGCTTGCCGCCATCAACGAACTGAAAGCCACTGCTGGCGAAAATTTCAGCATCAAGCAGATGGAAAAGACACGCAAAACGCTGGAAATCAAGCTGGAAAAGCTACGCTCCGATGCGAGAAAGGATGATGTTATCACCTTTGAGCAGTTGGGCGTGGATAGGCTTTTTGTGGATGAGAGCCATTTTTACAAGAACCTTTTCCTCACGACAAAAATGCGCAATGTCGCTGGTTTGTCTACAAGTGAAGCGCAAAAATCGAGCGATATGTTCGGAAAGTGCCGCTACTTGGATGAGATCACAGGTGGGCGCGGCGTGGTGTTTGCTACGGGAACGCCCGTGAGCAACTCCATGTCGGAGCTGTACACGGTCATGCGCTATCTGCAATATGGCACACTCCAGCAAAAAGGGCTGACACACTTCGACTGCTGGGCATCTACTTTTGGTGAAACCACCACCGCCATTGAACTTGCCCCGGAGGGTACGGGCTATCGTGCGCGCACTCGATTTGCGAAGTTTTTCAACCTCCCGGAACTGATGTCGATGTTCAAAGAGGTTGCCGACATTAAAACCAGCGATCAGCTTCATCTGCCTGTGCCGGATGCAAAGTTTGAAACTGTGGTGGCGAAACCGTCCGAGATTCAGAAAGAAATGGTGCAGGAACTGAGCAAACGTGCTGCAAAAATCCACTCCGGCGCAGTGGATGCGTCCGAGGACAATATGCTGTGCGTCACCAACGATGGCCGAAAGATCGGTCTGGATGTCCGCCTGATGAACCCCATTCTGCCGGATGACCCCAACAGCAAGCTGAACACCTGTGTTCGGAACGTGCTGCAAATCTGGGCGGATGGCAAGGAGCAAAAGCTGACGCAGCTTCTATTCTGCGACCTCTCGACACCAAAGAACGATGGCAACTTTAATGTCTACGATGATATTCGCAAGAAATTGGTCGCCGCCGGGGTGCCGGAAAGTGAAGTTGAGTTCATCCACAATGCCGACACCGAAGCAAAAAAGGCCGCATTGTTCTCCAAAGTGCGCTCCGGCGATGTGCGGATTCTGCTCGGCAGCACCGCAAAAATGGGAGCCGGAACAAACGTCCAACAGCGGCTTGCGGCGGTGCATCACTTGGATGTCGGCTGGAAGCCCAGCGACATGACCCAGCGCAACGGACGCATTATCCGGCAGGGCAATATGAATAAGGAAGTCAAGGTGTTCAACTACGTCACAGAGGGAACTTTTGACAGCTACTTGTTCCAAACTTTGGAGAATAAACAGCGATTCATCAGCCAAATCATGACTTCAAAATCCCCGGTACGCTCTTGCGATGATGTGGACGAACAGGCTTTGTCTTATGCAGAGATCAAGGCATTGTGTGCTGGAAATCCGCTCATCAAGGAAAAGATGGATTTGGATGTGCAGGTGGCGAAACTGAAAGTGCTGAAAGCCGACCACCAAAGCCAGAAGTTCCGTCTGGAAGATAAGCTGCTCACAAAGTTCCCGGCTGACATTCAGGAAACCACCGCCTATATTGCTGGCGTGAAATCGGATGCCGAACTTGCCGCCGCACACCCACAGGTGCAAGAGGGATTCTGCGGCATGACCATCAGGGGCGTGGCCTACGATGAAAAAAAGACTGCTGGCGAGCGGCTTCTTCTCGCTTGCTCCGAGCTGCCTAACAGTGAGGAAAAAGTGATCGGCAGTTATCGCGGCTTTGAACTGTCGTTGCGGTTCGACACCTACCACAGCGAATATCAGGCTCTTTTGAAAGGTCAGCGGAAATACCCGGTAGCACTGGGCAAAGACCCTCTTGGCTGTATCATCCGTCTGGATCATTCTCTGAACGATTTCCCGGAACGCATCACTTCTGCTGAATATGAACTGGCCACGCTGAAACAGCAGCAAGCGGCGGCGCAGATCGAAGTGGAAAAGCTGTTCCCGCAGGAAGAAGAACTGGCTGAAAAGTCGGCTCGTCTTGCCGAACTGAATGCCCAGTTAGATGTGGACGAAAAGCACCATGAGCCGGAGCAGGATGAGGAAGAAAGGGAGGATGAACCTCGCCGCCCCTCGGTGCTGGCAGCTCTGGAAGAAAAGGCAGACAAAACAGAAATCGTCAAGCCGTTCAAGAGCTATCTCGACAAGGATGGTGATGCCCGATGAATGACCGCCGCGACCAGCAGCTTCATTTCCGGGTCAGCAAGCAGGAGCTGGAACGGATTCGGAAGAAGATGGAATCCAGCGGCATTTTAAGCATCGGTTCTTATCTGCGCAAGATGGCACTGGATGGCTACTGTTTGCATCTCGATTTGCAGGAGCTGCGCCGCATGGCCTATCTCCTGCAAATGTGCAGCAACAATCTCAACCAGTATGCCAAAGCCGCCAATGAAAACGGTCAGGTCTATGCCGCCGATTTGGAGGATTTGCGCACTCGGTTGGATGAACTGATTGATATTGGCAAGCAGATTCTTTCCCGGCTGGCTGACCTCTGATTTTTTGCCCTGCGGCTTCGGCTGTGGGGCTACATATTATAAAGATAAAACTGTGGGAGGTGGTGGACATGGCCGCAACACGTTTGATTGCGCTGCACAAAAATAAGGGGAAAACCGTTGTGGCCTGCTTGAAAAGCCGCACGGACTATGCGCAGAATCCAGACAAAACCAAGCGGGGCGAATTGGTCAGCAGCTACGAGTGCAGCCCTCTAACAGTAGATGAAGAATTTATGCTGTCCAAGCGGCAGTATGAACTTGCCACGGGTCGTAGGCAGAAAAGTGATGTGATCGCCTATCAGATTCGGCAATCTTTCAAGCCCGGTGAGATCACCGCCGAGGAAGCCAACAAGGTGGGCTACGAACTTGCGATGCGGTTTACCAAAGGCAAATATGCTTTTATCGTTGCCACCCATACAGACCGGGAGCATATTCATAACCACATTATCTACAACTCCACTGCACTGGACAGCACCCGGAAATTCCGGGATTTTTTATTGTCCGGGCTGGCCGTGCAGCGATTGAGCGACTTGATCTGCTTGGAGCATCAGCTTTCTGTCATTGAAACAAAGCCCTACCGGGAACGGCAAAAGCGGACACTCTACCCGCCCAAAGAAAGCAATCGTGACCGTCTATGCAGCGTGATCGACACCATTCTGGCCGGCAAGCCTAAAGGCTACGAAGATTTTCTGCAAAAGCTGGAGCAGCAGGGCTATGAAGTCAAACGCGGAAAATATACTTCCGTCAAGGGAAAGCGGCAGAAACGCTTCATCCGCTTCAAAACGCTGGGTGCAGGATACAGCGAAGAAGAAATGAAAGCTGTGATTGCTGGAGAAGCCGAACATCGTCCGCGCCAGAAGCAGACGGTGAAAGAAAAACCGTTCAATCTTCTGGTGGATGTGCAGGCAAAGCTGGCCGAGGGCAAGAGCTGCGGCTATGCGCAGTGGGCGAAAAAGTACAATCTGAAAGAAATGTCCAAGACGCTGATTTTCTTGCAGGAGAAGAAAATCGGCAGCGTAGCGGAAATGCAGGAGCGCGTGAACGCTGCTACTGCCCGCTATCACGAGCTGGGCGGTTCCATCAAGACGGCAGAAACACGCATGGCAGAAATTGCGGTGCTGAAAGCGCACATTGTCAACTATGCCAAGACCCGGCCTGCTTATGATGCCTACCGCAAGGCCGGATACAGCAAGCGGTTTCTGGAAAGCCATCGTGCGGAGATCACACTGCACAAGGCCGCAAAAGCGGCTTTCAATGAAGCCGACCTGAAAAAGCTCCCCAAAGTGAAAGAACTGGACGCAGAATATTCCAAGCTGCTGACAGAGAAGAAAGCAGCCTACCCGGATTACCGTAAAGCGAAAGACGAGATGCAGGAACTTCTTCGTGCGCAGCGTAACGTAGATTTGTTCTTTGCCGAAGAAAAGAACCCCACCGAAAAAGCACAGTCCCGATAAACGATGACAGCCTAGGATTCTTCCTTGTGGGAGAGTCCTAGGCTGTCCTTTTTGTTATAGAAGTGTTTGGAACAAACGCGCAGCCTGCATCGGCACGATGCAGATCGAAAGGGGTTTGGGCACAGCCCAACAAGCATTTTGAATTTAGATTTGAAAAATCCGATTCAAAAATCGCAAGTTGGTACCAACTTGCCCTGCTTGCTATCGAAACCCTACCTTCTATTTCTCCCTCTACTAATACTACAATCTGGAAAGGGTAAAATGGCTGTATCCGCAAAGAAAAACAGAAAAAGGCCACGGCTGAACCTCCATTCATGGTGTGATCCATCATGGCTCTGGCTACACAAGGAATACAAATTGACTTTTCCGGGTTGGTGTTGTAAACTGTTATTAGCTTTAGCTAACCATAAGGAGGGCGCTCATACATGACAAATCAATACATGAATAATCTTTATCGTGATCTGCTCTCTAATTCACCGCAGACGATCACCATAGATATTCCGACAGACATGGGAACCGGTCAGATTTCGCAGATCGTCACGAAACAGGGAGCAGTTGTTTCAGACTGGAGAATGAATTACTTTTCGGATATGAACGTGCAGGGAGTGAGCAGTGAAGAATACATACAAATGCTGTTCTGCTTCAATGACGGCGTTTCCTGGAATATTGCAGACAACCGGCAAAGTGCCAGCATACAAAAGGGTGAATCCTGTATTTATCGCGGCCACGGGAAAATGGAATATCTGTGCTATTCTAAAAAGAGCGATTTCCTTTTCAAAAATGTGAAAATACCTCTATCCTATTTCTATAAGATTCTGAATGACTACTTTGAGGCCGGTGAGATTGAGGTCTATCAGAAAAAATTATTGGACGGTATATCAAAGGTGAATATCACGCCCTATATGGAACACATTTTTGCGGAGCTGAAAGACTTCACGCAATATCGCGGCGGGTTGGGATACCTGTTTCTGGAAAGCAAGGTCTTTGAGTTGCTGTCGGTATATTTGAGCGAGGTCCTGGAGCTGAGTATTCTCGCGTCAACCTACGTTGCAATTTCCAGAAGTGACCGGGATTCCATCATAGAGGCAAAGCGAATTATTGACAGCCAGCTTGCCCTGGCTCCGAGCTGCGAGGAATTGGCGCGGCAGGTCAATATCAGCACTTCAAAATTGACGAAGGGCTTTTCCTCCCTGTTCGGAACATCGGTTCATGCGTATGTCATCGACCAGCGGTTAGAAAAGGCGGCAAGCCTGCTGTTAGAAAGTAATTTGAATGTCAGCCAGGTAGCTATACTGGTGGGATATTCAAAAGCAAGCAATTTCGCAGCGGCGTTCAAAAGGAAATACGGAGTGAATCCGAAAAACTATAAAGCAGAAGCTACGATTGGATAAACGCAAAAATACTGATTTTGGGTAGAATAAAATTGGTTTTGGGTTGGAATCGTGAGCGCAAATTGCTATTATATGTTGTGTGGTTAGAAGAAGGAACATAAATTTTATGATGCGAAGGCTATAGAGATCGTGAAGCAGCTGGACTATGACTTTTCCAGGGCGGAGAAGGATGCTGCCATGAGCAGCGGAAATCGAAGATCCGACGGGCGAAGTGCTTGTTGTGATCGAAGGTCTGGTCATGTACTTAACCGAGGCGGATGTAAAGAAAATGTTATCCATTATCTGTAGCCGGTTCGAACATGCGGAGATCATTATGGAGATTATGAATCCTTTTATCATGCGGCACATGAAGGAGAAATCGATTGAGCCCAGTAAGGCTCGCTTTACCTGGGGGCTGAAAAGCGGTAAGGAACTGGAGAGCATGGTGTCGGGGCTTACATGGGTCAAGGATGTGAGTTTGGTCGAAGGGATGAAGGAACTGTATCCTGTCTATAAGTTGCTGGGATGGATACAGCCTGTTAAAAAACTTTCTAACAAGCTGGTAATACTGAGAAAATAGGATAGATATAAACTGCTATTCAGCTTTGTCATAGGAGATGCGTCAGCCATGGAGGAATTGAATTATTTAAGACAAGACAAAAAAATACCGGGGAAGGAATCCTTTGTGACCTATGTTGATTTCCAGGTAAAGGATGGCACTGCCGATATGTGGCTGTATGACATTTTTCCGGGAGTACAGCTCATGGTTGTAGATTTTTCTTCTGAGAGCTGTTTCCGAAGCGGTGAAAAGCAGAATGTAATCGGGATCAATCATTGCCGGAAGGGGCGGTTTGAATGTGCGTTTGACAGCCGGAATTATCTCTATTTGGGAGAAGGCGATATTACCCTGAACAGCCAGATGCACCCGCCAATCGCGTCTTCCTTCCCCTTGAACTACTTTTATGGGTCCACTATTATTTTGTTTCCGGAGGTCATGAAGGGTGTACCGGAGCTTCAGGCCTTTCAAATCAGCGCGGAGGCAATTACAGAGAAATATTCTCTTGAATCAAGATCCCCGGTATTTCGCCGCAATGCGGAAATAGAGCATGTATATCAGGAACTGTATACACATCTGGATCGTCCGTCTCTGCCCTTTTTGCGGTTGAAGATTTTGGAGCTCCTTTATCATTTCCAATTCAGACAAACTCTTTTTGAGGAGAACCAGGACTATATTTCGGGAGTGACTGTGGAGCGGATCAAGCATGTCAGGGAGCATCTGGTACAGGATATGGAACACCGGACCAATCTGAAGGAACTGGCATTGGAGCACAATTTAAGTCTGACACAGTTAAAAGATGGATTCAGGCAAATTTATGGCGAATCACCTTATGCATATTTGCGTAGTTACAAAATGCATCGGGCGGCACAGCTTTTGCGCCAGTCAGATAAAAAAATCAGCGAAATTGCGCTGAAAATGGGTTATCAGAATCCAAGCAAATTTTCAGAGGCATTCCATGCGGTGATAGGCTGCAGACCAAGTGCCTATCGAAAGGAAAAAAAGTAGAAGAAAATCATAGTGACACCTTCCGGATGGAGGTGTCATTTTTTGGCTTTTTGGAGCATTTTGCACAAGGCATGGCTTTTCAGAGTGGCAAAAGAATTTTTCACATGGTAATATGTACGAGTTAGCGTAGACTAACCAAAAATGCAGAAAGGAAAGAAATACCTATGAAAACAAAACTTACAACAAAGGATTTAATTACCGCAGGCGCCTTTGGCGCAATTTATTTAGTGCTGCTCACGGTGTTGTCTTCAGTCCTGACCATTGTTCCAATCCTCTTTCTGGCAACGCCTTTGATTGCCGGCATCATACTGGGAACTGTGTATATGCTGTATGCCACCAAGGTGCCGCGCACCGGTGCGATCCTGGTGCTGGCGATCCTGGTGGGGCTGATTACGTCTATGGCAACCATTTATCCGCTGATTTTTGCTGTTGTATGGGGATTAATCGCTGAACTCATTACCGCAAAAAGACGCAAATCCGCAGGTGCGCTGGCAATCAGCTACTGTGTGTTCAACCTGACTTCTATGGGTCCCTTCTTTGCCCTTATTCTGGCAAAGGACGCCTTCTTAGAAAGTTGTGCAGGGTACTATGGAGAAGAATATATCGCAACGCTGGATAAGCTGACGCCCAGCTGGATTGTTCTTGTACTGATTGCTTTGGCTTTGGTGGGCGGATTGTTTGGCGGCCTGTTTGGAAGAAAGATCCTGAAAAAACATTTTGTGAAAGCCGGTATTACAGCGTGAACCGCGAAAAGATTTTCAGCGGTCTTTTGGATCCGAGAAGTAAGCTGGCGGTATTTATTGCCGCCTGCCTTTCGGCATTTTCCGGGCTGACACATCCGCAGGAATTTGTCCTTCTTGCCCTGTGTGTGGGGATAACGCTTCTGTGCCAGAAATGGAAGAGGGCTTTTTATACCGGTCTTATCTTTGCAGTTATGTTTTTATGCGATCTGTTTCTAGCACCGCGATTGTCAGGGATACTGCAGAATATCATCATGCTGGCATGTCATTTCTGCCGGTTTATTTTACCGATGTTTGCAGCCTTTTATATTGTGACACAGACTTCCAGGATTGGGGAATATATCAGTGCATTTACTCAGATGCATCTGCCAAACGAGGTCATCATTCCTCTGGCGGTGATGCTCCGTTTTGTCCCGACTATCCAGGAAGAATGGCAGATGGTGAATCAGGCGCTCCGGTTAAGAGGGATGGCGCTGACATGGAAAAATGTTCTTCGTCGTCCGCTGCAGATGATGGAATATATGCTGGTTCCCTTTTTGCTGCAGTGCTCGGTTATCGTGGATGAGATGTCAGCTGCTGTTATGGCGCGGGGGTTTGACAAAAATATGCCGCGAACCAGTTATGCGGAGGTTCAGATGAAGGCTCTGGATTGGTGTATAATAGCTGTTTCTGCCGGACTGCTGTTCTGGAATCTTTGTTTCTGAGGAAGGGAGGAGATGTTTTGATCAAACTGAATCATGTTTCCTTTTCTTACCAGAACGGGGAAGCAAATGAAATGCAGGTGCTGTCTGATGTAAGCTTTCAGGCATCACGCGGAGAATGTGTGGTACTTTGTGGGAAAAGCGGATGTGGGAAGACGACCATGCTTCGCCTGGTAAACGGTCTTATCCCTCATTTTTATGCCGGGAAACTGGAGGGGAATGTCCTTGTAGGCGGACAGGAAATGCAGCAGACACCGTTGTCCCAAACGTCCCGGATTGTGGGAAGTGTCTTCCAGAATCCCCGTACCCAGTTTTTCCATCTGGATACGACCGGAGAGATGGCTTTTAATCTGGAAAATCAGAATGTCCCCCGCCCGCAGATGAAGAAGCGTCTGGAGGAGGTGTCCTATCGTCTGAACCTGCAGGAGCTGATGGACCGGAATATTTTTGAACTGTCAGGCGGCGAGAAACAGCAGATCGCCTGCGGCTCCGTTTATGCGGCTTTACCGTCGGTCATCGTTATGGATGAGCCTTCTTCTAATCTGGATATGGAGAGCATCCGAAAACTGCAGAAGTTGATCCGCATGATGAAAGATGAAGGAAGAACTGTGCTGATTTCAGAGCATCGGCTGTGGTATCTGGAGGGAATCGCTGACCGTTATGTGCTGCTGGAGGATGGCCGGATCAGGCAGGAATTTACGCCGGAAACAGCGGCAGATCTTTCGCTGGAGAAGCGCAAAGCGTTGGGACTCAGGGCAGTAAAGCGGGAGCAGCTTTATGAACTGAGGCCCGATATGGGGCTGATAAAACAAAAGAGTACCGGGCTGGAAATAGATGGGCTTCAGTTTAGCCGTCAGATGCGCCAGGTACTGAATGTGCCGCATTTAGAAATACCGTCAGGGGCAATCATAGCGGTGATCGGAGAAAACGGTGCCGGGAAATCCACTTTCAGTCTTTGCCTGTCAGGTCTTTTAAAGCATACGGGTACAGTACGGATCGACGGCAAGAAGATTGCGCATAAAAAGCTGCCGGAGCAGGTCTACCTGGTCATGCAGGAGGCAGGACATCAACTGTTCAGTGATACGGTATTGGGTGAATTGACCTTGAATAATCCGGCGCTGTCAGAAGAAAAGGGCAAAGAGGTTTTGACAACGCTGGGCTTAAATGGTATGGAGAACCGTCACCCTGGCTCCCTCTCCGGAGGTCAGCAACAAAGGCTTTCTCTGGGAACAGCTCTTTGCATGAAACGAAAACTGATGCTCTATGATGAGCCGACCAGCGGTCAGGATGGAGAAAATCTGCTGCGGACAGCGGAACTGATCCGTGCAGCCAATAAACAGGCAGCCAGTACCCTGATCGTGACACATGATCCGGAGCTGATCTTGCGCTGTGCGACCCATATTCTGCATATCCACGCAGGGGAAGTAAAGAAATTTATACCGCTTGATGAGAGAGGAGTGATTTATATGAAGAAGGTATTTGGCGAGGATGCGCAGACAAAGAAGCCGCAGAAAACCGGTATTCCGCGCCTGCTGGAGTTTACAGGACGGCATCGTCCCCTACTGGGTGCTGCGCAGTTGTTGTCCGGCATCAGCGCCTTGTTCCTTCTGGGACCGTTTGTGTGTGTTTATTTTGCGGCCCGTGCGCTTTTAACCGGACTGACCGGAGGAGGTTTTGCTATCTCGTCCCTGGTGCAGTGGGGCGTGTGGGCATTGGCACTGGAACTGGCCGGGCTGATCATTAATTTTGCGGCACTTATGTGCTCCCATACCGCAGCTTTTCATACAGAAAAGAATTTAAAAATGGCAGCGCTCCGTCATTTGTCCAGGATGCCAATAGGGTATTTTGAGGAAAATCCCAGCGGAAAGCTAAGAAAAATCATTGATGAAAACAGCGCCCAAATGGAGACTTACCTTGCCCATCAGCTGCCGGATCTGGTGAGCGCTCAGGTCACGACGGCTGCCAGCCTTGTGCTGATGCTGGCTATGGACTGGCGCATTGGCCTTCCACTGATCGTTCTGATGCTTGCAAGCTTTGCCTGCCAGATGACAATGATGGGCGAAAAAACCATGAATTTCATGAAGCGCTATCAGGACGCTCAGGAGGAGATGAACCACGAGGCGGTGGAGTATGTCCGGGGAATCTCCGTGATTAAGGTATTTGGACAGTCGGTACATTCGATACGGCGCTTCAAGGAAGCGATCAATGCTTATCGGGATGACGCACTGGCCTTTACTATGGCCTGCAAGCCCGGATATGTGGGCTTCAATACTGTGGTCAATGCCGCTTTTCTTGTGCTGATCCCTGCCGCACTCATCGGCATGACTTCGGCGGGAGATTTGACTGCCTTTATAGAGAATTTCCTGTTTTATCTGATTTTTGCACCTGCATGCGCATCTGTTCTCAACAAGATCATGTACATGAGCAACTATAAGATGCAGGCTATGGAATCTATGCGGCGGATTGACACAATTCTGCTTGCCAGAGAGCAGTCAGAGGCACAGGAGCCGCAAATGGCACAGGGCAGCGACATTTGCTTTGAGCATGTGACCTTTACCTATCCCACAGGCGAACAGCCTGCGGTTTCAGATGTCAGTTTTACAGCAAAAGCCGGAACCGTTACGGCACTGGTGGGACATTCCGGCTCCGGCAAGACCACCATCGGGACCCTGGTTCCCCGCTTTTATGATGTGCAGGAGGGGCGCATTACGCTGGGCGGCGTGGAACTTTCTGAGATCTCCCGACAGGAAGTCATGGGAAAGATTGCTTTTGTCTTCCAGAATCCCAAATTACTGAAAACAACACTGGAGGAAAATATCCGCGGCGGCTGCAAAAATGCCAGCCGGGAAGATATCCTGCGGGCAGCCCGTCTGGCACAGTGTGATGATATTTTGGCAAAGCTGCCGGAGGGCATTGACAGCATCGTGGGCGGGAAAGGCGTCTATCTTTCCGGAGGAGAAGTACAGCGGGTGGCTATTGCCAGAGCAATTCTGAAGGACGCACCGGTCATCATTCTGGATGAAGTCACGGCATTTGCCGACCCGGAAAATGAGGTACAGATCCAGGCAGCCCTGAAGGAACTGACAAAGGGAAAAACAGTCATTATGATTGCGCACCGGCTGTCCACCATTCAGGATGCGGATCAGATCCTGGTAATGAAAGCAGGGCGTCTGGTAGAACAGGGAACGCATCAGGAATTGCTTGGTAAGAATGGCGAGTATGCCCATATGTGGGCAGATTACAATCAGGCAATCGCCTGGAAGATTGACCGGAAAGAGGAGGTGAAACCATGCTGAAGAAATTATTCGCATTAAGCGATCAGGGGGAACGGGAATTAAAGCACGGGATTGTGGCAACTACGATAGGACATTTGTGCATCATGGCTCCCATTTCCCTCTTGATGCTGGTGACCATGGGACTTCTGAACAGGCTCTGCGGGGAGACTGGACTGACAATGCAGCCAGGAGTGATAGTTCTGATGGCGGCGGTTCTCTTGCTTTTGATCTTCATAACCCAATGGGTTCAGTATAACCTGACTTATAAAGTGGCTTACGAAGAAAGCGCTAACCGGAGAATTACCCTGGCGGAAAAGCTGCGGCGGCTCCCACTGGCATTTTTCGGTCAGCGTGATCTGTCTGATCTGACAACAACCATGATGGGGGACTGCTCTAAACTGGAAAGAATTTTTTCCAATGCGGTTCCCAGTCTCTTTGGCACAGTCATTATGTTTGTGATTGTGTCCGTGGGGCTTTTGATCATGGATTGGCGCATGGGGCTGTGCATTGTTCTGCCGGTACCGGTAGCTGCGCTTATGTTGATGGCGGCCAGAAAGGCCCAGACAAAAGCGGAAAGCCGCAATTATGACGCTCACCGTGCCGCTTATGATGGGGTGCAGGAATATCTGGATACCATACAGGAGCTTCGCTCCGCCGGTCTGGAACAGGAATACCTGGATGGAGTTGAGAAAAAACTGGATTATGTGGTAAAGTGTGCGTTTCGTAATGAGCTGGCTCCAGGTACTGCTGTGACGTTGGCACAGCTGACAGTACGCTTTGGGCTGGTGGCAGTTCTGCTGGTTGGGGGTCTGTTGGTAGCTCAAAATATGCTGTCCGTCAATATGTTTATTCTTTATCTGTTGGTAGCAGGCCGTGTTTATGAACCCTTTGGTTCCTGCTTTATGCTGATGGCGGAACTGTTTTCTGCATTTGTCAGCATTGAGCGGACGAAGAAGATGGAAGCGACAGTGGAGCAGACTGGTCAGCCTGTTTGTAAGAACAATGGGTACGACATTGAGTTTAAGGATGTTTCTTTTTCGTACAATGATGAGCTTGTACTCAATGGGATTTCCTTTGTAGCGAAACAGGAGCAGATCACTGCGCTTGTAGGTCCCTCCGGCAGCGGAAAATCTACTGTTTCCCGTCTGGCAGCCCGGTTCTGGGATGCAGATGCCGGTCAGGTACTGCTGGGTGGCGTGGACGTGACGACTGTGGAGCCGGAAACGCTGTTTAAGAATTATGCCATCGTCTTTCAGGATGTGACCCTTTTTGACGATTCTGTTATGGAGAACATCCGCCTTGGTCGGGCGGGGGCGACAGATGAGGAAGTGCTGGCGGCAGCCAGGGCAGCTCAGTGCGAGGAGTTTGTTTCCCGTCTGCCTAGCGGCTATTACAGCAATATCGGTGAGAATGGCTGTGCCCTTTCAGGAGGCGAGCGGCAGCGTATCTCTATCGCCCGGGCGATCCTGAAGGATGCGCCGGTAGTTATTTTGGACGAAGCCACAGCTTCCATGGATGCGGAGAATGAGAACTTGGTTCAGCAGGCACTGTCCGTGTTGCTGCAGGGGAAAACTGTACTGGTTATTGCGCACCGTATGCGGACGATTGCAAACGTCGATAAGGTTGTTGTCCTGGAACAGGGCCGCGTCGCAGAGACGGGAACGCCGGAGGAACTTCTGAATCAAAAGGGAGTGTTCTATCGTTTGGCTGAAGCACAGACGGTACATCGATAGAGATTCGGGAATCAGAAAACAATGCAGACAGGAAGATAAATCAAGCAGAACGGTATTTGATTTTTGCCATGGACCTTTCGTACATTTCTTCCAGAGAAACTCGCTTGTGATTAAAATACAGATCCGTTAGAGTCATAGTGGCTTTGCATTTGGAACAACATAACGGATCATAATCAAAAGAGGCAGCTATGTTATTACGCCATTTTGAATAACTCAGAATGAATTTGTGCTTAGACTGATGGATGGCTTTTCTGAGTTTTTTATCGTTATCGCGATGTCTGGCATAAACATAGAAACCATTGAAGGAAAAGTAACTAAAAGGAAACCCCACCCCTCAAGATTGAGGGGCAGGGGAGTTGAATAGGCGAAGCCTATTTTTTGTTTAGAGTATATTATTTTCTGCGTCCTCTGTTAATAAGACTTAGGAATATAGCTAGAAACGACATTGTAAAAAAATATATTAAATTTAGGAGCGATTTTGATATTTTGCTGATTTTTATATTGTATAACTAATTTATCAAGAAGAAAGGAGGCACCAAATGGGAAAATTTGAAGATTTTAATTTTGATGTTACGAAGACTGTAAAACCACAGAGTAGCAAGACTCCAAGAATAACAAGCAAGTCTTTATGTACATCAAGTTGTGAAACTGGATTCTTTAAATGTGTGCTTACTAAGTAATTAAACCTATAAGGAGAAAGAAAGATGGCAAAATTTGATGATTTCGATTTGGATGTAACAAAGACAGCAGCACAAGGTGGGATCGAGCCGAAGTATAAGAGCAAATCAGCGTGTACCCCAGGATGCCCGACAGGAATCCTTATGACATGCCCACTTAAGACAGCCATAAAGTTTGAGGATATTGTAATTGAAAATGAAAAATGGAAGTTAAACCTTAGTGAGATGCGATTAGAAAAGAAAAATTTTGAGGAATTTAAATGAAAGTTTTTACAACTTATAAAAGATAAAAACATACCGGATGATATTTATTTAACAGAAGCTGATAACAGAATAAAGCTGGACTTAAAAAAAGAATTGTCAATTAGGATTATTTTTGATGAATTTAAGAAACATGGTAGTCGTGATCTGATTCTTGAAAGAGCTGAAACTGGTGAAAATATTACTTATAGTGGTGAAGGGGGTCATACAACTGAAATTGTAGTTCCTCTTTTCAGAAAAGAAAAGGAACTACAGAATGTTTATCCGGCGGAGAAAGTGATTATTGAGAGAAAGAAACATTTAGAATTACCTTTTGAAAATTGGTTATATTTTAACCTATATTGCAATAGTAATCGTGAAGATGAATTGATTGCCTTTGATATCATGGATTTCTGTGAAGAGCTTAAAAAGAAATATGATGTAGATTATTTCTTTATGCGTTATGTAGA
>OGXX01001271.1_pt1 | contig 25797 bp, 27 predicted proteins | sample 1576301 | NCBI WGS metagenome assembly OGXX01 (sample SAMEA3541469, study PRJEB24748) | human gut metagenome | biome: human gut; feature: human-associated habitat; material: faeces | place: China | collected 2012
AGCTCTTGATATGGATGTTTCTAAATTCTATCATGGTGACTATTACCTTGAAGAATTGAAAACTATTGAAGGCAAACGATTTGGTGACAGGGGAAAACATCAATTTAAATGACGGCATGATGCCGAAAAAAGAGCAATATGGACAAATCTATGCCGAAAAGTTTATATCTGCAAGCTTGATATGCAAAGCGTTTTATGGTAAGATGGAAGCACAATAGGGAGAGCATACACTCCCGTTGAATCTGTTGCTGGAAGTGAATGCTGATGGAAAACCAGCTTGCTTATGCGATAACTCAGACGAAATATAATTCGAGTGATGATAAGGCTGCTAAGAACAGCTGGTCACTAAAACTATATCGAATAAGCAGATAGGCTATACGAGGCTCAATTAGTTGAAAACCGATAACATAAGAATCCTAATAAGCAGTGAGGCATCTCTATGAATGAGCAATTGCTGAAAATGAATGGCTTATCGGTGGGAATTTTAGATGCACTATCATTTGAGTCGCATTTGGGAATTCCGTTGAAGAAGAACTTGCATTATTTTGATAAGGATTTGTTAATTGCTGAACTGATTTCGATGACTGAGTGGTTGGATGAACAGGAAATCCTTTCTAATATTGCGCTAGACTACAGGGTTAAGAGCTTGGATTCTATACTTTTGAAGTATGATCGTTACTATCCGGATCATCAGACACGAAAAGTGTTTAATGATATTCTGGGCTTCCGGGCTTTTTGTGATAGCTACGATCAAATATTAGAAGAAGAGTTTTCACCGTTCCGGATTGCTGATATGGCAAAAGGAAAGGCAGTGGATGATGGTTACAGGGGTGTCCATGTGTACTATCAGAAAAGTGGAAGACATTACCCCATAGAAATCCAATTTAATACGTTGTTTGATAGGCAATTAAATAACTGGCTTCACGATTATCTGTATAAAAAGAATTATCCCGTGGAAACAGGGAAGATAATGCGTGAAAAGTATGAAAATGGATTGATTCGGAATGAACATGAATTTAAGGAGGTGCTGAATAATGTGCTATTTGGTAGCAAAAGATCGTAATGCACATGGTTGTTTTGCTCTAAAAACGACGCATGGAAAGCATCTGGTGGAATTAAAAAGAGAATTGAACAGAGAGGTTGGATATAAGGGCGTACAGCTTGTAACAATCAGCAGGCCAACAGCGTATGGTGAGTATGCGCCTTACCACTTTGTGGATACAGAACAGGAATTTCAGACTCTTGTAAAGGGTCTTCGTCCATAAAAATGCTGTACGTGGGAGCAGTGTATTTCAGTTCAGGCGATTGGTGTGTGCTGGAATAATACCATCTGTAGTCAGGTTAAGCCCCCGAATTATGAATAAGAAGATAAGCCCTATAAGGCTCAAATTGGTGTAAGAACCGATTGAAAGCCTTGTAGGGCTTTTTTTTTACAAAAATTTTTGTTCCTTACTTGACAACCGCATAGGGTCAACCAAGAAATACCACGATAACTAAAGGGTTTTGACGGCTTGAGTTGTCCTTCAAATGTTTTATTTGTTGAAAGACTGCAAGAAGCGGGAAATCCTGAGGGTTATATGTAGGTGGCTTTTGGAAGCTCTGTTTTGACCCACAAAAAGGAGCAACAAATAAAGATTGAAGGAGAGTTCAAGCCTACGGTGGATTGCCTTTGTGCGACCCGCCGTAGGCTTATTGCTGTTTTATAAAGAGAAAAGTGAGGAGAAATATGAAAAAATACAAAATTGCAGTGGCTGGAACTGGATACGTTGGGCTCTCCCTTAGCGTGCTACCATGCCACTAATGAGAGTGACTACATCAGTTGGTACGATTTCACAAAAAAATCCACCGTCAGGCTAGATGGAAGACGGAAGTCCTGCCAGTGACCACGGCGGAGTATGGTCTGAGCATGGCTGCTCGTTCGTTCAATAGTCGTTTGGATAAGAGCAAGCTGGTGGAGGCAGGCTTTACTCCGCTTCCGACTTGGCAGGATGCACTGAGCCGTTACCTGAAAGAGATCGAGCAGTAATAGAGGAGATAGAAGAAAATGGGACAGATTAAAGTTGAGAAAAATGTTGGTGGTATTGAAGGGCTTTATGTGATTGAGCCTGCTGTTCACGGTGATGCTCGTGGCTATTTCATGGAAACCTACAACGAGAAAGATATGAAAGAAGCTGGAATTGATATTCACTTCGTGCAGGATAATCAGTCTATGTCCACTAAGGGCGTTCTGCGCGGTTTGCATTTCCAGAAGCAGTATCCGCAGTGCAAGCTGGTACGCGCTGTGCGTGGTACTGTGTTTGATGTTGCGGTTGACCTGAGAAGTGATTCTAAGAGTTACGGCAAGTGGTATGGTGTGACTCTGTCTGCTGAGAACAAGAAGCAGTTCCTCATCCCGGAAGGCTTTGCACATGGCTTCCTGGTTCTGAGTGATGAAGCAGAGTTTTGCTACAAAGTCAATGACTTCTGGCATCCGAATGATGAAGGCGGCATGGCTTGGAACGACCCGGAGATCGGCATTGAATGGCCGGAGTTGAAGGGCGAATACAAGGGTAGTGCAAGCGCAGAGGGATACACGCTGGAAGATGGTACTGCACTGAACCTGAGTGATAAGGATCAGAAGTGGTTGGGACTGAAAGACACTTTTAAATTTTAAGAACACAGGGGTAGGAAGAATGCAGTGGGAAAACGAAGTACAACACGTATTTCTGGTAGGAGCTAAGAGCTTAGGTGCATATGGCGGATTTACAACATTATCGACAGCCGTTACCGCAGCAGGAAACCACTGATCGTTACCACGAACCTGACCCTGACGGAGTTGAAGAACCCGCAGGATACCGCTCACGCCCGTATCTATGACCGTCTGCTGGAACTGTGTACCCCGATTGCCTGCACAGGCCCCAGCATGAGAAAGGATATAGGACAGGCAAAATTGAACTTGCTGAAAACACTTCTGGCCTGAATGGAAGGTATGCGAATCTCCAGGTGCGATTCATTGGCTGGAATACTGTTGACGGATGCTGGCGGAGCTATTTTTACAGGGACTATTGCCTGCTGTTCCATGACTTTCCCGGCTGCCTCATCCCTTAGCAGCGCCTGCCAGCGCATGAAGCTGGAATATGCAATTCCGTTTTCAGAACACCATTCACGGTTGGTTTTCCCGCTATGAGCACATTCCTTAATTAGGGCCAGATAATGCTGCTTTTTTAAGCTGTGATATTCACCCGCCATTTTTCACTCCACCTTTTTAGATTCTTAGACTTCTCAGAATCTATTGTCGTACTTAATGGAGTTGATTTCTAGCCGGGGGATTATTGATCGCATACGATGTACTTTTCTGTACCCAGAAAAATCGCCTTGAAAATTGCCATTTTGTATTGGAACGAACGCACTTTTGTGGTAATATTAATATGGGTTCTTCTACATAGGCGATTTACAGAAAAATACACATTTTGACAAGTAGAAAGTTAAATTATACAGGAGGGGCAGATGGAAAAGGAAGGAAAAGATGTTTACCTTATTCAGACAATGCTATTTTCATTAATATCTGCATGCATTATATTCGGATATTTTATTTTTAAAAGTGGAGGATTTTTCACAGTCGTTGATGATTTTAATGCACAGCAATTGCCATTTGCGACTGCAGTGTGGAACGTGCTTCATTCAGGCGATGTAGGAGAATGGAGCTGGAATATAGATTTAGGATCTTCTTTTATTACTACATTTAGCTTTTATGATTTGGGAAGTCCGTTTATTTGGTTGAGCCTATTGGCTCCAAGAGGTGTGTTCCCATATCTGGCTGGCTTTTTGTATATTATCAAATATGTAACTGCTGCAACAACAGCGTATCTTTATCTCAGACTTTTCGTTGATAAGCATCAATGGGCAGTGATCGGAGCACTTGTTTATGCGTTTTCTGGTTATCAAACGACAAATTTGGAATTTTTTCATGGGGGAATCTAAAATGAGGTTGTTTGATAAATTGTGGAATTGTTTTATGCTTTCCTTTAAAAAGGTAGATGCAGGAGACAACTTAGTTATCTACGGGAGACTCTATGTACATGGTAGAAAAGGCGGGGTAAAGATTGGAAATAATTGTATGTTGATGTCTAGTGAAAATGTCAACCCTACATCAGGCATGAATCATATTCACCTGGTGGTAGGAAGTGATGGTACACTCGAAATCGGAAATCGTGTTGGAATAAGTCACGCGAATATTACAGCATATGATAAAGTTGTAATTGAAGATGATGTTTTGATTGGATCTGGAGTGAAAATATGGGATACCGATTTTCATCCAATAGATTATACAGAACGGATAAAATCAGAGGTTGATGGAACAACGAAACCAATTGTTATACGAGAAGGAGCGTTCATTGGAGGCTGCTCAATAATATTAAAGGGTGCTGACATTGGAAAGAGAGCAGTTATTGGAGCAGGCTCAGTCGTGACGGGTAAAATACCAGATGATGAAGTCTGGGCAGGAAACCCTGCAAGGTTTATAAAAAAGCTAAAAAATGAACTGGTTGGAGAACGCGATAATGAATGACCAAAAGAACGCCTCAATTTGCATGAAAGAAGAGAGTTATATGACGAGTGGGAAATGTGAAATACTTTTTTCAATCATAACAGTCTGCTTTAATGAAGAAGATACGATTAGAAAGACTATTGAGTCTGTCCTAAATCAGACATTCTGCAACTATGAATACATTGTGTGTGATGGCGGTAGCACAGATGGAACATTAAAGATTGTTGAGTCATATAGAGCGGCATTTGAAAATAAGAAAATTCGATTTATTGTCCATTCGGAAAAAGACGGTGGAATTTATTTTGGTATGAATATCGGCGTGCGACTTTCGAATGGCGCATATTTAAATTTTTTGAATGCGGGTGATCAGTTTCATGATGATGAGGTACTCTCTAAAATAAGTCACTGTATACAAAAGGATAATATAGATATTTTGTATGGGGATATTATTAAAATTGAAAGAGGTTATGGCAAGAAAGAGATAGGCAGCCTACAAACAATAGAAAAGGGGATGTCTATTTGTCATCAGGCAATGTTCATTAAATCAGAGCTAATGAAGGAACATCCGTATAATACTCACTATAAAATTGTGGCTGATTATGATTTTACATTATCAATGTGGAAACAAGGTAAAAGGTTTGTGCATATTGATGAGATTGTCGTCAACTTTAGAGCAGGGGGAGTAAGCACAACTCAAGTTGAAAGAATTACAAAAGAGTATTGTGAGGTTCAAGAAAAGGAAGGCATTGCATTCGATTATCGAAATAGATTTGGCGCAACAAATAAAAATTTGAAACATGAGAACATCAAGAAGAAAATTCCATTTTTTATGTGGGCTATATATAACCGCGTGCGTGGAAGAAAAAAATATGAATAGTATAATATAATTGGAGAGGAAGACATAATGAAAGTAGCAATTGTTATAAATGAATTAAATATACGAGGAGGAACGCATAAACAAGTTCTGAGGCTTTGTGAATATTTGGAAGAACAAAAAATCGAAATGCTTTTATTAACAAAGTATTATGATCCTGAAAAGACCTATCCAGAGTTTGAAAAGTACCATCCAGTAAGCCTGTATGACACATTTGAGGAATTTCAGAAGCATAGAAGCCTATTTGACAAGATCAGAAACACTCGGCGATTCTTGAAGATGGTTCCAGATGATTACGAAATTGTTAATATTCATGACGGTGGTTTGCAATGGATTACCTGTCTTGCAACATTCAGAAAAAACACGAAAGTGGTTTGGCAAATCAATGATTTGCCAAGTTGTTTCCGTGTTGGCGTTGGCAAGAGGGGGAAAACAAGAAAAAGTGATACGGTGCAATGCCGATTCAACAGCTGGATTGCAAGCCGGGTAGATGCAATCACGGTCAATGTTACTAAAAACAAAGAACGGGTTGAGTCTTGTATGGGAAAAGCCGCTGATGTATTTTATTGCGGAGTTGATGTAAATGGTGCTTTGAAGAAACACGAATACCATAATGAAATGAAAAATCAAGTCAAGTTGTTGTCGACAGGCGTGTTTTTCAGTTATCGCAACTATGAGACACTTGTCCTTGTGGTTGATTATCTGCGCAGCAAAGGATATAAGGTAAAGCTAGATATTATTGGAAGTACAGACAAGGATAAAGATTATGCGAATAAGATTTTGGCTCTAATCAAAGAAAAAAAGCTTGAAAATGATATTAAAATCTGGGGGCAGGTAGATGAAATAACCTACAATACCCTTTATAATCAGGCGGATATCTTTGCGTTTATTAATATTGACCAGAGTTGGGGCCTAACAGTCTTTGAGGCAATGAGTGCGGGCATTCCTACGCTTGTATCGAACAGCGTGGGGGCAATTGAACTGCTCCATAATGGCGAAGACGCAATCATCGTAGAACCTAAAGATGTCAGAGAAATTGCAGATCAGATGATTGCCTTGATGGAAGATGGAGAGTACTATAATCGTATTTCCGAAAAGGCGTATAATGCAGTGAAGGATTATACATGGGAAAAACTGTATTCGTCGAAGATGGTAAAGCTATTTGACGAACTGTTAAGGAAATGAATGGAGAAGGAAGATAGGGTATGAAATATCTGATTCTTGGTGCCGGCCCCGCAGGCTTAACACTAGCAAATAAACTGAAGCAAATGGGGATTACTGACTTCTGTGTCCTTGAAAAGGAAAAAACTGCTGGTGGTTTGTGTCGTTCAGCAGATGTGGATGGCTCGGCTTTTGATATTGGTGGTGGACATTTTCTGGATGTTAGACGTCCTAAGGTAAATGAGTTTCTTTTTGGCTTTATGCCAGAAGGTGAGTGGAACAAATTTACCAGGGACAGTCGGATTGTTGTAAACGGGAATGTTGTTAATCATCCGATAGAGGCTAATATCTGGCAGATGAAAATAGATGACCAGGTAGATTATTTGAAGTCAATCGCTGCCGCTGGGTGTAATGTCGGAACAAAAATGCCGGAGAACTTTGTAGACTGGATTTATTGGAAACTTGGGAATCGAGTTGCACAAGATTATATGATTCCTTACAACCAGAAAATGTTCAGTAAAGAACTGAATCAGTTGGGAACATATTGGCTGGAAAAGCTTCCAAATGTCAGCTTTGAGGATACACTGCGTTCCTGTCTGACCCATAAGCCATATGGTAAACAGCCGGGTCACGCTGAGTTTTATTATCCGAAAGAATATGGCTATGGGGAATTGTGGTTGCGCATGGCAGATGCTATTCGTAATCAAATCGAATATAATAAAGCCGTTAAAAGTATCGATTTCAACACGCATGAGGTGCGCGCAACCGATGGAAGCAGCTATACTGCGGATGTGATTATTACCACAATTCCATGGCCAGAATTCTCGGGATTGATTGGAATGCCGGAAGAAATCAAGCATAGTATTTCAAAATTGAAATATAGCTCTATCCAAACGGAATATTTCGAAGAAAATCTGGATACACCTTGCCATTGGATATATTATCCGGACCCAAAGCTTCCCTACCACCGAATTTTGGTGCGGCACAATTTCTGCGCCAACAGTAAGGGGTATTGGACGGAAACAAACAGCGAAAGAATTTGTATGGAAGAACCGAACAACAATTTCAAGTATCTGAATCAGTATGCATATCCATTGAATACAGTTGAAAAACCGCAGATCATGAAGAAACTTCTTGCATGGAGCAAAGAGCATCATGTGATCGGCTTGGGACGCTGGGGTGAACACCAGCATTATAATTCGGATTTGACGGTTGAATTAGCAATGAAACTGGCATGTGAACTGGCTATGTTATAATTTATACAAGTGGTGTTGTACACACAGCATATGAAATTCATAGGAAGCCGCTTTTTAAATCTCTTTCAAACAGTATGTTGAAATGTAGAAAATAAAGGCATACTATTCTGTTGCTTAACCAGACTTAAATGAAAAAGGCTATTATTGTTGCAACTACATATGCGTTTTTGTTTATATGACAGGAAGGTACTATTCATTTATGAGGCAAAAATCGATTACAACTAATATGGTGCTAAATATGGTAAAGGGAGCAATGGGGGTTGTTTTCCCTTTGATTACATTTCCGTATATTACAAGGGTCTTAGGGGTTGATGCCATCGGACAATACAATTTTGCGGCATCAATTGTGAGCTATTTTGTGTTGATTGCAGGATTGGGAATCAGCAATTATGCAATAAGAAATGGTGCTGGATATCGAGAAAATGCGCTTGAGTTAGAAACTTTTGTCTCACAAATTTTGACAATCAATATTTTGACAACATTATTGTCATATTTTCTGTTGCTCATTTTGGTTGCTTATGTAGATGTAATGGACAGCCGTGCGGTTATTCTGGTTTTGTCACTACAAATTGTATTTAAAACAATAGGCGTAGAATGGCTGTATTCAGTGTTTGAGGATTATCTATTTATCACTACGAGAAGTATTGCTTTTCAAGTGTTGTCCTTAATATTGATGTTTGCTCTGGTTCGCTCGCAAAATGATATTCTATGGTATGCAACCATCACGGTTATTTCATCTGCAGGAACTGGTATAGTGGGCTTTTTTCATGCACGAAAATATTGTAAGTTGCATTTGACACGACATCCAAATATAAAAAAACATCTTAAGCCAATTTTACTTTTTTTCGCTACCAACTTGACGGTGATGATTTATGTGAATTCAGACACGACGATACTAGGTGCTGTTTCTGGAAATTACGCTGTTGGAATATATTCGGTTTCGGTTAAAGTATATACATTGGTGAAAAGTATATTGGCGTCTGCAATTGTTGTTTCAATTCCGCGAATGTCTGCTCTTTGGAAAAATAAGGATGAAGTTGCTTTTCAGAGCCTTGGCGCAGAAATTTATGATATCTTTTTGACATTGGTGATTCCTGCAATTATTGGAATTATTCTTCTTAATAAAGAAATCATTATGCTGATAGCGGGACCAGATTTTTTAGATGCTAATTTCTCTCTGATTATTTTAAGTGTGGCTTTGTTCTTTTGTCTTGGTGCAGGTTTTTGGAGTCAGGGGGTTATGATTCCACAGAATAGAGAAAATGATGTTTTTAAAATAACTGCAGTTAGCGCAATAGCAAATATTATTTTGAATTTTATTTTAATTCCTCTTTTTCAGGAGCGTGCGGCTGCACTTACAACGGTGATGGCAGAAGCAATTGTGTTTTTTTACTGTAGGTCTGCGAGTACAAAATTGCTGGACTTTGGAAGTAAGAAGGACATTCTACTAAAAATATTGGTAGGTTGTATTCCAATGATTCTAATTAACCTTGCTGTAAAATGCTTGATTTCAACTCAATGGATAATTGCTGTGTTGACGGTGGGACTTTGTGTTCCGTTGTATTTCTCTATAGAATATATATTGGGCAACACTGCTGTTGTGAAGTACAAGAAGGAAATTATGGCCAAGCTTCAACGATAAAATCGCCTATTTCGTCTGACGCATCTGTATCCTATATGAATCTTCCAATTTGAAAACTTCGATGATTTTCCGGAAACTCTGCGAGTTTCCGGAGTTCTCCTACTATTGTACAGAGGAGAGCATCGTTTTTGTGGGGCATCAATTGTTATGCGTTTTGATGCAAATGACGAGACGGATACGGAGGTGTTTTGTCGTTTTTCCCGGTCTGGGCCCATATAGGCAGTTCTTACCCTTTGTTAGCAGGATTGGACAGGTCGTTAGCTGGTATTACGGGTACATCCCTAAAAAACAACTGGATACACTGACGAGTGATTTCGGCAGTGATGAAACTGAGCATACCAGAGGCCATGAGATTGCTCTGATCCACCAAAACTCTAAATGGATTCGCTGGTTGAAATTGTGTCGAATGTGTGATAAAATATACTTAACTTTACTATTATTTTGTCGAAAAGCACCTGCTTGGCAATGTAGCACATGTGCGGTTGGGTGTATCGGATTTGCTGTTGTGCGCTAATTGATGCACATTTTCTGATTTTTTTGCTAGTGCAATATGTGCTAATTTTGCAACCAAGGAATGCGGAAGTACAAACCACAGATAGAAATTTCTGCGTGCAAAAGATAAAATGTGAGAGGAGCTACTCGTTTAAGGGGATAACATGGAGAACACGATGAAAAACCGCACAATGCTGCGGGCAGTAAAAATGCTGAATATTGTCAATGCGACCGCAGTTTTTGCGGTTGCATGGTATGTGTTCTATGCAGATTTTATAATGGCTCCATTCTACAGGAGAGGAAATTTTGTTGTCATTGCGATTTTTATGGTGCTGTATAGCTTGTACGGTCGGGTGTATGATGCATTTAAAGTATCATTGTATCGCATATCGGAAATGGTGTACTCCCAAGCATTGGCAGCTTTCTTTTCGGATGCAGTCATGTATGTTATCATCTGGCTCTTGAATCAAGACAGGCCTAAAATTTGGCCGTTGGTACTGTGCTTTACTGTGCAGTGTCTTGTGGCAACTATGTGGTCATACACGACACACCAGTGGTATTATCGTGTTTTTCCACCGCGTAGAACTGCAATTATTTATGATTTCCGTCCGGGAATGGAACAGTTGATTGAAGAGTATGGCTTGCAGAAAAAGTTCAAAGTCGAGAAAATTATTGCAGTAAGTGACTTTTTGAAACAAGATATGACAGAATTGAATGGGTTACAAACGGTATTCCTGTGTGGTATCCATAGCCATGAGCGTAATCTGATCTTGAAACAGTGTGTGGCAAAGGACATACAGGTCTATATGTTGCCACGCATTGGTGATGTACTCATCAGCAGCGCAAAGCAACTGCATTTGTTCCATCTGCCAATTTTACAGGTCACGCGGTACGACCCGAATCCGGAATATGTCTGTATTAAGCGTATTTTTGATGTTGTTGTTTCTGGTCTTGCATTGCTGGTTCTTTCACCAGTGATGATTGCAGTGTCGATTGCGATTAAAGTGTATGATGGTGGGCCGGTGTTTTATAAGCAATGCCGCTTGACCAAAGATGGAAAAACTTTCATGGTACACAAGTTTCGCAGTATGAGTGTTGATGCGGAGAAAGACGGTGTGGCTCGCCTTTCTACGGGTGACAAAGACACCCGTGTGACACCGGTAGGTCGCTTTATCCGCAAGGTGCGCCTTGATGAGCTGCCGCAACTGTTGGATATTCTGAAAGGCGACATGTCTATCGTTGGTCCGCGTCCGGAACGCCCGGAGATTGCAGCTCAGTATGAAAAAGAATTGCCCGAGTTTGCTTTGCGCCTACAAGCCAAAGCAGGGCTGACAGGCTATGCGCAAGTTTATGGGAAATACAATACAACTCCCTATGACAAACTACAGATGGATTTGATGTATATTGCACACCCAAGTGTTGTGGAGGATTTGCGCATTATTTTCGCTACTATTAAAATACTGTTTATCCCGGAGAGTACCGAAGGGGTCGAAGAAGGGAAGACAACAGCAGAATAAAGAGGCAAGTCCATGGAAAAGATCAAGGTTTCTATTATTACGGTGGCGTTTAATGCGGAAAAAACAATTTCGCGCACAATAGAGTCTGTGCTGAATCAAACATATCCGGATATAGAATATCTGATATTGGATGGTGCTTCTGTTGATAAAACGGTTGATGTGGCGCAGCGCTACATGAAGGCGTTTTGCGAAAAAGGGTATACCTATCGAATTGTGTCTGAGCCGGATCAGGGTATGTATGATGCACTGAACAAAGGAGCAAAAATAGCACAGGGAAAATTAGTTGGGCAGATTAACGCAGATGATTGGTACGAATTGGATGCAGTTGAAACCATGGTTCGGTTATATGAGAGAGAAAAATATGATGCGGCATGGGGGAGTATCCGTATTAAGAAAAAGAATGGCGACCTGATAAAGCATGCTAAAATTGGGAAATTATGGACTACGACTGGCTGGTGCCACCCAGGTATGTTTAGCTGCAGAGAAACACTACTGGCGTTTCCATACCCATTGGAAAGTATGTACGATGATTTTGATTATATCACTGCGGTACATAAGTCAGGAAAAAAAATTGTAACAACGGATCATATCATTAGTAACTTTAGCTTCGGTACGGGTGGTATGAGCACACAAAAGAGCCTTAGTGAAGCTATGCGAAGGGTGGGTATTACATACAATATTTATCGCAAATACGGTATGAGTCGTATGTACTGGTTCCTGAGGGTCGCTACGGAGCTGGCAAAATACTTGGTTGCTTAAGAAATAGAAAAGAGTAGGATTTATGGTTGATTTGAAAGAGTTTCACGAAGTACTGCTGGATATTCTGCTGGAGTTTGATCGAGTCTGCAGAGATAATGATATTCAATATTCGTTGGCATATGGTACGATGCTCGGGGCTATTCGTCATAAAGGCTTTATCCCATGGGACGATGATGTGGATGTCGTAATGGATCGTAAGAATTATAATCGGTTCTGCGAAGTCTGCCCGAAATCGCTTCGTGATGGATATTTTTTTCAAAGCAAAGATACTGAACCGTTGTACCCATATAATATCAGTCGTCTGAGAAAAAATAATACGGCAATGATATATCCGGAATGGAAAGACTCTGGCATTCATCAGGGAATTTATATTGACATTTATCCAGTGGATCGAATCCCTGACAACAAAGTGGCGCATGCAATTCAGAAATTTTTTGTTATTCTGCTTACACCAGTGCGAATTACCAGAAACCCTGTTATTTATATGAATGGTTGCTCTAAGCGTTTCGGGAAGGCACTGTACATAGCTAAAAATATGCTCTACTATGTGGTGAGACTTTTCCCTCGAAACATCTGTGATAAGTTGGAAATGCACTATATTACGAAATATGACGATAAGCCATGCAAATACTCTGGTATTATTTGTGAAGGTGGTGTTTTACTACGCCCGGATTATGGGGTACAAACTTTTGATACAGAAAGCCTACAACATTACAAGGAGGTTGACTTCGAGGGGCACAAACTAATGTGTATCGCAGATCCGGAAGATATGTTACAACGCTGGTATGGTGATTACATGAAGCTGCCACCCAAAGAGAAACAGGTAATGTTCCACCAGCCGGAAGCATTTGACACCCAAAAGAGTTATAAGGAATACGTATAAATGGGGAAAAAAAAGTTACTATACATAAATAATTTTGAGGCACCGTATCGAGTGCCCTTTTTTAACCTTCTGGGGGAAAAGTTTGATTTAACATTGGTGCTGACACAGCGTCCTGAAGATAGAAAGGATCGCAATGCGAAGTGGTTTGCGCACACAGAGCGAAACTATAAAGTGGTTTACCTGAATACCACAAAAATTGCAGGTGTGAGAATTGCTTTTGATATCAGAAAAATGCTGATGGACTACGAGCTGATCTTTATGGATATGTATGGTAATCCGACAAATATGTATGCGATCTTCTGCATGAATCGAATGAAGAAGAAGTTTCTACTTTCGGTGGATGGGATGCTTCCCAGAAAGCATGAGAACCCTCTGGTATATATGGTGAAAAAGTATTGCTTGAAGAGCCCAGAGCTCGTGATGTCACCAGGAGAGAGTGTGGATTCATGTCTAATGCACTATGGGGTCCCAAAGGAAAAAATAGTACGATATCACTTTACTTCCCTGTTGAAAGATGATGTTCTGGAACGGTTGCCTAATGATGAAGAAAAGCGGCAATTACGTATACAGATTGGCTTGAAAGCAGAGTAGTGCGGAGGTTCCTGCGATGACAAAAGTTGTGGTGTCAGTCGGACAGTTCATCCACAGAAAAGGGTTCGATGTTCTGTTGAAAGCGTGGGCAAAATGTTCGCCGGAAAATGTCCTTTACATTATCGGTGCTGAGCCAACGGAAGAGTATTTGGCGCTAAAAAATCAACTTGAACTGACAAATGTCTTTTTTGTTGGATTTAAGGCCAAAGAAGAATTGAAGCAGTATTACCGAGCGGCAGATTTGTTTGTACTTCCCACGCGAGAGGATATCTGGGGATTGGTTGTAAATGAGGCGATGGCTAATGGCCTTCCGGTTATCACTACAAATCGATGCGTGTCAGGAATCGAACTGGTGAAAAATGGCGTGAACGGCTATATAGTTCAAGTAGACGATGTGGAAGAAATGGCAAATAGGATACGAACGGTACTTGAAGACAATGTGCTGCGGCATTCGATGGCTGAAAACAGCTTGGCAACAATTCGTGACTGGACTGTAGAAAGAATGGCAGAGGAGCATTGCACATTGATGCAGAGGTTTCTAATGGAGAGCGAATGAAGAATAATACAATGCAGTACCGCAATCTACTAGCGTGTCTAGGTATTGTGCTGGCGATTGACGGGATTGGCTGTATGGCTGTTGTGAAAGGCCTACTGGACTATAATATACGCGAACTGTCAATTGGTGTGGTTATTGGTGCGGTGCTATTGATGGCAACTGGACAGTGTTGCACGCAAATCCAGAAAACCACATGGCAAATTAGACTAATTGGTCTGTATAGTTTGGCAACACTTGTATTGGCGTTCTTTTCGGGTATAGGATTGATGGAGTCTGGAAGTGGCTTCGTGTATCAGGGTGCCTATTTTGTGGAGATAATACTTCTTTGGAATATGCGTAGAGATGGCAACCTTGAAAACTATGTTAAAATTGGCTTTTGGGTTAGTGGCGTTTTTTGCATTATAGAACTTGCACTACTGATGGTACGGGGGTGCGTTCCTTATTTCAACAATTTTTACTCGTTGCACAAAAATGTGAATATGGTGGATATGGGAACAAGAATTTTCCCACCACTTTTTAACACTTTTTACGATTCGAGTTTTGTAAACCCCTTTGACAAGATGGCAAAAAGCTGGTTGTTTACGGACATTCTGTTTGACCGTGAGGCAACAGGAACACTTGCTTACGCTACGTTTGTTTTTGCGGTTGCCTATCGTGCAAATAAGAAGCCAACCAGAATATGTAAGTATATTGTGCTGTTATCATCTGTTGCTGCGATTGCAGTTTCTTCACGCAGAAGTATCTATATGGCGGTTATTCTTACGCTCATTCTGCATGGAAAAAACATGCATGTTATGGCGTGGGTGCGTAGCCATAAGCGGCTTACTGCTATTTTGGTGAGTGGGGGAGTGGTGTTGCTCACATGGGCTTCCATTTCAGTGCCAATCATTCGTGATTTAATAATGGTGGTTGTCACAAAATTTTGGAACGGCCTAATAACAATGCTTGGACTTTCTAAGGCGGATGCATCAGCATCTATGCGATTTGAATCCGCTAGCTTGGCATGGAATAGTTATAAGGAATCAACGATGCTGCAATTCTTGTTTGGTAGAGGATATATGCATTCTTGGGTGGATATGCCGTTCTTTCAAGCATTTATTGACCTAGGCGTTTTTGGCGGAATTGTGTTCTCGATTATTATGTTTGTTGTGCCGTTGAAATATCTGTGGAAAAAAACGAATTCGGCTGCTGTAATGGCGGCACAATATTTTACAGTGCTATCCATGATAGAAGGACTTTTCAACAGTTTCCCCTATGGAAAGTTTTTCTCGATCGTATTACTACTAATGGCGAGCGATTGGGAAAATAAGAAGATGGAGGTGGCATTGTGAAAATCGTATATATAGACACCAATCTGGCAGGACACCATATTCCGTATCTACAGGGACTGGTAGGTTTGGCCGATGAATCAGTTGCAGTGTTGCCTGAAAGAATCCCCCATTTTGCTATGCGTCAGCGCGTGTGTGCATTCCCAACAGCCCCCAAAAGAAAACTGTCTGACTTTGACAGGTGGATACGAGCAGTGAAAACAATCGTGGATGAAGAACAGCCTGATATTGTCCACTTCTTGATGGGGGATGACTTTTACCGTTTCTTTGGTTGGAGGCTGAGTTGTTTTTCTGCCTATAAAACCATTGTAACATTGCATTGGCTGCGCAATGGCTTATTTGGAACACTTAGCACAAAGTGCATTGCAGGTGCAGTAGATACGATAGTAATACACTCCGATTACTTGAAATGTAAATTGCAGAGTAAGGGAGTCAATAATGCTGTCCATGTTGAGTATCCTAGATTTCAAACGCTGGCATTTGAGCCTAAGAAGGCAAAGGCATACTGGAATTTGAAAACAGATATACCGGTTATTGCTTGCTTGGGTAATACTCGCTATGACAAAGGAATTGATATTCTATTGAATGCACTGAGCAAGGTAAAGGTTCCCTTCCAGTTATTGGTCGCAGGGAAGAGTGCCTATTTTGATGTAGACTTCATTCAGAAGAAGATTGCGCTCTATCGAGATAGTGTACGGTTGCATTTGGAGTATCTTAGTGATGAAGAGATGGCTTTGGCCGTTTCGGCGGCAGATTTGGTTGTATTGCCGTATCGGAAAGTCTTTGATGGTGCCAGTGGGCCAATGGTGGACGGAGTAGCACTTGGAAAAGTGATTGTTGGGCCGGATCACGGCAATCTTGGGTATACAATTAATAAGAACCATCTTGGATATACTTTTCACTCCGAAGATGAAGTCTCTCTGGCGCAGGCGATAGAGAAAGCTCTGCTAGAACCGTTTGAAAAAGACAGCGTCTACAAGGCTTATCAGCAGGCATTAAATTTGGAACATTTCCGAAAAGGCTATGAGCGGGTCTATGAGAAACTGAGATAGAAGTGAGTTGGAATCGATTTAAAAAAATGCGTTGGTGCTAGTTGGTTGTGCCATAGCGAACTAGGGTGTCAGAAAGATTGGTGTTGCCAAAAACAATGAGTGACAATGTCTTTCGCTGATTTTATTCACTTACTTAGGATTACAGCACATCCGCCAGAAAGAAATGTTGATACATTCTCTCTGGAAATTATTTACTAGAACTAATGGAGAGGTAGCATTATGGTTTCCATGCGAAGTGTATTCGCGTATTTGTGGAGTTATCCCGAGCGGGTTGTCTATTTTTTGGTTTGCTGTGTGTTGGTATTTCTTCTGGCTCTAAAAAAAAATAAGCCGGAGTTTAAAAGTATACGGAATCTCCTTGTTATACCGTCACTGGTTCTGATTGTTATGTTTCTAAACCCGGTTTCAACTCATTTTTTGGTGCCCAATGTGATGGAGACTCGCATTCTGCGCTTCTTCTGGATTGTTCCTGCCGCATTGATTATGGCATTGGTCACGGTGGAACTTGTTACAATTCCCAAAAACAAGGTCGGTAAGATACTGGCAGGAGGCATTGTACTAGGTGTTTTTGCAGCACAGATTAATAGATTTAGCAATCTTCGTTCTTTAAGGGAAAAAGAAACACCAAACTGGTATAAGATACCGGCATCCGTGATAGAACTTACGGATGATATCATGGCAGATGATTCAATAGAGCAAAAAGTCGCGATACTACCTCACCCGTTAAACCTTTGGGTGCGCCAGTATCGAGCAGAGGTGCAGCTACCGTTTTCTTGGAATGACACGGATGAATACTTTCCCAAGGTGGATGAGTTATATGACTTTATGAACGGCCTAGAGCCTTTTGATGTGACAGAATTTGGTGCTGTTCTGGAGGATACCCCTTGTAACTATGTAGTCCTTCCGGAAAGTTGGATTCAGGGAAGCGACCTGCATAGCTATGGGTTTGAAGAACTTGCTCGTGTGAATATGGGGGCACCGGAGGATGTTGGTGTCTACGATAGAGAATACATTCTCTATCATCGTAAGGAGGCGGTAAAGTGACGGTTCTGCGCTGCGGGATAGTTCTTTTCATTGTACTTGTCCTGTCCCCTTTGGGGATAGGACAACTTATTACATCTGGCCGAGCAAGAGCTGTAACATGGGCAGCAGGGTTTGGATTGAGTACGGCGGTTTTTGAAATATTGTGCCTTGTTTTCCATGGGATGCTGTGGAGTTTGCGTCTTATGGTTGCAATTTGGTGTATAATATGCGCAGTGTTGATGCTTCTGGGCTTTATAAAGGTGACGAAAGCAGGACAGTTGCGTAAGCCAGAGTTGGTTCTAAGAGCAAGGGGTTGTACAGAATGGCTTCTACTTGCTATGGTAGTGTTGATTACGATGCTACTGACAGGGTGCACTGTTTTCGGTACGATTTATATAAACTGGGATGATCAAACCTACTGTGCTACAGCGGTAAGCTCCCTATTAACAGATACTGTAAACAGGGGAAGCATAGAAGCTGGAAAGCTGGTGCCAGCTTTTATTTATGATAAGCAGTATTCACTCCCCAACTGGCCGATCTACAACGCGATGTTGGCACTGTTGATGGGCGTGCATCCAGCTATTGTCTATAGGACGATTCTGCCTTTATTTGAGATTCCATTGGCAATGCTAGTTTTGGGGCTGTTTGCAAGGTGCTTTTGGAAAGATAATCGCGAAAAAATATTACTTACAGTTTTATTCGCTCAAATGCTGATCCTGATGACTGCAGAAAACATGCCCGGCACCAGCGCAGAGTGGTGGCTTGTGGTGAATTGCTGGACGGGAAAATCGTTGGCAGGAAGTATTGTGATTCCGTTAGTGCTTTTGCTTCTTGTGCAGTTGGAAGAACCCGCCGATGCCATACTAAGGCAGGATATTTTTGCAGCACTTATTGCGGTTTGCTGGGGAAGCTGTTTGATTTCTGGAACCTTGTTTATAATGATTCCAGTAGAGGTGGGAATTTGGGGTAGCTTATATGTTTTGCGGACAAAGCAATGGCAGGAACTGCCACTGCTTATAGTGGCGGCAGTTCCTGCGGGTTGTTGTATGTTGTATCAGTTTTTATGACACTGTGAGAAATTACGAAGAGTATATGCAAACGATTGCGTGGTTCAAACAATCCCACGCTTACTGAATGATGTTGGCTATGCACATTTGTTACTATGATCAGATGTGTGTCTACGAATGTTGCAAAAAAAATCCATGATAGTTGCCGGAGCTAATTAGCTCCGGCTTTTTTCATCTGAGGGTCCTTAAATCATAATGCAATCTATGTTTGAATAAAAATCGCCTATTACTTTGCATATTCTATTTGATACATTGCTGTCAACATATGCCAAGTTGCGCCCGCTTTCTATTGCTCTAGCAAATGCAACAAGTTCATAACGAATACCTTCACCATCCAGTTGATAGAAATATCTCTTGTTCAGTGAAGCGTCTTCATAACGAATCTCAAAATAGTCTGTTTTCCACCATGGGGCGGGGACATAAATATATCCTTTTGTTCCCGAAATAATTAGTGCACCTTCTGATTTGACGCCTTTTGCAACTGTTGCAGACGCAACTGCGTGATCATAAAGGAAGGTGATTTTTGTAAACTGGTCATGACCTTCATCGTCAATATGGGAAACAATATTCTTGGATTTGTAGTCATTCCCCAAGAGGTTGAATATCGGAAGCATTGCCGTGGGGCCCCAATCGCAAATGCTATCCCACGCATCCTCTGCAATCGATCGTAGACTAGTACAGGTAGCGTCAACAGAATAGATTTCACCGATTTTTCCTTCTTTTGCCAGCAAGAGCAATCGTGAATATGCGGTGGCGTAAGCAGTTTTGAGCGCATCCATCAAAACACAGCACATTTTTTCCGCTAATAGAAAGAGTTCTTGGCTTTGTTGCTCGGTTAATGCAACAGGCGGTTCGCATAAGACATGTTTTCCACATTCTAGTGCTTTCTTAATCTGATCATAGTGGTGTTCAGGTGTGGAAACAATATAGACTGCATCTACTTTTTCGAGTAGTGTGTCATAACTGGCAGTTATAAATGGAATCTCTTCGAAATACTTGGGGTCACTTGAACAAACACCAGTAATCTCCAATCCATTTACAAACTGAGACTCCTGAATATACTTTTTTGCAATATGAGAGTCTCCAATTATTCCCAACCGGACTTTGCGTTCTTCCGAGCGGATTTCGGAACTAGAAACACCTTCTGTACGTTCCAAGTATACTACTTTGCAGTATTCTTTCAAGTAATCAAATTTTCCGGCCCAATCCGAGCCAACGGTAAAAATGTCTACGCCATATCTGCGAATATCATCAATTTTTTGTCCCTCGTATTCTTCGACGATGATTTTATCCGCAAGACCAGTAGCACGTACTGCCTCAATGCGCTCCATTAAGGACTGCTGTACATTGATTTTGCCTCTTGTCTTATCGAAATCATCGGCTGTTACACCGACAATTAAATAATCACCGAGTTCTTTTGCTCTTTTAAGCAATCGAATATGTCCATAATGGAGCAAGTCAAATGTTCCATATGTTATAACTTTAGTCATATAGCACTCATTTAGCTTTCTTATTTGTCTATTTTTAACAATGAATCCATAAATCGTTCCATATACTGTTTTTCACCGATAGAAACTCTCAAACAATTTCCAAACTCACCAACATTAGGATATTCTTTAATGAGTATTTTCATTTCATTTTTCATTCGATCAACTATGCGTCCTGCATTGGTCTTTGGTTCGATGAACAAGAAATTCCCGGCTTCTCCTTTGTGTCGATATCCATTTGCATCCAAACTGTTCAATAAATAAGTTCTTCCTTCGTTAAATTTGGCTATCAAGCCGTCAACCATCCCGGGTGTTGTGATGATTTTCTCTGCAAATAGCAGGGCGAAAGCGTTTGTATTATGTGGCGTGCAAAATTTTTGAACAAATTTGATGTCTTCTGGATTCCCTACTACATATCCTAAGCGGCAACCAGCCATTGAAAAGAGCTTAGAAAATGTTCTAGTGACGAGGACTCTTCTATTACCCAGAGCATACTTTATGAACGTCTTAGGGTAGAAATAATGATATGCTTCATCAATCAGAAGCGTGATTTCTTTCTCTTGGCAGGTCTTGAATAACCTTTCGAATTCTTCGTCAGTATAAACATTTCCCATAGGATTGTTGGGATTCAGAAGAATAAGCATCTGCGTATCATCGGTTAGCTCTCGCTCGATGTTATCAATACTAATAGTTAAATCGTCATTGTACGGAACTTTCACAAAATTCCTGCCATACATTTCTGAGTATATCTGGAACATGAAATATGAGGGTACAACGCCTACAATTCTGCCATTAGGAGCTGTAAATGCTTGTATCACATAACGAATAGCTTCTGCTGAACCGTTTGTAATACAAATATTAGAGATATCTGTTCCAATATAATCTGCCAACACCTGCGTGAAGTGCAGTGTTTCTGGGTACTGTGCTATCATCTGTGGAGTGACTTCGGTTAAAACCGTTTCAACAAACTCTTGGGGCAACCCGCCTGGATTTTCATTTAAATCCAAGCGAAGATATCCTTTTCTTTCGTTTTGGTCAAAGATTCTAACTAAGTTTTCTATATTGTGATTTAGGTAGTACATTTTGCGTTCCTCCAATTCAAGCGCGGTTGCTTTGTTGTTGGTGTGTTACAGAACCAAGAAAGAGATGATCTTCCCTTTCGCCAAAAGCGCAAAAAATAAAATTGCGTTTAGGTTTAATATATACATAACTTTTACACCATCTGCGCGATTTAATAACATTTGCTTTAAAACTTGGATTTCAGACTTCAATCTCGTTGCGCGAGGTGCTTGGTATAATCTCAAGCGCCGACACAGAAAATGAAGTGTACTGACTACCAGAATGAAAGTCAATGCATTATTAAATTCTACTGTAATAGGGGGGCATGCTGTAGCGGTACTTGTGCCCAAAAGGCGAGAGTTGTGCAGTAATGTAAAATCATTTATGAGGACATATACAAAATTCCTATTATTCCTATGATACCATGAATCTTGTGCTCTTACAAGAAAAACTCATTCAGAAAAGCTCGGACCTAGAGTTTTATAATCGTGAAAAAGGCCGGAAGGCCTTGAACCTGACCGAAAAGTACAAAAATAAGAGTGCTGGCAATGAAGAAAACAAGCCCAGCGGAAAGAGAGCAAGAAAATGTTGTATCAGGTTATTGGCGTTGAGCGCAAAACTGGCGATTTCACCCCGCGTGATGGTTCCAACCGTCAGATTCACTATGACAACCTCGTGTTGCACAGTGTGACCCTCAAGCGTCTGGTTGGCTGTGCCGGACAGAAAGCGGAACAGTGCTCCATCAATCTGATTACAACTTTGGGAGAATTGTTATGCTTGTTGTCCTCTTCTTCATTATGGGAATTTGTGAGGGCTATCTCCTCGTTCTGTTTGAGAATCATGTTAAAACACAACGCCGTGATATAAGCGTTTCCACCCGTGATGAGATTAGCGATAAAACGAATTGTAGTTGAATCCGTGTATTGGCATATAAGTAATGCTGTTAGTGTCAACGCAAAACTTCCGTAAAACCAATTTGATGGTTTGCCCTCGAATAGTTCTTTTCCATACAGTGTATTGAACCATTTAGGGATTACCAGTCCAATGGTGTTTGCCACTAAGTTTAGCAAGATACTATTTAGCGGCGTCCAGTATCTGATGTAGCTTTTCGCTTTCAACAGGCGAATCTGTAAATTCCCGTGTGCTGCGGCGGGTGAAAATTGCATTGACAGCATCCATGTTCTTATTCCTCCGAATCGTAAAATTGGTATTCTTCCTCGTTGATGGGAATGTCCCATGTATGCAGCAGGCTGTCCAAAAGTCCCGCGAGCTGCTGCTTTTTCCGCTGCGGCATCGCAGCGAACAGCTCATCCGCATAAGCCTGCCGGTTTTGCATCGCCTCTATCGCGGCCTTTTTGCCCAGCTCGGTCAGCTCCACATCCACATTCCGCTTGTCCTGCTCGTTTTTGCAGCGGGAAATCAGCCCGGACTTCTCCATGCCGTCCAGCTGCTCACTGAGGGTTGCGGAGCGGCGTCCGGTCAGCTCGATCAATTCCCGCTGGGTCAATGCGCCATATCGGTTCAAAAGAACCAACAGCCGCCCCTGCCCACGGAACTTTTCCTGTGTCTGCATGAGGTGAGAGATCTGGTGCATCATCCCCAGCAGGCGCAAATTCAGTTCGTTGTCCATGAGATCACCTCGAAAAATCATTAGGAAACTTGTGATTGGATTATAGCACCACGATTTTCACTTTACAAGGGTCCTAAAGAAAAAGTTGGGAAAAATCTCAAAAAATCGTTTGAAATCGAGTTTCAAATTTGATAAAATAAAGCCATACAAAGGTATCACGGGAGTGCATCCGGTGCAGTGGGCGTTGGCGGCAGACTGGCGCACACAGGCTGTTTGTTCACTGATCATCTCTCTGAAAAAGAGCATCCGTTCTGACCGGGCGGAGGCTGAGGAAGGTGAAATCAATGAAGCGCGTAAAGGCAGCATGCATCTTGCAGACACTGGTCTTTTCACAGAAGGACGATTGCGGTCTGACCCATGAGCAGCAGCTCAAAGTCAACCACGACGAAGTGAGCCGTTAAACAATGCGGTATACTGAAAGCGCAAGGAGGGATAATCAGTGAGTTATTCGGATGAAACACTCAGGCGTCCGCGCAAGGTGGCCTTCTACGGGCGCGTTTCCACGGAGCTGGAAGCACAGACGGCAGCGCTTAAAAGTCAGATGGAATGGTATCATAAGCTGGCAGCGCAGTACCCGAACTGGTTAGTTGTGAATCAGTATGCGGACGATGGCGTGACCGGAACCGTGAAGGAAGTGCGCCGGGCTTTCATGAAGATGCTGTACGATGCCAAAGAGGGCAAGTTTGATCTGATCGTGACGCGGGAGGTCTCGCGGTTTGCCCGCAATACCGTAGATACGGTGGAAACGGTGCGAGAGCTGCGGCAGTGCGGCGTCGAAGTGTATTTCGTCATGGAAGATATCTGGACGATGGAAAGTGACGGAGAACTTCGTCTATCGATCCTGGCTTGCTTGGCACAGGAAGAGAGTCGGAAAATCAGCGAACGATCCAGAGCGGGGCAGCAGGTAAAAAGAGAACGAGGTGAACCGTCAGCACACAATGCGTTGTTTGGCTATGTTTACGATAGGCAGCATCTTGAAGGATGTGGCCGAGCTGGAGAGCGCAAAACAAGAAGGCCTTGTAGTAGAACGAGCCTACAAAGCCTTGCGCAGAAGCTATGACACAAAAATTGATCAGGAATAGGCACTGCCGTCGAGACTTCGGGTGCAACGGCAGGTATTGGGCAGGGGGGATATGTTCACCCGGAGAGGCCCCTTCCCGGATGAAAAGGCAGCGGGAAATTTTTGGGCGCATTTGTCCCCGAAACTTTTGCCATGCTCCTAAAAAGCCAGTGCATCCTCGATTACATCGTTCAGCTGGCGCGGGTCAAGCTGGCCTGCGGTACAGCGGTCAGCCAGGTCGGCGGCAAAGCTGCGGGAAGTTGACACATCCGCGATAAGGCAGACCTTCTGCCTCTGGCCGGCCTCAAGACGCAGGGCAAGGATGCCAAAGGTGGTATAGGGGCCTGTTTCGGGGGTGGACAACTCTTGGCGGACAGCGCGGTAGATGTACACGATTTTCACCTGCTTTTTTTGAATTGTTATACGATATGTACAGGAAAAGATTGACAATAAATGGAAAAGAATGTAAAATGGTTACATCACCGGAAGATGATGGAATATCGGCTTTTTTCACTATACCACATCCCGGTGTACAAAGTACACAGCCAGTGACCGGGAAGTTTGGCGGTACATTATGCGCCGCCTGCCACAGGGCTCCCCGGCGGCGATTTGCGTTCAAAAGAAGGGGAGTTGGAAAGTATGGTCGAACATCGAATACGCGTGGCAGAGGCAATCGTTGCAGCGCGTCAGGACGCAGGGGTTTCGCAGCGTGCTTTGGCGGAACGCCTCGGTCGGGACAGGCGCACGATCCAGAAATGGGAAAAGGGCGAAATGAAGATCACGCTCGAGGATTTTCTGGATATTTTCGATGCGCTGAAGATCCCGGTGGAGGCTTACTCCAAGTGGATCCGCAACCCGGAGCTGTTCCCCCGGGGCCTCGATGATATTCGCGGCTTTTCCACCGACAAGAAGCGCAGCGCACTGGCAGACTACTACGAGCATCAGGCCTCGCCGCTTGAGGTCGAGCAGGAATATTACTTCCTGTTTGCCAACCACGGCAGCAGCTGTGACGGGATGTACCAGCAGTGGATGGCAAACCTGATGACACCGCTGCGCGACCGCAAACGCATCTGCGGCCAGATCATCGACAACTACAACGAGGCCCTGGCCACCGGCGCCATCACCGACCCGGACGCCCCGCAGCCCAACATGGATGTGCTGCGGGCCTGCTACGAGGCCAGCTCCCAGAGCGTGCAAAACGGAGACAGCGGCTACGCGCTGTCCGGCCTGAAAGCAGCGGAATAAAAACCGCGCCCTCTGCGTACAATCTGCGCAGGGGGCTTTTGTATGTCTGAACTTGTGCGCAGGGTGCGGGCGCGGGATAAATTCGGCGCGCTGCCCACCTTTGATGTACCGTTTCTCATCCTTTTGCTGCTGCTGCTCAGCTATGGGCTTATCATGCTGTTTTCGGCCGGGTATGCAGTCGCGCTCTACCGCCGCGGCGATGCCTACACCTACATCCGCCCGCAGCTGTTGTTTGCGGCGCTGGGGGTGGCGGCCATGTACGCGGCCAGTCTGGTGGACTACCATATCTGGCACCGGCTGGCCTGGCCGGTGCTGGCCCTGTCGCTGGCGCTGCTGACGGTCGTTCTCTTTATGCCGGAGTACAACGGCTGCAAGCGGTGGATCGTGCTGCCCGGGTTGGGCACACTGCAGCCCAGCGAGATCGCAAAATTTGCGGTGGTGCTGGTGTTTTCCCATATTATATCGCTGAATCATGATCGAATGCGGTCGTTTTCCACCGGCGTGCTGCCGTTTGCGCTGATTCTGGGCGTTGTCACGGTGCTGATGCTGCTTGAGCCGCACCTGTCCGGCACGATCCTCATCCTCGGCAT
>OGXX01001273.1_pt1 | contig 25781 bp, 22 predicted proteins | sample 1576301 | NCBI WGS metagenome assembly OGXX01 (sample SAMEA3541469, study PRJEB24748) | human gut metagenome | biome: human gut; feature: human-associated habitat; material: faeces | place: China | collected 2012
GACAGACTTATACCGTGGGCGTGTGCCAGCTGGTCACCCACGACGCGCTGGACGCCGCCACCCAGGGCTTTATCGACGCGCTGAACGAGGCGCTGCCCGGTCAGGTGAAGATCGTGGAAAAGAACGCCTCCGGCGAATGGGAGGACAAAGGCTGGCAGAACGACAACGACAAGATCCTTACCCTTCACGCTGGCATACAGAACGACTTCCGTATCTCCAAAGCCGTTTCACTATTCCTTGATCTGCGCTACAGCCTTCTTGAAGGACACCGCGACGCTGAATATGTAACCTGGAACCGTATCTACGGTGACCTTCAGGCTTATGTTGGTGCCACTTACTACTTCCCCCGCCGCGAATGGCGCGCTCCGGTTGTGCCCGTTTGCCCCCCTGCAGAGGATTGCTCTGGCGTGAAAGCTCAGCTCAACGAAGCCAACGCCAAGATATCCGAGCTTGAGACACAACTCAAGGCTTGTCTTGACCGCCCCGCTCCCAAACCTGTAGAAGTTCAGTCCGGATCTGATCACCTTGCCACAATCTACTATCCTATAGGTGTTTCACGCATCTCCCGTCAGGATGGTCTTGTACTCAGCTCTTTGGCTCAGGTAATGATCGCCAACCCCGAACAGCGCTACACCCTTACAGGCTGGGCCGACAACTATACCGGTAGCGAAAGCATCAACATCCGCCTGCGCAACGAACGTGCTGAAGGTGTCAAGGCTGCCCTCGTAAAATATGGTGTGAATCCCTCACAGCTTGACGTAACAATCAACAATGGCAACCTTTGCGATCTCGGCGAAAAATGCGTTTCGCTTGACCGCGCCGTTACCATCGACGAAACAAAATAATCAGACCGGCAGTAGGTCCGCATAGGCCTATGCAGGTTCCTGATCCCAGAACAGAAGTCACGCCCGGACACTTTTACGCCCCGAGGCGTGACTTCTGACTTAATAAAACACATAACATACCATGAATTTAGCCACAATAGAAATCAACCGGCTCAGAATTACAGCCCGCCACGGAGTCTTTACCCAAGAGCATGACGTAGGAAACGATTACGAAGTCGACATACACCTGCGGTATCCTATCGACTCGGCAGTGCTGCGCGACAACGTAAACGCAGCCATCAACTATGCCACAGTAGTGGATCTCGTAAAACGCGAAATGGCCCACACATGCCAGCTGTTGGAAACTGTAGCCGACAACATACGCGGCAGCCTGACACATTCTTTCCCGGAAGTGATCGGCGGCAAAGTGCGGGTAGCCAAACTCACACCACCTATCCCCAATACACAGGTGGCCTCAATAGCCGTGACAGTGGAATGGTAAACAAGCCTCCGCTATTATTTGGTTAAAAAATATTAACAGCGAAAATATATCCGATAATTATGTTGCACAACATAATTATTCACCCTATATTTGCATCGTGTTTTTCATGGTATTAGATTTAAGGTTAACTAAGATTGGTTGTCGGGATGACAATCAATTTTTTTTGCACCTACCGCAAAAACTCACTCCCTACACCTACCTGCCCCAATCTATCCGAACAAAGAGCCCGAAAAGTCCGACTAAACATCCTACATCAGGTTAATTTCCCGACATGGGCTTGGATTACCCGGGAGTTTATTGTAATTTTGCACGAAATTTCCCTTTATAGGCTTTAGCAGCTAACGCAATGGGCAAAAAGAAACATTCGCTACTATCCACACTCGCCTCCCGCGTCACAGCCATGATCAGCGTGGCTATGGTGCTTACAGTGCTCGGCATACTCGCCTTGACAGCAGTAGCCGCACATGGCCTCACCGGAACACTCCGAAGCGAAATGGGATTCGTGGCAGTGATGGCCGAAGATGCCACAGCCCAACAGATCAACGCCATAAAGAAAATGTTCAGCTCCGACAGCCGCGTTGCATCCGTGAGCTATTCATCGCCCGAGCAGGTTCTTGCACGCTGGCAGCAGATAATGGGTGACGGTGACGACCCGGTGGAGCTTCTTGGAGCCAACCCGTTCTGTCCTGAAATAGAAGTACGGGTAAAACCGCAGTATGCTTCCGCCCAGAACATAACGGCCCTTACCTCACGCCTGACTTCACAACCGGGGATAGCCGACATACGCGTCCAGGCCGATGTGATTGAAAATGTAAATTCCACAATCACACGCGCCGGATGGATAATGGGAGCCATAGCCCTGGCCCTGCTCATAGTATCCGTAGTGCTGATCAACAACACCATAAGACTGAGTATCTACTCGCGTCGGTTCATAATCAACACAATGAAACTCGTAGGAGCCACCGGCGGATTCATCCGCCGTCCATTTGTGTCGGCAAGCATCGTCAACGGCCTCCTTTCCGGAATCATAGCCATAACTCTGCTCAGCGCCTTATGCGGCTACGCATTCACAGTGGAGCCCGGTCTTTCCGCCTTGATAAGCTGGCAATGGTATGCCGCTGTGGCAGCCGCCATAATAGCGGCAGGAATGCTGATATGCGGATTTTCAGCCCTTGTAGCCACCAACCGCTATCTCCGCATAGGCTATGACCAGATGTTTAAATAACACGAATCATTACATCATATCACCATCATATAAAATGGCATCAAACGTCAAATCAGCTTCTGTCAGGAAACCTGAATCGCAGTTCGAGACAGAGAAAACCACGCAATTCCCATTGGGACGCCGCAACTTCATATTCATGGCCGCAGCGGGAATAATGATAGTCATAGGCTTCCTGCTTATGCTGGGTGGCGGCTCCACCACCGAGGAGTTTAATCCCGACATATTCAGCACACGCCGCATAGTGGTAGGGCCTACAATAGCCTTCCTCGGTTTCGTGGCCATGGCTGCCGCAATAATGATCCGTCCTTCATCAGACGACAATCCCGAAGCCTGACAAACAAAACCACACAATAATTCATAACAGCATAATGGATTGTTTAGACGCACTCATAATGGGCATAGTGCAGGGACTTGCCGAATATCTGCCCATAAGTTCCAGCGGCCATCTCGAAATATTCCGTGAAATTCTCGGCCTCGACCTCGGAGGAGCGGAATCATTGGAATTCGATGTCGCCCTGCATGTAGCCACAGTGCTCAGCACCATCGTGGTGCTGTGGCGCGAATTTGCCCCGCTATGTCGGTCATTCTTCACCCTTCGCCGCGATGCAAACACAGTGTATGTGTGGAAAATACTGCTTTCATGTATTCCTGTGGCGATAGTAGGCCTCTGCTTCAAGGATGTGGTGGAATCATTCTTCGGACGCGGCCTCACCCTGGTAGGCGTGTGCCTGCTCATAACGGCTCTACTGCTTGCATTCGCACACTTTTTCCGCAATGCCCCCGAAGGACGGGTACTTGCCGGCAACCGGGGCGGACACGAAATCACATGGTGGGACGCATTCATAATAGGCTGCGCACAGGCCGTAGCCGTGCTACCGGGCCTCAGCCGCTCCGGCACCACCATAGCCACAGGCCTAATTCTCGGTGACAGACGCGACAAACTCGCCCAGTTCTCATTCTTCATGGTCATAATCCCTATCCTTGGCGAAGCACTGCTTGGCGTTAAGGACATTCTGGCCGGAGAATCGGCAGGAGTCCAGGCTGTGGGATGGCTCCCACTGCTCATAGGCTTCCTCGCATCTTTCGCTGTGGGGTGCTGTGCATGCAAGTGGATGATCGAACTGGTCAAGCGCGGCAAACTCGTATGGTTCTCGATCTACTGCATGATAGTGGGCCTGATCTGTATAATCTATTGACATGGACTTCATCACAGGCGAGACACTTTACATTGACAAACCGCTCAAATGGACTTCATTCGATGTGGTGAAGCGTATCCGCGGTGCCTTGCAGCACCGCCTTGGGCGCCGCATCAAAGTAGGCCATGCCGGCACACTCGACCCTCTCGCCACAGGAGTGATGGCCGTGTGCACCGGACGCAACACAAAACTCATCGACACCCTTCAGGCCGACGTAAAAGAGTATGTGGCCGAAATAACCCTCGGGGCCACAACTCCATCGTTTGACCTTGAAACACCCGTGGACGCCACATATCCCACAGCCCATATCACCCGCTCCCTGATTGAATCCGTGCTGCCGCAGTTCCGTGGTACAATAAGCCAGATCCCACCGGCATTCTCAGCCTGTAAGGTCGACGGCAAACGGGCCTATAAAATGGCCCGTCAAGGCAAAGATCCCGGGCTCAAGCCCAAAACCCTCGTAATCGACGAGATAGAAATATTGGAGTTTGACGACATGCGTCTTACCATACGGGTTGTTTGCAGCAAAGGCACCTATATCCGCGCCTTAGCCCGCGACATAGGGGCTGCACTCTCATCGGGAGGCCACCTCACCGCACTGAGGCGCACCCGGGTAGGCGATACAGGAGTCAACAGCTGTCTCACGGTAAATCAGGCCTTGGAGCTGATCAAAACCGTAGAGATAACAATGCCTGACGAAACACCGGTGCACCCGGAAGCAGATACACAACAAATCAAAACATCGCAACATAACGGATAAGTAATTTGCAAAATGAAACTCTCACAGTTTAAATTCACCCTTCCCAAAGAACTTATAGCGCAGTATCCCGCCGCGGAGCGTGACGGTGCGCGTCTCATGCTCCTTGACCGTCGTTCAGGCGAAATACAGCATCTCATATTCAAGGACATACTCAACTATTACGGCGAAGGCGACGTAATGATGTTCAACGACACAAAAGTTTTTCCCGCACGTCTCAACGGCAACAAGGAGAAAACCAAGGCACGCATCGAAGTGTTCCTGCTCCGTGAACTCAACGAAGAAAACAAACTGTGGGATGTCCTCGTGGAGCCTGCCCGGAAAATCCGCATAGGCAACAAACTCTATTTCGGCGACGACGAGTCAATGGTGGCCGAGGTGATCGACAACACAACCTCACGCGGACGCACTCTGCGCTTCCTTTACGACGGCCCCCACGATGAATTCAAGCGCACCCTCTACGGCCTCGGCAATACCCCTCTGCCCGCATATATCGAACGTGAGCCTAACGACGACGATGTTGACCGCTACCAGACCATATTCGCCGCCCGCGAGGGTGCGGTAGTGGCACCGGCCGCCGCACTGCATTTTTCGCGTGAACTCATGAAACGTCTTGAGATTAAAGGGGTCGACCCGCAGTTCGTGACACTTCACATCGGCCTCGGAAGTTTCCGCGAAATCGACGTGGAGGACCTCACCAAGCACCGCATGGATTCCGAACAGATGGAAGTCAGCCAGGCAGTTGTTGACCGCGTGAACCGCGCCAAGGACGAAGGAAAGCAGGTATGCGCCGTGGGCACATCAGTGCTGCGTGCCATGGAGAGCGCCACAAGCATGGGTGGCCACCTCAAGACCTACACCGGATGGACCAACAAATTCATCTTCCCGCCCTACGACTTCACCGTTGCCACCTCAATGGTTACGAACTTCCACCTTCCCTACTCCACCATGCTCATGATGACATGCGCTTTCGGAGGCTATGATCTTGTAATGAAAGCCTATAAAGAAGCCATAAAGGAAGGATACCGGTTCGGAGCCTACGGCGACGCCATGCTTATACGCTAAGCACTCCCGGAAATCCGGACAACCGGAACGAACATGGACAGCGACTATCTCACCATAACAGGGCCATCGGAAGCGGTCTACCGCGAAAAGATGAGCCGGTTTCTCGCATTTGCGTTTCCTGTCGGCACCCCCACGGAGGCTAAGGAGATAATAGCGCGCATGGCCAACGAATACCACGACGCACGCCATGTGTGCTGGGCCTATATGACAGGGCGCAGCCGAACCGACTTCGCATCAAGCGACAACGGCGAACCATCCGGCACAGCCGGGAAACCCATCCTCGGTCAGATCAACTCCGCCGGCCTGACAAACATCGTAATTGTGGTGGTGAGATATTTCGGCGGTATAAAACTCGGCACATCCGGACTCATAGGGGCCTACCGCGAAGCAGCCCGCATGGCAATAGAAGCAGCCGAAGTGATAACAGTCACCGAGATGGCCAGCCTCCGGATCACATTCCCCTACCTCGCCATGAACGAGGTGATGAAAATCATAAAACAGCATTCCATCACAGTCATGTCGCAGGAGTTTGACAACCTCTGCGACATGACTCTTTCCGTACCCGTAACCGAACTGGCCTTATGGCAGGGGCGGTTCACCGGGGCCGGTGCTGTTGTCGGCTGATCCGGAAGGTGCCGACACGCTCTTCCCGAATATCCCCGAAAGATACTTCTCGCGGAAACGCTCTAAAAGTTCCCAGAAATTAGGCACAAACAGAGTGCCCACCACCGCGTTCACAAACATGCCGAACACCACCGCGGTGCCCAACGACACGCGGCTGGCAGCCCCGGCACCCGTGGCAAACAACATGGGCATGACACCGAACACAAATGCCAGTGCCGTCATCATTATCGGACGGAACCTTATGCGGCCCGCATCCATGGCCGCCTCGCGTATATCCTTGCCTGCCTTGCGGAAATCAACAGCATATTCCACTATAAGAATAGCATTCTTGGCCGACAGGCCGAGCAGCAGGATTATACCTATCTGGGTATAGATGCTTATGCTCTGCGACATGAACATACACCCTATTATAGCACCGAGTATGGCCGTGGGCATGGATATCACCACCGCCACCGGATCGGTCCAGCTCTCATACTGCGCCGCCAGCACAAGTATGGTTATAACTACCGCAAACAGCATCACCATGCTTATCGTGGTGCCCGACTGCGTTTCCTGAAACGCCTCGCCCGTCCACGCATATGAATAATTGTCACCTAAAGCCTTTTCAACAATCTCTTCCATGGCTTCGATAGCAGTGGAGGAACTTGTGCCGTGGGCCGGAGTGGCCGTCAACGCCGCCGTCTCATACATATTGTAGCGGTTCACCGTCGAAGCCCCCATAACAGGTTCCACAGTGGTAAACGACGCAAAGGGCACCATATCGCCCGAAGCATTGGCTACCGAGAGCTTCAGCACATCATCTATATGCGAGCGTGCCACCCCCTCGGCCGCTATGTTCACCTGATACACACGCCCGAACTCCACAAAATCATTCACATAGCTTCCGCCCATAAACGAGGACAGAGCCGAAAACACCTGGGCCAAGCTCAGTCCCTGCATCTCCACCTTGTCGCGGTTGATATTCAGCGAATACTGGGGCACACCACCCTCGAAAAGCGAAGTCACCGAAGCTATGCGTTCATCTTTGTCAGCCGCCGCGCGTACCTCCCCTAAGGCCTGCTCCATCTGCATTGTGCCGAGATTGTTGATATCCAGAAGCTGCATTTCCAGCCCCGACGTCATGCCGAGTCCCGGAATGGCGGGAGGATTCACCGAAAATATCACAGGTTCCTCCAAAGTGGCCGTGATCTCGCCCACCCTTGCTATAATAGCGTCGACGCTCTCGCTTTTGGCCTTGCGCTGGCTCCACGGCTTGAGCGTGACGAACAGCGATCCCAAGTTGCTGGCGTTGCCGCCGCCCATCATGGAGGCACCGGATATCGATATCACATCATCCACACCCGGCACCGTCAGCAGGCTGTCGGTAACCTGCCGCATCACTGCCTCAGTGCGCTCAAGCGACGCGCCGGTAGGCAACTGCACCGAAGTCATGAAATAACCCATATCTTCCGAAGGCACATAGCTTGTAGGCCATTTCAGAAATCCCCAGAACGCCGCAACCGTAAGAGCCACATAAATTCCGATGGCCACAACAGGTTTCTTTAGAAAATGTCCCACTATCCTGACATAAGAGTCGAGCACCGCTCCATAACCCTTGTTGAACCACCGGTAAAGGAAGAACTTTGCAGGTTTGCGCGGGCGCAGGAACAAAGCACACATGGCCGGAGTGAACGTCAGGGCGTTGAAGCCCGAGAAAGCCGTTGATACGGCGATTGTCAGTGCGAACTGCTTGTAAAGCTCACCTGTGATACCTGATATGAATGCCGTGGGGATAAACACCGAAAGAAGCACAAGCACCTCTCCCACCACCGGGCCCTGAAGTTCCCTCATGGCCTGTTCGGCAGCCTTGCGGGGCGAAAGTTTGCCCTCATCCACTATTCGGGCACAGTCCTCAACCACCACTATGGCGTCATCCACCACTATGGCTATGGCGAGCACCAGGCCGAAAAGGGTAAGAGTATTGATTGTGAATCCCATAAGTTTCATAACCGCGAACGTGGCTATCAGCGACACGGGTATTGTGAGCATAGGTATTATCACCGTGCGCCAGTTCTGCAGGAACAGCAGTATGACCAGCATCACTATAAGGGTGGTCTCCACAAAGGTCACCAACACCTCGTCAATCGAGGCCGTGACGAAATCTGTCGTATCCATTATCACCCTGTAATGCACACCGGGCGGGAAATAACGCTGTAGCTCGTCAAGCTTGGCTTTGACATTCTTCGACACCTCGAGGGCATTGGCACCCGGAAGCTGCTTTATCCCAAGCAGCCCTGCAGGATGGTTAGATACACCGGCCGACATACCGTATGACTCCGATCCCAAGTCCACCCGCGCTACGTCATGCAACCTCAGCAGGGAATTGTCAGCACCGGTGCGTATCACTATGTTGCCGAATTCCTCCGGTGTCGTAAGGCGTCCACGCGAAGTCAGCGTATACTGGAATGCCGCACCGCCGGCATATGGCGGCGCGCCCACATTGCCGGCCGACACCTCCATGTTCTGTGCCTCTATCGCCGCCCGCACATCGTCAGGAGTCACGCCGCGGATGCGCATCTTTTCCGGGTCGAGCCACACCCTCATGGAGTATTCGCCGGCACCGAAGGCTGCAACACCGCCCACACCCTCAACTCGTGAGAGTTCGTTTACTATGTTGAGCTGCGCATAGTTTGTGAGATAGAGTGCATCATAATTGTGGGCCGAATCACCCTCTATCCCCACAAACAGCACGATATTGGACGACTCCGACATAACCTGTACCCCCTGCTGCTGAACCGCCGACGGAAGCTGCGGCTCGGCCACAGCCACACGGTTCTGGACCTTGACCATAGCCATGTCCAGATCCGTACCCACCTCGAATGTCACTGTGAGCTGATATGAGCCATCGCTCGACGAGCTTGAACTCATGTACATCATGCCCTCCACACCGTTCACCTGTTCCTCAATGGGAACGCCGATGGTCTTGGCCACCGTCTCCGCATCCGCGCCGGGATAAACAGCCGACACAATCACTGTAGGCGGCGTTATGTCAGGAAACTGGGCTACAGGAAGTGACTTTACCGTAAGAAGCCCCACAAGCACCATCAGCACTGCAAGCACCGTGGCAAATATAGGGCGGTCAATGAAAAATTTCGAAAACATGGCGTTCAGCGGTAAACAGGGTTCAACGTTTCATAACGGGCTTTACGGTCATTCCGTCGCGCACCTTGAGCATAGCCTTGGTGACATAGCGCTGGTCCTTAGAAATCCCGGATGTGACTATCCGCAGCGAATCGCGCACAAGGTCGCCTACCTTGACAGGTGTGTACACCACCTTTCCCGAATCGTTGACCACATATACATACCGTCCCTGTTGGTCCGATCCTATCGACGCCGCTTTAACCAGCACCGCGTCAGGAACAACCGCATAGGGGAGCGACACCGTGGCATACATTCCGTCCTTAAGCTCATTATAGGGATTTTCGAGGCGTATGCGAAGCCTCAGTGTACCTGTGGAGCGGTTTATATCAGGCGACACATACGTAAGTTTACCTGCATAGTCATGCGGCAGCTTAGGGTCAAAAATAACGGGCACACTGTCGTAATCAATCCCTTTGCGGTCATTGCGCGAGGCTATCATCTTCATGTACTGGTTGTCCTCCACATTGAAATAGGCATTTACCTGACGGTCATCGTAGATCGTGGCGAGATTTACAGGCGCTCCCGCTCCGGCAAGATAATCGCCGTCGGATGGCCCCGAGGTGGTGATATGTCCTGTAATGGGTGCACGGACCACACAATAGCTGAGATTGGTGTTGGCCGTCTGCAATGCCGCGGCGGCATTGCGTATGGCAGCCTCGGCCTGCTTCATGTTGCTCTCGGCCTGTATCACATCCATTTGGCTTACAGCATCGCTTTCCAACGCCTTTTTCATTGCGGCATACTGGTGCGAGGCATAGTCGTAAGAGGCACGTGCCGTCTCAAGCTGCGCACGTGCCTGCTGCACCGCATCGCGGTACTGCGTGTCCTCGATTGTGAATAACACCTGCCCCTGCTGCACAAGATCGCCGGGGTTATATGACGACGCACGCAGATAACCGTTCACTCTCGCCACAAGATTGACCGACGATGCAGCCGACAGATATCCCGGATAAGACTTTGACAGCACCACCGAATCCGTTTCAGGAAACGCCACCTCCACCTGTTCGGGCTGTTCTGACGCATCATGTTTACCGCCTGAACACGCTGAAAGGGATGCTGCCGCTATCGGCGCCACTATGATAATTGAGATTATTGCAGTTCTCATAGCCTACTCTTATATAGTTGATAGTGATTTTTACAGTTACAGGCGATTACGGTTCCCAGCCTCCTCCGAGAGCCTCATATATGTTGACCAAAGCCTGGAGGGCATTGCCGCGGGCTGCCACAAGGTTGTCGGCATATGAGAGCAAGGTAAGCTGGGCGTCGGCCACATTGGTGAACCCCGACAGACCACTCTTGTAGAGATCCACTGACAGTTCCAGTTCACGCGTTGACTCATCCACCACATCCTTAAGCAGATTGATCTGCCTGAATGTGTTGGTATAGGAAGTCATGGCATCGTCCACCTCCTTGAGCGCAGTCATAACCATGAGGTTATAGTTGTCGATACCTATCTGCATGTTCTCCCTTGCCTCGTTCAGCGCATAACTGCGCGAAAGGCCCGAAAACAGTGTCCATGTCAGCGTGGGGGCGATTGTATAAGTAAAGCTGTTGCTTCGGAAAAGATCGCCGGCATTGTGGGCCGCAGTGCCTATTGAGCCGTTGAGCGAAAGGGTGGGAAGAAAATCCTTCTTGGCCACTCCGAGATCAGCGGCATAGGAGGCCAACTCGTGCTCCGCCGCCACTATGTCAGGGCGGCGTCTGAGCAAGTCCATAGGCACTCCGGTGCGCACCAGCTGTATGTAATCCGGCATGGGACGCGCCGTGCCGAGCAGTCCGTACAGTTCATTCGCCGGCACTGCGGTAAGCACCGACAACAGGTTTATCGCACTCCTTATGGAGGTGTCAAGCAGCGGCAGTGATGCCTTGGTGGAATACAGCACCGTCCGGGCCTGGGCCACATCAAGGCCCTGGGCCAGCCCGCATTCCTTACGGGCTTCGGTTATCTTCACTATCCGCTCCTGCGATGCTATATGCTCAACGGCCACAGCTTCGCGTGCCTGATAGGTGCGAAGCTGAAAATAGGCCGAGGCGATATTGCCGCATAGGGTTACCATCGTGGCCGCATATTGCGCCCGGGATGCCTGCCACATTGACTTCTTGGCTTTGGCTTGTGAGGCTATCTTGCCAAACACGTCAATCTGCCAGTTCATGTTGAATCCCAAGGAAAAATAACTCTCGGTTGAGGCGTCGGCATGAGGGGAGATCATCGCACCCGAAGTGCGGCTCTTGGTCCAGCCACCGTCGAACGTTATCGTGGGGAAATATTGCGACCTCACTCTGTTGAGGGTCTGCCTGGCTATTTCCATCCGGCGTGCCGCCATCAGCACATTGTAGTTATTTTCAACCCCCATCGCCATGAGGGTGTCGAGCGTGGGATCATTGAAGCTTCTCCACCAGCGGTCCTCGGTAGGCACCGTCTGGTTGAAGTGTTCCGTATAGGCCCACCGCTGCGGGAGCGAGTCAGCCGGCTGCGGAAGCTGGCCGGCGGCTTCGGCCCGGAGCGGGAAAACACCCGCTCCGGCTGCTGCGAGCCACAACATCCCTTTCAGAAAAAACAGTTGTTGAACGTGAGTGAGTTTCATTTAAACCTCGTTTATAACTATAACCCATGCACAGGGCGAATCGTTCACTCACCGCAATGGTTTTTAACATTCTCCACATTACAAGCCTACTCCCCCGATATACAATATAGAGCGCCCCAATTCCGTTAAGAATATACTATGAACGCATTGAAAAATATAATCTTTATACTTCTCACGGCTCTCACGGCAATGGTGGGCGCCACTTCCTGCATCGAGGACGGCATATCCTCCAATCCAGCCCATCAGCCTGTGTTCTCGTGCGACACCCTGCACATGGGCGTCGTTTTTACGGATGAGGGCACCCCCACATACCGTTTCATGGTCTACAACCGCCACGACAAGATAATGAACATATCGTCGGTAGGCGTACGCAACGACAGCGGCACCGACATATTCCGCATCAATGTTGACGGACAGAGCGGCCGCCATTTCTCCAACATCGAGATACGCCCCAAGGATTCGATATATGTGTTTGTCGAGGCTACCATCCCCCCTTCGGGAAAGGATCTGCCTGTGGATATCCGCGACCATGTAGACTTCATCACCAACGGGGTCAGCACCTCCGTGGTTCTTGACGCTCAGGGTCAGGATGTGATACGCTGCCGCGGCGAAGTTATCTCGTCGGACACCCGTTGGAGTCCCGGCAAACCGCGCAAGATACTTGACTCCCTCGTGGTGGCCGAAGGCGCCACACTCACCTTGGAAGCCGGAGTGAAGCTTCTTTTCCACGACAAGGCCCGGCTCACGGTCCACGGCACACTCATAACCCTCGGCACCCCCGAAAACATGGTGGAACTGTGTGGTGACCGCACAGGCAACGTTGTGGGCGACATAACTTTCGACATAATGTCGAACCAATGGGAAGGGGTGGTGTTCCGTCCCACAAGCCGGGGCAACAGTCTAAGCCACACTGACATCCGCAACACCGCATGGGGAGTTCAGGTTGACTCTGTGGCCTCATCATCCTCAGCTCCGGCCCTGCGCATGCTCAACTGCCGTCTCCACAACTCAGCCGGCTACGCTTTCGTGGCCTACCATTCCGCCGTAGAGGCTGTGGGCTGCGAATTTTCCGACGCTTCCAACGGCGTGGTATGGCTCTCCGGAGGCGAACACATATTCAACCACTGCACGTTCGCCAACTATTATCTGTTCTCAGCCCTCGGAGGCCCCGCTATACAGTTCTCACACGTTGACGACGACACCGACGATGGCTCCGGCCTACCCCGCCTGCGGGCCGATTTCACCAACTCTATAATCTACGGCAACGGATCCGAACTATCCCATGATGATTTCACCGGGCTCCCCGTAACATTCCGTAGGTGCCTTTTCAAGAGCGAGGGCAACGATGATGACAACTTCATCAACTGCCTGTGGGACACCGATCCCCTCTACTTCACCGAACGGGAGGAATACATATTCGACTACCGCCTGCGCGACGAATCCCCTGCCCTCAACGCAGCCGACGCCTCCCTAACTCTCCCCTCGGCCGCCACCGACCGTTACGGGGTCTCCCGCCTCCCCACCCCATCACTCGGCGCCTACCAGGAATAATAATATTATTAATGCTATTTTAAAGTCCTCACATGCAAAAATTACTTTTAACCGCAATATGCATAATTGCATCCCTTCAACTTCCCGCACAGGATATTTCAACTAATGATGTTAATGAAACCGATTGGGTAATTGAGGAAGAAGTTGTTACTGAACCCGACGGCTTTATTATGGCATTCACGGAGAATAAGAAGTGGCAACTGCTCGGCGTTTTCCTTGATAAAAACGGATTGGGATATACGAAATAGCTGCATATTCCACACAATGTCAATGTGCTCTTTTGCTACGTAGCCGCAAAATTACACACTACCCCAATCCTCTCTTATGCGAAAACATCCGGTTCCGAAACCTTTCAAAAAAACCCAGCCCCTTCCGTTTAACACATTTTAAATGGGGGGGTGATTTGTGATTCATTTTTTCGTATATTTGCAAAAATAGTTTTACATAACGCCATCCGGACACTATGAAAAAGATTTTACTGACAACCGCCGCTTTGTTCATCTGCGCCATTGCCCCGGCGCAGAGTAAGCCATGTGTGTCGGACTCACTGCTCCGCACCTTCCATTTTGAATCCGATACAAAATGGCCGTTTGTGTACGTCAACGGCAAATACATCACCGGCTTCGGCGTACGGGATATGGACAACATACCCTACGAAAAAATTGAAAAGATCACTGTCAAAGACGATGAATACGGCAACCGAGCCATATTCGTCACCTATCCCGAAGCGGTGGTTGATTCAATCCACCAGTCGATGAAACATCTGTTTATATACGACGATCCACAAGTATTTTTCCAAGGCGACAACGGCAGCGGCGATGCGCTACTCCGCTGGATAAAAGAGAATCAGATCATACCCGAAGGCTTCAAGGGCAACGAACGCGTGATAGTGAAGTTCAAGATCAATCCCGACGGCACTGTGTCCGACGCAGCCATATTCCGTCCTTCAAAAATCGAGGCACTGAATCAGGACGCCCTGCGCCTTGTCAGCATAATGCCCCGCTTTAAAGTAGTCTATTACAATCCGAGGAGATTACCGATCCGTTACACCCTCCCAATACGCTACCGCGCCCCTGACCCGGAAAAAGCCCCCGAAGGCACCCTCCACATCCGCTAACTATTAAAATTGGATTCTGCCACCGTTATAAAACCATTCAGATGCACCAGACAAGATTTAAATTGATCATTCTTCGGGAGTATCGCTTTCTTGCTGCAATCTGAATATCTCTTTTTGCAATTCTATCTCTTCTTTCAATTGATCTATTGACGGTAAGTAGGTTAAATATCGTGCCTGAAACAAACGCTCATTATCGTGCAACACAGAATAACGGGCCATATCCTCACTTGTCTCAGAACAAAGTATAAGTCCTATAGTAGGATTATCACCCTCAGTTCGTTTAAGGCTGTCATACATACGCACATACATATCCATCTGCCCCACATCCTGGTGGGTGATCCTTGAAGCCTTAAGATCGACAAGTAGAAAGCACTTGAGAATATAGTTGTAGAAGACTAAGTCAATAAAGTAATCACCCATGTCAGTTTTGATATGTTGTTGACGGGCAACGAAAGCATATCCCTTACCTAACTCCATCACAAATTTTTGGATATGTGTGATGATAGATGATTCCAATTTGGTTTCAGAAAAATCTGAATTAGGCGACAGTCCTAAAAACTCTGCCACAACGGGATTCTTTATAAATTCCAGTTTATCCTGTTGAAATTTAGCTGTAATTTGCTCCATTTCATCTTTTACCTCCTGCTTGTTTTGCGATTGCAGAATACGATAATAATATTGGGATGCGATGTTTCTATCAAGAGTCCTCACACTCCACATCTCATTAACAGACTCACGCAAATACCAATCTCTGGCATTTTTATCCGTTACCCTAAGCAATGTTCTATAATGAGTCCACGAAAGTACTGATGAATTTCCACCCACTGAGTGGAAAATCTCAGGGAAGAATTTATAAAATTGAACAAACTGATATAGATTGCTCTTAGTGAATCCCTTACCATACAAGTTTGAAAGATAATCGGCAAGCCGTTTGATAACTTCTTTCCCATACTCAGCTCTATTCTCACCTCGCAATTCTTCATCGGCAATACGTTTGCCAAGCAGCCAATTACGTTGTACCATAGCAATATTGACCGCCTTATAAGCATAGTTACGCGTTTGCTCGATGATATTCTGTACATCCTTGAAAATATCACCTGTATTGCCACCCTTTAGTATCTCTATTTCTTGTTTCATGATACAAAGATAATATCAACTTTAAATAAATACTCCTTCATTCTTCCTTAATCGTATCTTATGATTAATCTTTTACTGCCTTAAGTCTTTATACTTTCTATATAGATAATATTTTGATTAAGTCATATTATTAAAACATACAAGATCCACTACAGAACTGCAGCGGATCTTGTATGTATAAATAGACGCATCGTTTACTCGGGGAGGGCGAAGTAGAAGATTACGGGATCGGCAATGCCGGGCACCTTTGTCTTTACAGCCTCCAGATGGCCGAGCCGCGAACGGTCCATTATTGAATCAACGCGGATATAATTGCGCAGGAATGCTTCGGCATCGGCCATTGTGAGCACCCGAAACGGATCGTTGGTGTCAACGCCCGTGCCGGAGGCATAGATCAGATCACAGATGTTCATGATGCGGTTCTCAAACGATCCGGCACGTGAACTGATCCGCGGCTGCTTGCTGGCCTTGGAGGCCACGAAACCGCGGAACAGCTGGCTCAGGGCCACAGGATTGGTGCGCAACACCTCATCAACAAGAGTAAGTGTGAGAGGCATGTCGGAACCGAGATAGGCCGAATCCACATCGGCATATGTCTCAGTGCGTGCATAGCCGGGCGTGAAAGCCTGTCCGTAATAAACCAACGCCATCTCCACGGGAGTCAGGAGCGTATCGCCTGCGGCAAAACGGTCAACAAGCTGGCGGCGCATCTCAGGCTGCGAGGTTGCCGAAGCCTTGATGCTGTCAAAATCCACGGCCACCGAGGCAGCCGAAACTGTCAATGCGGCAAAAAAGGCCGCTACGGTCAATATCAGATGTTTCATACACTTATTAACGTATGGAAACCTTATATGTTTCCGAGCCTGTGCGAACAATGTAAAGTCCGGCCGAGGGAACTGTTACCGAACCTTCGCCGGCAACCACACGCACACCCGAGGCATTGAACACATCTATCAGGCCGGAAGCGGCTATATGGCGTCCGTTGATGCGTAAAACGCTTTCGCCACTTCCTACCGAAGCTATACCTGAGTTGTGGGGAGCAACAAGCAGTGTAGGCCCGTTTATGTCGAATGTCACATCCACATTGCTGAACTCAGAAGCGGTATTCATATTTCCACCAGATAAAACAAGATCATATGTCTCGTTGAGATTCACAATAGAGGACTGATCATTTGCTCCGTAATCGATCACCTTCCAATCCGCCGTTCCTATCTTGAACTCGCCTGAAAACGATACATTCTCAATAGTATAAATTCCATTGGCTTTCTCGGTGAATTTCCTGTCTGTACCCCAGCTGTTGAACTCGCCGCGGAGATACACATCCCTTCTTTCTACCGGTCCGCTGCCAAGTTGCCAGCCAAGCCAGTTCACACTTGCCGTAAGACGTGAATTGAACAGATCCTTACCCTCCGAAAGATTGGAGTTGCCATACTGCGGCCACCTCTCCGCATTTTTAGCGGCGGCAGGAGTTATATAGGTTATGAAATCATTGATATAGGATTCGAGATTGCCATACTGCGTGTCGGCGAAAGTGGCCCATAATTCCTTTACCTTGTTCATGAATTCGGGAAATTTGCACATTTCTCCAATCCATGTTTGGCCGAACATCACATCCTGATATATCCAGTTTTTTCCATCACGCTGGAACGAGTTGCCGAAGTCCCACACCGGGCCGAATTTCCATTTTTCGCCAAAACCGCGCTGACGGTTCATGTAGCAGCTTCCGTGAAACGACTCGCCGTCATCCATTATCTCCTGCACTAAGTAGTAACGGGCCAATACATCGAGATCCACATAATCTTTCCATGTGGCCGAACTCTTATCGGAACTGTATATGGCATTGTTTATTGCAGTCATCTGATCGGTGAGATATGCCTCCTGTTCGGCAGAGAGTATTTCAGGGGTTTTGTATGTGAAAATTATGCGTTCGCCGTTGCCCTCGGTTATCTCGACATGCGGGTCAGCATCGTAATTGTCGATCTCCACAAGCCATCCGCCGGTGATATCCTCCTCCGGGCCGGTGATGTTGTCGGGCTGCTCCACTATATCCACACGGTTGGAATCCACACGAATAGTCTCGGTAAGGAAATACAGTCCCTGATATTCGCCGTTGAGCATAAGCTCCACAGGCTGCACGGAGGGGGTCCACGGAAGACCGAGCATGCGGCTCAGCTCAAACCCCACAGTGTTGCGTAGGAAAGCGAGATTGTCGTCGGCATGCGCCAGAAGAGCCCAATGCTTATTCTTCTTCATGCCGAGAAGCTTTGTCTTTGCCCCGAGTTTAAGTTTGTAAGGTTTCTTGTCGAAACCCACCCAGGTATAATTGCCGCGGCCGCGTATTTCGGTAGGAAGCTGGGCTTCCGGCGATCCCACAGCCTCGAAATCCGTCTGCATGGGATCAATGTAATATGTGGCGTTGATATAATCCTCCTTGGAGGTTATAGGCTGATTATTCTCGGTGGTGACGAACACCACAGGAATTGTGCCCGAATAGGTCACAGCTCCGGCCTGCATAGCACCTGCACAGGCAAGCACAGCGGCAGCCATAAGCCCTTTTATGGAAAAGCTTTTCATTGTAAGTAAATGTTTAAGATTTTATAATTACGTATAAATGAAATATATTGTTACTTTTATCTGATTCAGTCAGGAATAGGATCCTTAGGCATTGTGGCCCTCATCATCATGTAGCCTATTATACCTGACAGCAACGAACCCACAACTATGCCGAGCTTGGCATGATCAAGCAGATCAGCCCCATGGGCACCCATTCCGGCAAAACTGAGGTTTGCTATAAAGAGGCTCACAGTGAATCCTATGCCGCCGAGCATTGCCACGGAGGCAAGCATGGGCCATGTGGAACGCGAGGGCATGGGCGCGAGGCCGAGTTTGATCGTAAGCCAAGAGAACAGGAATATACCCACGAACTTACCTATAACAAGACCGCATATGATGGCGAGCGAAATGCCCTCAAACACTGAGATGGGATCAAGGTTAAGCAGGAATATGCCGGCATTGGCGAATGCAAACACAGGCACTATTATGTAATTCGTAACCGGGTTGAGAGTATCCTCAAGCTCCTGGAGGGGTGAAATCACTTTATCGGAAGCGGATTCGATCTGCTTGAGATAATCCATCTGCTCGTGGGAGAGTATGGTGGGTTTCTGAAGCTTGCAGTCATCCTCCACATGGAAATGAGCTATGGCATCACGTATGTATTTCACATACTTGCAAGGAGCTACCACCGGTGTTGCCGGTATGCAGAACGCCACGATCACACCGGCTATGGTGGGATGTATGCCGGAGTTCAGGAACAGGAACCACACCACGGCCCCTATGGTGATATAGTACATCTTGCTCATGATCCGGAACCAATATCCGAACAGAAGCAGGCATAGACATGCCGCGGCCCATAACAGAAGGATAGTGTTTATCTCCGTGGAATAGAACACTGCTATGACTATGATACCGCCTATGTCATCGGCCACCGCAAGGGTGGTAAGGAATATCTTGAGCGACACCGGCACCCTTTTGCCGAGCATTGCAAGCACTCCGAGCGAGAATGCTATGTCAGTGGCCATAGGGATGGCTGAACCGCTCTGGTAATCAGTACCGTGGGCGAATGCGAAGAATATCAGCACCGGCACTATCATTCCGCCGCAGGCTCCCATAATGGGAAGCAACGCCTGTTTGAACGAGGAGAGCTCGCCCACAAGTACTTCACGCTTGATCTCCAACCCCACAGTGAAGAAGAACACCACCATGAGCGCATCATTTACGAAATCGAGCATTGACATTGGATGTCCGGAATGCGCGAAAATGTTGAATTCGCCTATCTGAAGCCTTACAGGCTGATTCCAGAAGTCGGCGTAAAGTTCACGCACTCCCGGTAAGTTGGCCGCGAAAAGGGCGGCTATAGTGGCGAGGATTAACACATTACTGCCTGTGACATGGCGTTTGAAAGCCTGCCGGGCAGAGAAAAAAAACGAAGGCCCTGACGGTGATGATTGTGAGGTTGACATTTAGAATATTTTTTGATACGGTTTTTCTGTTGTTAACAGCCCACAAAAGTACATAAATATCCGGATTTTTCGCTAATTTTGTGGCCCGAAAAAAACAATCACCGCCGATGAAAAATATCAGGAATTTCTGCATCATAGCCCACATCGACCACGGCAAGAGCACTCTTGCCGACAGGCTTTTAGAGTACACCGACACAGTTTCGGGGAAAGATCTGCAAGCCCAGGTGCTCGACGACATGGAACTGGAGCGCGAACGCGGCATAACCATCAAGAGCCATGCCATACAGATGGATTACCCCATGGACGGGGAGCACTATACGCTCAACCTTATCGACACTCCGGGACATGTGGACTTTTCCTATGAGGTGTCACGTTCCATAGCTGCATGCGAGGGAGCGCTCCTGATAGTGGATGCGTCGCAGGGCATTCAGGCCCAGACCATATCGAACCTGTATATGGCCATCGACAATGACCTTGAGATAATTCCTGTAATCAACAAGATTGACCTTGACAGCGCCAAGCCTGAGGAGGTGGAGGACCAGATAGTGGAACTTCTCGGCTGCGACCGCTCCGAAATACTCCGCGCAAGCGGCAAGACAGGCCAGGGCGTTGAAGATATACTCCGCGCCATAGTGGAGCGCGTACCCGCCCCGGTAGGGGATCCGCAAGCCCCTTTGCAGGCCCTGATTTTCGATTCGGTGTTCAATCCGTTCCGTGGTATCATAGCCTACTTCAAGATCGAGAACGGCACCATCCGCAAGGGCGATTTCGTGAAATTCGTTTCCACCGGCAAGGAATACCATGCCGACGAGATCGGCGTGCTCAAACTCGACATGTCACCACGCGAAGAACTGTCGGCCGGCAACGTGGGATATATAATTTCAGGCATAAAGACTTCACGCGAGGTAAAGGTGGGCGACACCATAACCCATGTGAACCGGCCCTGCGAGGCTGCCATCGACGGATTCGAGGAGGTCAAACCAATGGTGTTCGCAGGCGTCTATCCCATAGAGACGGAGGATTTCGAGAATCTGCGCGCATCGCTTGAAAAGCTACAGCTCAACGATGCGTCACTCACTTTCCAGCCCGAATCGTCGGCTGCTCTCGGATTCGGTTTCCGCTGCGGCTTCCTCGGGTTGCTGCACATGGAGATTATCCAGGAACGCCTTGGCAGGGAGTTTGACATGGATGTGATCACCACGGTGCCCAACGTAAGCTACCGCGTGTTCGACAAGCAGGGCAACATGACCGAGGTGCACAACCCTTCCGGACTGCCCGATCTCACACTGATAGACCATATCGAAGAACCTTACATCCGCTCCACTGTGATCACTGCGGCCGACTACATAGGGCCTATCATGACTTTGTGCCTCGGCAAGCGCGGAGAGCTTGTGAAGCAGGAATATATATCGGGCAACCGCATGGAGCTGACTTTCGACATGCCGCTGGGCGAGATAGTGATCGACTTCTACGACAAGCTCAAGTCCATATCGAAAGGTTATGCCTCGTTCGACTATCATCTGCACGATTTCCGCGAAAGTCGTTTGGTAAAACTCGACATTCTTCTCAACGGTGAGAGCGTGGACGCCCTGTCAACCCTCACACATGCCGACAATGCAGTGACTTTCGGACGACGCATGTGTGAGAAACTCAAGGAACTTATTCCACGCCAGCAGTTCGACATAGCCATACAGGCGGCCATAGGTGCAAAAATCATAGCCCGTGAGACCATCAAGGCTGTGCGAAAGGACGTGACGGCCAAATGTTACGGCGGTGACATATCCCGAAAACGCAAACTGCTTGAAAAGCAGAAGAAAGGCAAGAAACGCATGAAGCAGATCGGCTCCGTAGAAGTACCTCAGAAAGCGTTCCTCGCTGTCCTCAAACTCGACTGACACAAGGGGCACGAACATTAACGGGAGTAAGCCTGTTGAATATATCGGACACAGATGTCCGCCTATATGTTTCAACTCAAAAGCTCCCGATTATGAACCGAATCCGACCGGTCGCACTGCCGTTGTTACTGTTGGCGCTGCTCTTTGCAGGAGCGTGCGGCGACGATGCGTGGAACGATCTCCCCTCCTCCGTGTTCGATTTCGTAAACCGTTATTATCCCTCCACCGAAGTGGAGTCGTATAACCGCGACAAGACCACCGGAGCGCAGACCGTAAAGATCCGCAACGGCGCCACACTTGTTTTCGACTCCAACAACCAATGGACCGAGATAAACGGCAACGGCGCAACGCTGCCCGCCATGATGCTGTATGACCAGCTACCCGGACCACTCTACAATTATCTTGAGGAAATGGAGGCCGTGGAAGGCGTCTATGCCATCTGGCGCACATCGTCAGGCTACACGGTGCGTCTTCTTGATTCGGATGTGGTCTATGACTACGAAAAGGGTATAACCCAGAATGTCACCGCTCCTTAGCGAGCCGAAAACTCAGCTTATAGAGCGGAAAATCAAACCTAAGCACAGCACCTTGGTCAATACGGGTGCTCATATCGCCCGTGACAGGTTCAAGAAGTGAGTCATACCACTCCAGCATGTAACTGTCGGCGAATATGGTGGGCCGCATGCGTCCCTTGACCATTCCTGCACTCCATGCAGCACCATTGGCCACCGCGCCGGAACAATATATTATATCGTAGCCCCCGTTGCCGTCAGCCACCAGTGCCAGACGGTAACGGCCACCCACAATTCCGCGCGAGGGGTCGTTTTCACGGTCAAGATATGTATAGAAACCTTCTGCCGGATCACTTGTCGCGTCAAACCGTGCGGCAAGCGATGTTTCAGTCCATCCGGTTATAAGATTTTTCCGGCGGTCAGGCCATGTTTCGGCACACATATATTCCACTTCGGCCTTCTTTCCTGTAACAAGACTCACCTGCGCGGATGGCGGCAACGGAGCGCTGAAAGAAGCCTTCACAGGCTCAGGCTCCCTTGATCCGACAAATATCGCCGGCATTGCATCGGCATACCGGTCAATCACAACAGTATTGAACCCCGATGGATCCACCTCCGGAAAAGCAATATGACTCACCGCCACAGAATTTCCCTCAACCCATACTTCCACCGAGACGCCCTCACTGCCGGCCGCAGGATCAACTTCGGCAGCTCCTACAGGTTTGACAACTACTTTCAACATGCCCCACTCCATACTCCATGGAACAGCAGAACGCACCCTGGCCTCAACGCTCACAGCCAATGCAGTGGAGTCCACATCCATGGAGACTTCTGTAGCACCGGCAGCCACTTCGGCATAACGCAGAGATGAGGAGCCACGCACTGCACCCGTAACGGCTAACGCCGTCAGTACGAAAACCGTTGCAAGGAAAGCTCTCATTGAATAAGATCAGTTACAGCGCCGACAAACTCGTCCGAAGGCATGTCCCACGGCAGCCAATGGATAGGAAATCCGCGCCGTTCCATTCCCCGGAACCATGTCATCTGACGTTTTGCAAACTGATGTATGGCCGTTTCAAGTCCCGAAACCATCTCCTGCTCCGTTATCTGTCCTATGACATAGCGGGTGACATATTTGTATTCGAGCCCATAGTAAATAAGATCCTCAGCAGATATACCCGAGGCAAGAAGCGACTCCACCTCGGCAGTCATCCCTGCCCTCAACCGGGCCTGAAGCCTTTCCGATATACGGCGCCGGCGCATGTCGCGGTCAATGGCCACACCCACTGTCACAGCCCCTTCCACCGGAGCGGGACGGGCGGCTTCGGCAGCTTCGGGATGCTCCATATAATATCGTTCTATCTCAATGGCTCTCACAGCACGCTTAACGGTGTCGACATCCGTAACGTTATGGAGAGTTTTCATGGAGGAAAGCATAGCTGTAAGCTCGGCAAGAGAGAATGACTCCAGCTCCTTGCGCAATTCCGTATTTTCAGGCACCTTAGGCAGATGCAGCCCTTTGAGCACCGACTCAACATATAGTCCCGTCCCTCCGCACACCACCGGAAAGCTGCCGCGCGAGCGCACTGCTTCCAGAGCCGCGTCAAAATCGCGTATATACTCAAACAGATTATATTTATGCCCTGCGGGACATATATCAATGAGATGAAACGGCACAGAACCGTATTCCTCAAGATCCTTTCCGGTGCCGAGATCCATGCCGCAGTAGACCTGACGTGAATCGGCACTGAGGATCTCTCCCCCTACAGCTCGGGCCACTTCCACGGCACGCCGTGTCTTTCCTGAGGCCGTCGGCCCCACTATGGCAAGCAAGGATGCTCTCATGGACGCGTCACACCTCTATGCCGTTGATTATCTTGCGCCAGAACCGTTTGAGACCAAACAGAGGCTTATCCTCATTGTTGGAGGATATGAAAAGCCAACGGCTGTCGTCGAAATCAACATCCCACAGCGGGAAATCGCTGAGACGGAACACCGGGTTATAGTTCTTTATCTTGTAACGGCGACGTCCGCGGAGGTCATAGGTCTTCCAGGCCATGGCTATGGTGTAGATACGGTATATCTCGGCGGTAAGCATGGGCGCTATCGAACGCGATTCGGCAAGCCTTTTGATATCATAGACCCTGAGCCAGCGGCCTTCGGGAAGCGAGGAGCCGGCAAGAACATCGCGGTCATCCACAAGCGCGGCGAAATGGACTATACTGCCATCGGAATTGCCATCCTGTGAGGTATATATATATCTAAGTTCCACTCCCTTGTCGATTCCGGTAATGTCACGGAAGTCATCGCGTGCCTGCTCCATGCCCACTTTCGGAACAAATTTACGCTGTATGACCGCAGGAGTATCAAGTACAGGATGTGTTGCATCGGGATCTACCGGGCTCAGATACACATAATCCCCGCATATCATTAAAAAACGTTCAACTGTAACCGGACTCTGTGAACGCACGCCGGCAGCCATACCCTGCGCATAATATCCGAGAAGCCCCGAATACCGCACTCCGGTGTATATGATACTCAACACAATGAATGCAATAGGCAGAACCACGAAAAAGAATCGGTCGGGACTGTTGAAATTCACATTTATGTAGAAGAGATAATAATAGGCCCAGCTTACGGCAGCGAGACCAGCCATAAGCCAGAAGAAAAGATTTATCTGCATGCTTCCCTCTCCTTTATAGATCATCCCCACAAAGCCCCGCTCGGCTGCCGTGCCGTAACGCATCACACAGTCGCGGCAGAACGTGAGCCTGGTTCCACGCATTTTAGCTATCGCGCCATAATATACGGCACTGGTGAGCACCACTATTGAGGGAACAAAAGGAATTTTATGATTCAGAGTCTCAGGCGCATGGATAAAGGTTATATATCCGTTGGCAAACAGGATATTTATAGCCAGCATCACAGCTCCCGAAAGGAAAAGGGTACGCACTGCGAGATGAGGCACTACATAGCAGCCCGGCATGGAGACATCACGGTTATAACGCACTAACCCGAACAGGATGAATGCCTCTACAAATGCCACCATTGGCAGCCATTTTGCAGATATCCATATGCTGAGCAACAACAGCAGCCCGAGCGATCCGGTGCCAATGATCCACGCCCACCACAGCCATATTATGGCAGAATCGGCCTTGCGGTTATTTTTATTAGAATCGGTTTGCATCGCCATATAAACAAGTGGATTCTCAATTCGGTTAATTATTTCTCAAAGATTACGGTTAAAATAGTCGAGCATGCGACCATAGACAACCCGGCGCATATCGCATGTCTTGATGGAATGGTTCTGGTTGGTGAACACCATCATGTCGCAGAATTTTCCCGCTCCCTGAAGGGCCGCGGCGAATTCAAGCGAATTCTCGGGATGCACGTTGTCGTCGGCCGTTCCGTGAATGAGCAGCAAGTCGCCGTGGAGCGCATTGGCACGCTGAATGGGGTTCGTGGCATAACCGGCAGCGTTTTCGGCAGGGGTGCGCATGTAACGTTCGGTATATACCGTGTCGTAGTATTTCCAGTTGGTCGGAGCAGCTACGGCAACACCGGCGCAGAACACATTGCGACCTTCGCTCAT
>OGXX01001274.1_pt1 | contig 25769 bp, 28 predicted proteins | sample 1576301 | NCBI WGS metagenome assembly OGXX01 (sample SAMEA3541469, study PRJEB24748) | human gut metagenome | biome: human gut; feature: human-associated habitat; material: faeces | place: China | collected 2012
AAGTACAATAATAGGTGTAGCATGTCAACTAACGAAATTCCCTGTTTAACAAGCAAAAAACAAGAAATTCAATGAATTATTAAAAATATTAAAAAAACTGTTGACAATTCAAATCTAAGATGATATCATGTACAAGCTGTCAGCGAGACAAACGCAAAACAGTAAGTTTTTCATCAAATCAAAAAGAAATTTGAAAATAAATAAAAACGGCATATTATTATTAGCATTAGTAATTGCAACTATATTTATGGGAATAGGATATTCTGCCATAAATTCAATAACAGGAGACATAAAAGGAAAAGCAACAGCCAATAATCAAGATGGAGTATTTATAACAGACGTAGAATATGTAAGTGATATAGATGCAAACTTAAATAATTCAAAAATAGAAAACTTTCTTGGAACAATGATGAAAAGCACAGTAGAGCTTTCAGAAAGTAATACAAAATCAGAGATAAAATATAAAGTAACAGTATATAACAATGCAGTAGAAGCAGCAGTATTTGAAAAGGTTACATATGGAGAAGAATTTTACGATAATGAAGAAATAACATATGAAATAGAAGGATTTACACCTGGACAAACAATAGGAAGTAAAGAAACAAAAGAAATAATAATCACATTTAAATATAAAGACCAAACTACAGTACCAGCTAATAAAATTTTAAATTCATATTTAAATTTTGAGATGATTGTTCCTAATAGAATGGTGCTAGCACAAAAAGGAGATAATACAAGTAAATATTTAACAGGTTCAATACTAAAAAATCAAATAGAGTCAGTAAAATTTGAAAAAGGAGAAGAGCCAACATCAACAGATATACTAGCAAGTTTTGATGCATCAGAAAAACAAGATGAAAGTATAATCGGATATTATACAGATACTGATAATAATGGATTATATGAGCTAACATTTATTAGTGACAAAACGATATTTTCAAATAAAAATGCTCAATATTTATTTTCAAATTTAAATAATGTACAAAGTTTTGAATTTGATAATTTTAGTACAACAGGAACAACAAGCTTTTTGGGGATGTTTCAAGGTTGTAATAAAATAACAGCTCTTGACTTAAATAATTGGGATACAAGCAATGTAATTTCTTTTGGCAATACATATTGGTCATATGGTGGAATGTTTCAAGATTGTATTAGTTTAGAAGAATTAAAAATAGAAAACTGGAATATGGCACAGGCAAAAGATATTTCCAGTATGTTTAGAAGTTGCAAGTCATTAACAAATATAAGTCTGAATAAGTGGAATACAAATAATATAGAACAAATGCAATATGTGTTTTCAAATTGTACTCAATTAGTGAAAATTGAATTAGGTGAACTTGATACTAGTAATGTAAAATCCATGAACAATATGTTTTCAAATTGTACTGAATTAAGTACATTAGAACTAAAAAAATGGAATACTGGTAATGTAACAGAAATGCAAGGGCTGTTTCAAAATTGCAAAAGTCTGTTGCAACTAGATTTAAGTAGTTTTGATACGAGTAAAGTAACAAAGATGAGATATATGTTTGCTTCTTGTAGTGTTTTAGCTAAAATTGATATAAAAAACTTTAATACAGAAAAATGCACTGATATGTTGGGTATGTTTTTTGGATGCGGAAAATTAGAATCGTTAGACGTATCAAAATTTAATACAAGTCAAGTTAATAACATGTCAAATATGTTTGCGGAGTGTAATTCCTTAACTGTAATAGATGTAAGTGGATTCAATACGAGTCAAGTTATAAATATGGAAAGTATGTTCCGCAATTGTTCAGAATTAATTTCATTAAATTTGAAAAATTGGAATACAAGTAATATAATTAACATGAATAATATGTTTAATAGTTGTATAAAAATAGCAGAATTGGATTTGAGCAATTTTGATACATCAAATGTAACAACAATGGTAGGAATGTTTAGCACATGCAAACAATTAAAAAAATTGAATGTGGCAGGATTTAATACAAGCCAAGTAACCAATATGTCTAAAATGTTTAGTGATTGTAACAGTTTAACAGAATTAGATTTAAGTAAATGGGACACAAGTAAGGTTACAACATTACTTTCAACATTTGAAAAATGTAGTTCATTAGAAAAACTCGATTTAAATAATTGGGATGTTAGCAAAGTAACCGAATTTGGACATAATGGATGGTCATATGGAGGAACATTTGAACATTGTACTAATCTAAAAGAACTAAACATAGAAAATTGGAATACGGAATCAGCAAAAGATATATCTAATATGTTTTGTGGTGATAGCAGTTTAACAGAGTTAAAAGTTAATAATTTAAATACAAGTTCAGTAACAGATATGTATGCTGTATTTTCAGGATGCAATAATCTAACTGAATTAGACTTAAGCAAATGGGATACAAGTAAGGTTACTACTATGGAAGGAATGTTTATAAATTGCAAGAGTTTAACGAATTTGGATTTAAGTAATTGGAATACTGAGAATTTAAAAAGTGTAAAAAATATGTTTCAATATTGCATTAATTTGGTTTCTATAAAATTAGATAATTTAAAAACAGATAAAATAACTAATATGCAAGGAATGTTTCAGGGTTGTATGAGTCTAACAGAAATAGATCTGAGTGATTTTGATACAAAAAGTGTAACTAATATGGCAGCAATGTTCTATCAATGTAAAAATTTGAAAACTATATATGTAAAAGAATATGATTCAACCAATAATACAGGTTGGACAACTTCAGCTGTAACAAATTCTACTAATATGTTTTTGAATTGCAATAATATTGTAGGAGGGAATGGTACCAAATTTAATGCTACATATAGTAATGCTACATATGCAAGAATAGACACAGCAGAAGCACCAGGATATTTAACAAATATAAATAATAAAAATTAAAAAGATAGGCAAGATGGTCCTATGTCAAGTGGAAGGAATAAGATAAAAGATGAAGAAGAAAAAAGTACTGTTTATATCAAGCACAGGAGGGCATTTTAACGAATTACAACAATTAAAACCATTATTTGAAAAATATGATTATCATATAGTTACAGAAAAAGATAATTCTACAATCGGAGCAAAAGAAAAATATGGAGATAAAATATCATATCTTCCATATGGAACGAGGAAAAAATTATTTAGATATATATTTGTATATTTCTATTTGTGCTTAAAAACTATATATTTATATTTTAAGATAAAGCCACAATACATAGTTACAACAGGAACACATACTGCAGGACCAATGTGTTATCTTGGAAAATTATTTGGAAGTAAAATAATTTATATAGAAACATTTGCTAATAGAAATAGAAAAACAGCAACAGGAAGACTTATTTATCCAATAGCTGATTTATTTATTGTACAGTGGGAAGAAATGCTTAAAATATATCCTAAAGCAGTATATGGAGGTGCAATATATTAATGATATTAGTAATGTTAGGAACGCAAAATAATAGTTTTCATAGATTACTAGAGAAAATTGATCAACTAGTAGAGGACGGAAAAATAAGTGGAGAAGTAATTGTACAAGCAGGTTATACAAAATTTGAATCAAAACATATGCAAATATTTGATTTAATACCAAAAGAAAAATTAGAAGAATTGCAAGAAAAGGCAAATCTAATTATTACACATGGTGGAGTTGGCTCAATTATTTCTTCAATTGAAAAAGATAAAAAAGTAATAGCAGTTCCACGTTTACACGAATTTGGAGAACACGTTAACAATCATCAAAAAGAAATAGTAAAAGACTTCAATGATAAGGGCTATATAATTGGAATAGAAAATGTAGAACAATTAAAAGATGCAATACTAAAAGCAAAAGAATTTGAACCTGTAAAATATAAACACAATAACGAAAAAATGTTGAAAATTATACAAGAATTTATTGATAAATAGAAAGATAAAGAGGGAAAAAACAGATAGGGAAAAAAAGGGCGTCCCCAATTCCCTAAGGAGGAAGTTGAATAATGAGCGAAGATAGAATAATTAATCCTGAATTAGAAGATATTGGAGAAGAAAGATTAGAAAATACTTTAAGACCTCAAACTTTAGATGAATATATAGGGCAAGATAAAGTAAAAGAAAACATGAAAATTTATATAGAGTCTGCTAAAAAAAGAAATGAAGCTTTAGACCATGTTTTATTATATGGACCTCCAGGACTTGGAAAAACTACACTTTCTAATATTATAGCAAATGAAATGGGCTCAAATATAAAAATAACATCTGGTCCAGCTATTGAGAAGCCTGGAGATTTAGCATCTTTACTTACAAATTTAGCTGAAAATGATGTGCTTTTTATTGATGAAATTCATAGATTAAGTAAGAATGTAGAAGAAATTTTATATCCAGCTTTGGAAGATTTTACAATAGATATAATGATTGGAAAAGGTCCAACGGCAAGGTCTATAAGATTAGACTTACCAAAATTCACATTAATTGGTGCAACCACAAAAGCGGGTTCTTTAACAACACCATTAAGAGATAGATTTGGAATTGTAAATAGATTAGAATTATATTCAGTAGAAAATCTAGTAAAAATAGTAAAAAGGTCAGCAAAAATATTACAAGTAGGAATTGAAGAACAAGCAGCAGAAGAAATAGCAAGAAGGTCAAGAGGAACACCAAGAATTGCAAACCGTTTGTTAAAAAGAGTAAGAGATTATGCAATTGTTTTAGGTGATGGAGATATAACTTTGAAAATAACAAAATTAGCATTGAACAAACTTGAAATTGATGAACTTGGACTAGATGAAATAGATAGAAAAATACTAGATACAATGATTAATCAATATATGGGAAGACCTGTTGGAATAGAAGCTTTATCAGCAACAATTGGAGAAGAAGTTGATACAATAGAAGATGTATATGAACCATATTTAATTCAAATAGGTTTTATAGCAAGAACCTTAAGAGGGAGACAAGTATTACCAGCAGCATATAAACATATGGGCTATGAATATTTAGGAGAATAAAAAGCATGAAAAAAGAAAAAATTAAAGCAATATCAAAAGATTTTATATTATTTATTTTTATAGCAGTGATGGTATTTTCTATTATTGCTATAAATCCAATTTCGAACTTAGATGAAATATGGAATTATAACACAGCAAGAGCAATAACACAAAATTTGATACCATATAAAGATATAAGTATGATAACAACACCACTATTACCAATGATAACTGCACTATTTTTAAAATTAATAGCAAATGAAGTTATCGTTTCAAGAGTATTGGCATCAGTATTGTGGGGTGGAGTTTTATTTTCAATATTTAAAATTTTAAAACTTCTAATAAAAGAAGAAAATACTTGTTTAATCATAACAGCATTATTGGGATTATTGTTTAGAGATTGCTATTGTATAGATTATAATATATTATCATTAATGTTCTCACTAATAATTTTATATATAGAACTGAAAAATATAGATAAACCACATTTTGAAAATAATAAAACTGATTTTTTAATAGGAATATTAGCAGGACTTACAGTTTGTACAAAACAAAGCATTGGAGCAATTTTAGCAATTATAGTTGTAGGGTATAAAATAATATTTGTACAAAATAAAAAAGAATTTATAGAATATTTAAAAATTGCATTCAAAAGAATTATAGGAATACTAATTCCAATGATATTAGTATTTATTTATTTAATAGCAACAAATTCTTTACAAGATTTTATAAATTATGCTGTATTAGGAATAAGTACATTTTCTAATAAAATAGCATATGCACAATTAATGAATAATGATAAAAAAGAGATACAAATATTATCAAGAATAATGCCATTTATATTATTAGCAATGGCAGTATTAACGATAGTGCTTCAAAACAAAAAGAAAAAAGAAAATATAGGTAATATAGACAATAAAATACTAACAATATTAATATATAGTTTATCAACAATAATTATAATGTACCCAATATCAGATGAGATACATTTCTTAATAGCAGGTACAATAACATTCATTGGTCTAGCCTATATATTATATTTATTAGGAATAGCAATATACAATAAAATAAATTTACAATCAAAGAAGAAAATATACAAAATAACAAGTTTAATGATTTCAATAATAGCAATTGCATTTATAGCAGTTAGAGGAATTGAAAATATAACAGAATATACAAAACAAGAAAAAAATGAAACAATAGAACATTATAAAAATATACAAATTTCTGAATATCTACAAGAAAGAATTAATGAAATAGATAATTTTATATTAGAACAAGAAAAAGAAAATAAAAAAGTATATATATTAGATGCAGAAGCTGCAATATATATGATACCAATAAATAATTATAATAAAGATTATGATATGTTTTTAAAAGGAAATATTGGAAAAGATGGACAAGAAGGTCAAATTCAAAAAATAAAACAAAAAGAAACAAATGAAATAATCTTAATAAGAAAAAGAAATTTACAATCAAATTGGCAAACTCCAACAGATGTTATAGACTATGTAAGAGAAAATCTAGAATTTACAGGAGAAGTAAGTATATATGAAGTTTATAAATAATAAAGAAAAACTATACAAATATGCAGTATATCTAATTTTAATTATAGGAATGTTGATTAGAATTGTAGGAATAACAGATATGCCATTAAACTGTGATGAAGCATCTGCAGGATATGAAGCTTTTTCATTATTAAATTATGGAATAGATAGAAACGGAAATCATAATCCATCATTTTTAGTTGCATGGGGAAGCGGTCAAAATGCTTTACTTACATATTTAATAATTCCACTTATAAAAATATTTGGATTAAAAACAATAGCAATAAGATTACCAATGGCAATACTTGGATGTGTTTCATTAGTCATTTTATATTTACTATTAAGAAAAATATCAAATAAAAAATTAGCAATAATTGGATTAGCATTTTTTGCAATATGTCCATGGCACATAATGAAAAGTAGATGGGGATTAGAGTCAAATTTATTTCCAGATTTGATTTTGATATTTGCATATATGTTAATAAAAGGAATAGAAGATAAAAATAAAATATTATATTATCTATCATTTGTAGTAGCTGGAATATCAGCATATGCATATGGAACTTCATATTACTTTTTACCAGTATTTTTAATACCATTACTAATTATTCTAATAAAACAGAAAAAAATAACAATAAAACAAGCAATATTATCAATAGTAATTGTTGGAATTGTATCATTACCAGTAATTTTATATGTTGTAATAAACACCTTAAATTTAGAACAAATCAATTTACCATTTTTAACAGTTCCAAAATTAAAAGTAAATAGATATAAAGAACTAACATCAATATTTTCAGGAGAATTTTTAAAAACAAGTACAAATAACTTAATGCATGGACTTGGAATTTTAATATTTCAATATGATGGACTTACATGGAATAGCATAATGCCATTTGGAACAATGTATCTATTTTCTACATTTTTTACAATAATAGGAATAATAGATTCATTTAGAAAAGACAAAAAAGCAGAAGTAAAATATAGTTATTTATTTAATATATGGTTTATAGTATCAATAATATTAACTTGTATATGTGACCCTAATATTAATAGAATCAATATAATAATGATACCAATAATATATTATACAATAATTGGAATATACTTGATTGTAAATAACAGAAAAAAAGTAGCAATAGGAATTGTAATATTGTACACAATATCATTTGTATTATTTATTAACAAATATTTTAAACAAGATTGTGATACATACGGAACCTTTGCAAGTGATTTGCAAGAAGTAATGGAATATACAAAAGAGATTGCAAGTGAACCAAATAAAAAAGTTTATATAACAAATAAAATAAATTATATATTTGTATTATATTATACACAATTTGATACAAATGATTATGTTAAAACAGTTGATTATGAAGATGAGTATGTTGAATTTAGACAAGTAAATTCTTTTGGAAATTATTATTTGCAAAGTATAGATGAAATAAAAAATGAAGAAAACAATGCTTATGTAATAAGAAAAGAAGATTTAGAAAAATATCAAATTAATCAAGAGGAATTTAAAATAACAGAATTTGAAAAATATGTAGTAATAGAAAATAAATAAATGGAGGCAAAAATGAAATTATTAATGCATACTTGTTGTGCACCATGTAGTGTGTACTGCATAGATAGTTTAAGAGAAGAAGGAATAGAACCAACCTTATACTGGTATAATCCTAATATACATCCATATATGGAATACAAATCAAGGAGAGATTGTTTAAAAGAATATGCAAAAGAAATTAATATAAATGCAATATTTGAAGAGGATTACGGTTTAGATGAATTCTGCAAAAATGTTGTAGGAGATTTAAAAAATAGATGTACAAATTATTGTTATCCAGTAAGATTAAGAAAAACTTTTGAATATGCAAAAGAAAATGGTTATGATGCTATAACAACTACATTATTATATAGCATATATCAAAATCATGATTTTATAAAAGAATATATGGAAAAACTTAGCAAGGAATTTGAAATCGACTTTTTATATAGAGATTTTAGAGTGGGATTCAGAGAAGGACAAGCAAAGGCTAGAGAAGTTGGGTTATATATGCAAAAATATTGTGGATGTGTTTTTTCTGAGGAGGATAGATATAGTAAAAAGATAAAAAAAGATAAGGAAAATAAATAAATGAAAAAAATAAATAAAAAAAATTTAATAACATGTATAATTATTTTATTGTTTATTTTAATATTAGCACCGATGATATATATATCAAAATATAATTATCCAAGTTCAGATGATTATACATATGGAATAGAAACACATAAAAAATGGAATGAAACACATTCACTGATAGAAGTTATAAAAACTAGTATAGAAAGAACAAAAAATACATTTACTGAATGGCAAGGAAGTTTTACTGCTATATTTTTAATGACATTACAACCATCAATTTTTGGAGAACAATACTATTGGCTTACAACAATATTACTTGTAGGAATTTTTGTATTATCAAATATGTATTTAATGAAAGTAATATTATGTGATTATTTAAAATGCAGTAGAAATATATTTTTATTAGTTGCACTTTCTTTAATAACAATATCAATGCAATTTGTTCCTAATGCAGGAGAATCATTTTATTGGTATAATGGCTCAATATATTATACTTTTTTCTATTCAATTGCTTTAATTTTATTAGGAAAAGTATTAAAAATTTTAAAAGAAGAGGATTCATCAAAAATAAATACAATAATAGCATGTATTTTGGCATTTTTTATAGGAACATCAAATTATTGTACAGCATTAGTTTGTAATATTATATTGGCTTTAGTTGAATTCATAATGATAATAAAAAAAGATAAAAAAGCAATTAATATAGGAATTATATTAGCAATATGTTTAACCGCATTGATGATTAGTGTAAAAGCTCCTGGAAATTCTGTAAGACAAGCTGCTACATCTAATAAAATGAGCGAAATAAATTCTATTATATATTCATTAAAATTTGGGAAAATATTTTTGGAAAAATGGACAACCAGCATAAATATAATATTTTATATTTCGTTAATACCAATTATGTTAAAAATATTAAAAAAAATGAAATATCAATTTAAAATGCCAATACTAGTAACAATAATTACATATGGAATATTTTCTGCTCAATTAACACCAGTATTATATGCACAAAATGCATCATTCCCTCCAAGACTATTGTGTATAGTATATTATTCTATGTATTGGTTAGTTATAATAAATATATTTTATTGGTTAGGATATATAAATAATAAAATAGAAATAACTGAAGATAAAAATAGTTATAGATATTGTTATATAATAATTCTACTAATAGGAATAATCTGTGTAACGTATAATTATAAAAGTTCAAATAGTTATATAGCAATAAAATCTATACAAACAGGAGAAGCAATTAGATACAAAGAACAAATGGAAGAAAGAATAAAAAAATATAAAGATAAAAATATTCAAGATGTTGAAGTAGAAAAAATAAGAGAAAAACCGTATTTATTATTTATTTCTGATTTGACAGAAAATCCTGAGGATTGGCTTAATGGTCTTGTGAGAGATTTTTACAGTAAAAACAGTGTAAAGATAATATCACGGAGATTTATAAAAATTATTAAGAGGTAAAAAATGGACAAAGAAAATATATATTTAGATTATGCTGCAAATACTCTTACATATTTAAAAGAGCAAGGCTATGAAATAGAGGTATTAAATATAACAAGTTATGGAAAGCATTTGCATCATGGAAAATTAGTTTAAGCCATCTAGTAAAAGAAGAAAAAATAGAAAAATTTTTAAAAATATTTGATGAATGTTATAAAAGTTTTAACTTAAATAATTAGAGAGGAAAACAAAAATGGAAAGATATGAAGAAATAGAAAAAAGTATAGTTACAACTTATCGTAAAAAAATATGGAGCAAATTTATCAAAGGTGTTAAAGAATTTGAAATGGTACAAGAAGGAGATAAAATTGCTGTTTGTATCTCTGGAGGAAAAGACTCAATGTTACTTGCTAAATGTATGCAAGAACTAAAAAAACATAGAAAAGTAAATTTTGAGCTAGTATTTCTTGTAATGGATCCAGGTTACAATCCAATAAACAGACAAAAAATTATTAATAATGCAAAATTGTTAAACATTCCTATAACAATGTTTGAAAGTAATATATTTGAAGTTGTAGAAAAAATAGATGATCATCCTTGTTATATTTGTGCAAGAATGAGAAGAGGCTATTTATACAAAAAAGCCCAAGAACTAGGATGTAATAAAATTGCATTAGGTCATCACTTTGATGATGTCATAGAAACAATCTTAATGGGAATGTTATATGGGGCACAAATGCAAACAATGATGCCAAAATTACATAGTACATATCATGAAGGAATGGAACTTATTAGACCTTTATATTATGTAAAAGAAGCGGATATAATAAGATGGAGAGAAAAAAATGATTTACATTTCATACAATGTGCTTGTAGATTTACAGAGCACTGCACTATGTGCGACAATGGTGGCGGAGGCTCTAAAAGAGAAGAAATGAAAAAGTTGATTAAACAATTGAGAAGTGTTTATGATAAGGTTGATATGAATATTTATAATAGTACCAAAAATGTTAATTTAAATACTATTATTTCTTATATACAAGATGGTGATGTTCATCATTTTATGGATAAGTATTAAAATTTTATAAAAATATTGACATAATGTATAAAAAAATAGTATAATGAATATACTAATATAAATAGCTATTTTAATTCGAGTGTTTCGCGACTCATTATAACGGCGAACTATAATATTGAGTATTTCACAACTCGTTAAAAAAGTGAACTATATATTTGAGTGTTTCGCAACTCGAAGTGCGAAAGTTAATTAATTTTATGGGGGACTAAAATATAATTTTAGTCTCTCTATTTTTTATAGAAGGGAAGAATTAAGTGAAATTAAAATTTTATGAAGTTGATAGTGAATATATAAGATATTTGAGGGAAAACGGAGATAATAAAATTCCAAATGTAAATTATGATAAGCATAAGAAGTTTTTCTGTGGAATTGTTTTAACAATAAATAATTTTAACTATTTTGCACCAGTATCATCTTTTAATAAAAAAATGCATACTGTATTTTTAATAATGGATAAAGATAGAAAAACAAAAGAACTAAAAGCAATATCTTCTTTAAGATTTTCTTTTATGTTTCCGTGTCCAATAGAATTTTTAAGTCAAAAAGACTTTTCAAAAGAAGATGAAAAGTATCAGATTTTATTAAGAAAAGAATTACATTATTGTAATATAAATAGGGAAAGAATAAAGAAAAAAGCTGAAAGAGTATATTATTTAGGAATAAATGAAAATACTAGAAAAAAATTCAATATTTGTGATTTTAAAAAATTAGAAGAAAAATGCTTAGAGTATTTAAATAAAAAGTAGAACAATTGAAAAATAAATCAAAATTAATGCATACCCCTCTATTTACAATATACCCCTAATGGGTATATAATAGCGAAGGGGTGAAAAATTGGAAGAATGTAAAAAAATAATCAGAAGTGAAGAAGAAAAAAAGCTAATCACAAACAGATTAAGCCGAATAGAAGGGCAAATAGCAGGAATAAAAAGAATGATTGAAAAAGATACATATTGTAATGATGTATTAATTCAATTATCAGCAGCTCAAAATTCATTAAAAAGTTTATCAAATCATATATTAGAAAAGCATTTATATTCTTGTGTATATAATGAATTAGAAAAAGGAAACATAGAAATAATAGATGAACTGATAGGACTTTTTAAAAGATTTAACAAATAAACAGAAAAGGTGATACATAATGAGTTCATTAGAAAAATATATAGAAGAAGTAAAAGAAAAAACAAAAAATTTTAGTGATATAGAAAAATTAAGATATGTTTATCTAGATTTAGGAAAAAGATTTTCATTTAATTTAGATTTTTCATTTGGAAATACAGAAACTAAGAAGAAAATATATAACAAAAGTAATACTGAAGAAGAACTAGAACAAAGTATGGAAAATAATACAATCATTTGTAAAACAAGTTCAACAATATATGAATATATAATGAAAAATTTAGGAATAAATATAAAAACAGAAACTAATGATATGGACACGAGAAAATATCCACATACTTACAATGTGGTAACGACAAGAGAAAGGAAAAAATATTTATTCGATTTACAAGATGATATGAGGTATATAAAAGCACATCTAAGAACTAGAAAATTTGGAATTTCAATGCAAAAAAATGATAAAGAACCAAAAATAAGTAGATTTGAATTAGAACAAATTGATAAAAAATTAAAATATATAACAAATGAATTGTATTATACAGATGAATATTTGGAATTAATAAAAAATAATATGAAAATGTTTGATAATTTCAGTGAAAGAGTTCAATTTGCATTAGAAAATATAGAAGCTTATAATAATTCAAATATGAAATATGCAGATAGAAAATGGAGAATGGAAGACTTAATAGGGTGTGATAATAAAGAAGGCTTGTTATTTTCACAAAAAGAAAGAAATAAAATTCATTTAATTGATTGTTATATTGAAAATAATGGAAAAAGAGATTATAAGCTTTGTATGGCTGTTGATAAAAAAGATGATTCAGATATTTATATATTTTCAGAAGATACAAATAGCTTTGAAAAAAAGACATTAAAAGAATTTGCTCAAATGACTGAAAATGATGGATTAGTAAATCTTCAAAAAATAAAAAATTTAAGACAAGCTCAAAGAGAAGTAAGACAAGAAAATGAAGAAAGATAAAATTTAAGGAGAAAAATAAAAATGAAAGAAATAAAATTAAAAATAGAAGGAATGCACTGTGCAGGATGTTCAACAAGATTAGAAAGAGTATTAAACAATTTAGAAGGAGTAGAAGAAGCAAAAGTAAGTTTAGAAGAAAAACAAACAACAATAAAATTTGATGAAACAAAAACAAATATAGAAAACATAAAAGAAGCCATAGCAGACGCAGGTTTTAAAGGAGAATAATTACTATGAAAAAAGTATTATTAAAAATAGATGGAATGACTTGTAGTGCTTGTTCAACAGGACTTGAAAAATACTTAAATAAACAAGATGGAATAAAACAAGCAACTGTAAATCTAATTATGAATAATGCAAACATAGAGTATGATGATAAAAAATTAAACTTAGAACAAGTAGAAAAATTTGTAGAAAAAGCAGGATTCTTAAGTTTAGGAATAGACAACTTTGAAAAAGAAGAAAAGAAAAAGACAAATGAAAAATATAAACTATTAGCAATCACAGTAATATCAATATTAGTATTATATATTTCAATGTCACATATGGTAGGACTACCAGTAATACCATTCTTAAATATGATGGTATACCCTGTAAATTATGCAATATCATTATTTATATTAACAACAATAGTATTAATTTTAGGAAAAGATATATTAAGAAATGGTTATAAAAACTTAATTCATAAAACACCTAATATGGACACATTAGTAATGATAGGTGTTTTAGCAAGTTATATTTATAGTATCTATGGAACAATTCAAATATTAAAAGGTCATGCAATGCATGTGGAAGAATTATATTATGAATCTGCAGCAATAGTTATTTTCTTTATTGAAATAGGAAGATATATAGAAAATAAAAATAAAGATAAAACTAAAGATGCTTTACAACAATTAATGACTATAACCCCAAACAATGCTGTAATATTAAAAGATGGAAAAGAAATAACAGTAACTTTAGATGAAATACAAAAAGGAGATATTGTTATATGCAAACCTGGTGAAAAGATTGCAGTAGATGGAGAAGTAGTAGAGGGAACTACACATATAAACGAATCATTTATAACAGGAGAAAGTGTACCAGTAAAAAGAGAAAAAGGTTCAAAAGTAATTGCAGGAAGTATAAATTATGAAGGAACAATAAAATATAAAGCTGAAAAGATTGGAAAAGAATCAACAGTATCAGAAATTGTAAGATTAGTTACACAAGCTACAAGTACAAAAGCTCCAATAGCAAAAATTGCAGATACAATAAGTGGTTATTTTGTTCCAGTAGTTTTAATAATTGCATTTTTAGCTTTTTGTATATGGATGTTGATTTCTAAAAATTTTGCAACAGCAATAAATATATTTGTAAGTATATTAGTTGTAGCTTGTCCATGTAGTTTGGGACTAGCAACACCACTTGCAATTGTTATAGCATCTGGAAATGCAAGTAAAAAAGGAATATTAGTAAAAACAAGTGAAACTTTAGAAAATGCTCACAAAGTAAAAACAATTTGCTTTGATAAAACAGGAACATTAACAAAAGGAGAATTAAGTATTTATAAACTATATAATTATAGCAACATAGATGAAAAAGAAATATTAAAAATAGTTGCAAGTATAGAAAATAAATCTGAACATCCTATAGCACGAGCAATAGTAAAAAAAGCTCAAGATGAAAAAATAAAACTTGAAGAAATAAAAGAATTTAAAGCAATACCAGGATTTGGTGTTGAAGCAATAATAGAAAGTGGAGAAAAATATTTAATTGGAAACAAAAAATTAATGTTAGAAAATAATATCAAAATAGAAAATGAAAAAGATGAACAAGAATTAGTTAGTGATGGAAATAGCATTTTATTTGTAAGTTCAAATAACAAAATAGTTGCATTAATTGGAGTAAAAGATATATTAAAAGAAAACGTAAAGGGAGTTATAAAAAAACTAAAACAAAGAAAAATAAATCTTGTAATGTTAACAGGAGATAATGAAAAAACTGCAGAAATAATAGCAAAAGAAATAGGAATAGAAAAAGTTATTTCAAATGTTACCCCAAAAGAAAAAGCAGAACAAATTAAAAAATTAAAAGAAGATGGAATTGTAATGATGTGCGGAGATGGAATAAATGATAGTGTAAGTCTTGTGAATGCTGATATTGGTGTTTCTGTTTCAAGTGGTACAGATATTGCAATGGATTCTTCACAAGTAGTTCTTATGAGTGATAATTTGGAAAAAATTGATGATTTAATAGATATTAGTAAAAAAACAATAAGAAATATAAAACAAAATTTGTTTTGGGCATTTTTCTATAATATTTGTATGATTCCTATTGCTTGTGGAGTTTTAATTCCTTTTGGTATTTCAATGAATCCAATGATTGCAGCCTTTGCAATGACTGTTAGTAGTTTAACAGTTGTGTTAAATGCGTTGAGGTTGAGAATGTGAGTTTCTTTAAAATAGACCGCTTACTAGAGAATTGATTAATTTATTTTTTTCGCTGCCCCATTTGAAGAAAATGTAACTCACTGGCGTTCGAACATTTTCTAAAACGGTCGCCCACGGATCGCTCGAAAATAAATTAATTAATTCTCTAGTAAGCTTCTCTACTTGTTGAGGAGTTGGTATTTTTGTTTTTTGGGTGTAATATAATTGAAGTAGGAGATATTGAGATGGGATTTGTTGAATTGTTACTATTGAGTGTTGGCTTAGGAATGGATGCTTTTGCGGTGTCTGTTTGTAAAGGCATATCTATGAAGAAGATGAATTGGAAAAAAGTTTGTATTATTGGCCTATATTTTGGTGGTTTCCAGGCATTAATGCCAACGTTGGGGTATTTTTTAGGTTCTACATTTGAAAGTGTGATAAGCAATTTAGACCATTGGATTGCTTTTGGATTGTTAGCTATAATTGGCGGAAATATGATTAAAGATGCTTTTAGCAAAGAGTGTGATAGTTTCGATGATGATGTTAGGTTTAAAGCTATGATTGTGTTGGCAATAGCAACTAGTATTGATGCATTGGCTGTAGGAATTACTTTTGCTTTTTTGAAGGTAAATTTGATTTTAGCAATTAGTATGATTGGTGTTATTACTTTTATTTTGGCAATAGTTGGAACTAAAGTTGGTAATAGGTTTGGGGATAAATATGAGAAAAAGGCTGAACTTGTTGGTGGAGTTATTTTGATTTTGCTTGGAATAAAGATTTTATTAGAACATATGGGAATATTAAATTTTTAGTTTAATATTTTTACTTAAATTTGTCATAATAGTAGACAAAAAAACAAATTAGTGATATAAAATAAATACATACATACTAAAAAAAGAAGTAAAAAAGGAGGTTTTTATTATGAACAAATTAAGTAAAATATTTCTAGTTATTATTATCGTTTTAGTATTAGCTTTATGTATAATGTCATATTTATATGTTAATATGAGAAAATCATCACAACAAAACTTAGATTCACTATTAACAAAATCAGAAGAATTAACAAATGCATATCAAAGAATAGATGAATTGGAAAACAAAATAAACACAATTAGTAATGCTATAAAATAAACAAAAAGCAGATAATTTCAATTAATTATCTGCTTTTAATAGAGGGAAGATTATGCAAAGTAAACAAAGATGCAAATGGTGCAATTTAAAAAATGAAAAATACATTAAATATCATGATGAAGAATGGGGAATATTAAACTTAAATGAACAATATTTGTTTGAAATGCTAATATTAGAATCATTTCAAGCAGGTTTATCTTGGGAATGCGTTTTAAATAAAAGAGAAGCTTTTAGAGAAGCTTTTGATAATTTTAATATAGAAAAAATTTGTACATATGATGATAAGAAAGTTGAAGAATTGTTGAAAAATGAAAAAATAATAAGAAATAGACTAAAAATAAAAGCGACAATTAATAATGCAAAGGTATTTAAAGAGATTCAAAAAGAATGTGGAAGCTTTCGAGAATATATAGAAAATTTGTCAAAAGGACAAATATTTTATGAAATAGATAAAACAACTTCAAAATTATCAGATGAAATATCAAAAGATTTGCAAAAAAGAGGAATGAAATTTGTTGGTTCAACAATTATATATTCATATTTGCAGGCAATAGGTATTATTTATTCACATGATAAGGAATGTTATAAATATGAAAATAAGGAGAGTTTTTATGAAAAATAAAATTTTAAAGGTAATAGTAGTAATTATTATAATGATATTAATAATAGGAATTTTTGTATATTTTATAAATAAAAAAACAAAGGAAGGAACAAGTAAAATGAGTGGTTACGAACTAAAATCAAATATAAATGTAGTTGCATCATTAGAAGATGAAATAACAGAAGATACAGCTTGGTGTGGTACATTTAATTTAATATGGAATGATTTAAAAAATGATTTAGCAAAACAAGATATAGTTTTTACACCACAATTAAAAATGGTAGAAAATTTAAATAAAGAAACTTTTAATACTTCATATTTATCGGAAGATAGTTATTATAAAACATATGGAATACCAAGTATTCAACTAAAAGAAAAAATAAAAAAAGAAATTAAAGAAAAATTTAATGAAACTAGTGATATATTAGATAGTTTTGACTGGGAAAATGCCGGTCCAGAAGATTATTTCTTGTATTCAATGTTAAAGAAAGAATTTGAATTTCCAAAACAATTTACAGAGTTACCAAATGGAAAATTTGGAAACTATGAAAATGTAAAATATTTTGGAATAAATAGTTCAACAGATGAAAATGTAAGAGAACAAGTAGAGGTTTTGTATTATAATTCAAAAGATGATTTTGCAATAAAATTAAAAACAAAAACAGATGATGAAGTTATAATATCAAAAGGAAATACACAAAATACTTTTAAAGAAATATATGAAGAGATACAAAAAAATAATCAAAATTATAAAGATAATAAAGCATTAACCAAAAATGATACACTTCAAATTCCTAATATAGATTTTAATGTAAAGAAAGAATATGAAGAATTAGAAAATAATACATTTAAATTCTCAAATGGAGAAGAATATAAAATAGATAAAGCATTACAAACAATACAATTTAGCCTTGATAAAAAAGGTGGGAAAATAAGAAGTGAAGCTGGAATGATGATTAATAAATCTAGTTTATTACAAGATAATCCAAGAGAATTCTTAGTAAATGATACATTTTGTATATTTCTAAAAGAGAAAAATAAAGAATTACCTTATTTTGCTTCAAAAATTTCTGATATAACAAAAGTTCAATAGAAAATAAAAAAGAAACAACTTAATAAAATTTGCTAAGTTGTTTCTTTTTTTCAGTTAATTAAAAAATCTCTAAATACAAAAATGCAAATAAAATAGCAAAAATAGCCATAGTACATATAACAAGTATTAAAAGAAAAATATTTAAAAGTTGCAAATCAGTAACGGTAACATCAATAGTTTGAGCTTTTTCACCATTTTTTATAGTAACAGAAGTAGTACCTTTTGAAACACCAGTAATAATGCCATCTTCACTTACTACTGCAATACTTTCATCATCAACAGAATAAGAAAATAAATCGTTAAAAACTTCTTCATAACCAGCAGGATTAGTAGTAACAATTGCATCTATTTTCATATTTTGATTAACAAATAATTTTATATTTTTTGTTGGAACAGAAAAATCATAATCTATGGCACTTTTTGAAGAACCGAGATTATCATTTGTAATTTTAATAGAATTTGTTGCAGTTACTTTGTAATTTTCATCATCAATAGTTAAAGGAGTACCATTACTAGTTCCGTAGTCTAAATTTTCAATATTTCCACTAATCAAATAAGTATTAATGTTATTTATTACACCAGTAACAGATTTATCTTCAGTTTCACCACCTACATAAAACTTATTGATAGAAGAGCCTGCAACTTTAATAGAAGCATTATTTAAAGTTCCTCTATTAATAGTTTGGTAAACACCAATTTTGCCTCCAGTTAATTTGATATTTGCACTTTTAGTATAGCCATTAGAACCACCAGCAGTAACATAAGAGCCATTCAAATCTCCATCAGATATTGTAAGATAAACAGTACCTGTATATGAATAGCCTTGACCTCCACCAAAAAGTCCGTAGGTTATTTTACCACCTGAAATTACGATATTTGCTATATCAGTTCTGTTAGAAGAATTTATAGCATCATTTTTATTTCCAACAGAGTAATTTATACCATTAATTTTTCCACTTGCCATACCGCCACCTTGAACAGATAAAGCAGTACCACCGTTCATTTGTATATTTGAATTTGAAACTTTTGCATTAAAATAGCCACTACCAGTAACGGCATTAGTTATAGTACCACCATTTATTGTAATATTTGTATTTATAACATTAGAAGAATTATCTGGAGTATAACCAATTCCACCACCAATTAAATTTTGAATAGTTCCACTTTCCATAGTAATTTGTGTAGAATCATAGTTTCCACCAACTCCACCACCAAAAACACTAACAGTATTTGGTACAATTTGACTTCCGCCATCCCAAGTAATAACGGTATTTCCATCAACTTCAGAAATTACAATTGGAGTTCCATTAGCAAAAAATGCACCAGTATTTGAATTATAAGTTGAATCATAAGAAGGTGCTTCAGTTGCAAAAGATGGAATATTTATAAGTCCAAATGTTGCTATTATTGCTAAAAAACAAAATAATTTTTTCATAAAATTCAATCCTTTCTTTTTTCATATTTCAAAAAATATGATTATCATATAATATGAAAAAAGCCGAAAATTGTCGAACGATTTATGTTGAAATCAAACAAAAATATAATAATATAAGGCTATATATTATTTGTTAATGTATGGTCTTATAATTTTTAAATCAAAACAACTTAGGAAACACAAAAATCTTTTAAAACTAAAAATGCCAATATCACAAATAAGTGAAGTTACAAAATTACCAAAAGAAGAAATAGAAAAATTAAAGTAAAGCAGTGTAAAATTTCCAAATTAGTATTGTAAAAATACAATATAAATGATATAAAAATAAAAGAAAATAAAGCATTATAACAGTTAGAAGAAATCAAAAGGAGGAGAAATTTTAATATGCTTACAAATAAAATAAAAAAACAAGTATTATTTGCAACAACAAATCCAGCAAAAATAAAAAAATACGCTGAAAAATTAAAAGAAAAAGGCATAGAAGTATTAACAATAAAAGATTTGGGAATAAACTTAAAACCAGAAGAAACAGGGAAAAATGCAATAGAAAATGCATATATAAAAGCAAAAGCCTATTATGATAAAACAAAAATAACAACAATAGGAATGGACAATAATTTATTCATAGAAGAATTACCACAAGAAAAACAACCAGGAACATATGTTAGAAGAGTAAACGGAAAAGAATTAAATGATGATGAAATGATAGAATATTATACTAATTTAGTAAAACAATATGGAGAAAAACTAACAGCAAAATGGGTATACGGTATGGTAGTATATAATGGAAAAGAAGCAAAAGAATACACTTGGAGCAAAAATCATTTCTATTTTATAGACAAACCTAGTGAAAAAAGAAATCCAGGTTATCCATTAGATTCAATATCAATTATGCCAGAATGTAACAAATATTTTGTCGAACTAACAGAAGAAGACAAAAAACAAAATAAAGAAAATTATAATGATGATGATGTTATTGAATTTATAGTAAACAGTTTATAGAATAGGAGAAAATATGAACATTTTAAAACCACAAAATAATCATATTGAAAAATTGAAAAATGAAAATATAATAAACATACAAGAAACTGAAAAAATAACTTGTTGTAATTTTGAAAACGAAGAATGTAATAATATAAATCTATATGAAAATGAATTCGAACATTGTAACTTTAACAATATTTGTATGCAAAATGCTTTAGTAGAAAAAATAACATTTAGAGATACAACTTTCAAACAATGTAATTTTTCAAATACAGAATTTAGAGAATGTTCTTTTATTAGATGTGAATTTAATAATTGCAAAATTTCTGGATGTGATTTTACAGAAAATAGATTATATAATGTTTCTTTTATAGAAACAAATGCAAATTATATAAATTTATCAATGGCAAGTATAGAAAATATTTTATTTAAAGATACAAGTCTAGAAGAAAGCTATTTTCAAGAAACTAAAATAAAAAATATTTATTTTAATAATGCTAATTTAAGACAAGCTCAATTTTTTAAAACAAGTTTGAAAAATATAGATTTATCAAATAGTCAAATTGAAGGAATAGCAATTTCACTTGAAGATATAAAAGGAGCAATAATAGACCAAATCCAGGCGATAGATTTATTATATTTGATTGGGGTAAAAATAAAACAATAATAAAATATTGAGGGAGAAAATTTTAATATGTATGATATTAACAAAATTAAAACAGAATTTATAAAATCAAGTAGTGATAATTTAAAAATAGAAATAGCATACACAATTCCAAAAGGTGAAATAAAAGGAATTGTACAAATTTCACACGGTATGTCAGAACATAAAGAAAGATATTTTAAATTTATGGAGTATCTATCAGAAAATGGTTATGTATGTATAATAAACGACCATAGAGGACATGGAAAAAGTGTAAAAGATAAAGCAGACTTAGGCTATTTTTATACAGAAAACACAAATTTTATAATAGATGATTTACATGATGTCACATTATATATAAAAAATAAATACCCAAATTATAAAATATATTTATTTAGTCATAGTATGGGAACATTAGTTGCAAGAGGGTATATGCAAAAATATGATAACGAAATAGAAAAAATTGTATTATGTGGTACACCAACTAAAAATAAATTTACAGTATTTGCTATAGCAATTGCTTATCTATTTAAATTTATTGGATTCGGCAAAAAAACTAACAAAATTTTAAATACTCTAACATTTAAAGCTTATAATAAAAATTATAAATTAGAAAATGAGTGGCTATCAAAAAATCCTAATAACATAAGCATATATAATGATGATGAATTGTGTGGATTTACATTTACAACAAATGGATTTATTAATTTATATAAACTATTAAAAAGAGCATTTAATGCAAAATTATACAAAGTTCAAAATAAAAATCTTGAAATATTTTTGATAGCTGGTGAGAATGATCCAGTAATTCAAAACACTAAGAAATTTAAGCAATTAGAGCAATTTTTAAATAAATTAGGGTATAAAAATACAAAAAGTAAATTATACCCAGATTTAAGACATGAAATATTAAATGAAGAAGAATATGAACAAATTTATAAAGATATATTGGATTTTTTTATAAATAGCAAGGAGAATAAATGAAAGAAAAATCAAAAGAATTTATTATTAAAAATTTTAAATGGATAATACTATTTATTTGTTTAATAGGATTTTTAGCATTAGCTGAAGATGTATTTCATAAAGAAATAATGAAAGGTGATATAATTGGTTACAAAATAATATCAACTTTTTTAATTTCAGACTTTACAACACCAATAGCCAAATTTATTACTAATTTTGGAGGAGCAATATTTTTAATAATATTAACAATAACATTATTTATATTAATAAAAAACAAAAAGATAGGATTATCAATTATTCTAAATTTAATTGTTATAACAGGATTAAACCAAATTCTAAAATATATATTACAAAGACCACGTCCAACAGAATATAGATTAATAGAAGAAACAGGATTTAGTTTTCCATCAGGGCATTCTATGGTAAGTATGGCATTTTATGGTTATTTAATATATTTAATTTATAAATATGTAAAAAACAAAGATCTAAAATGGATTTCTATTGTGTTATTAAGTATTTTAATTTGTTCTATTGGAATAAGCAGAATTTATTTAGGAGTACATTATACAAGTGATGTTTTAGGCGGATTTTTAATATCATTGTCATATTTGATAGTGTATACTTTAATTGTAAATAGATATTTATTAGAGGACATATAGGAAAGAATAGGTAATCATAAAGATTATCTATTTTTTTATAAATTGTAAAAAATATTGACCGATAATTACTTGCTTTTATAATGAAATGTAAAAAATTTGCAGTAAAAGTATTGACAAATATAATACCTAGATATGCAATGTATAAAAATACCTAGAATAACCAGGTAACAAAGGAGGGATTATATTGAAATTTAACAAAGAATTATTAAAAGGGAGTACAAATCTATTAGTATTAAGCTTATTAGAAAAAGAAAATATGTAAGGCTATCAAATGATAAAAAAGATGCAAGAGCAATCTAACAATTTATTTGAATTCCAAGAAGGAACACTATACCCAATATTACATAGTTTAGAAGAAAAAGGACTTATAACTTCATATTGGGATGAAACTGGAAGCAAAAAAAGAAAATACTATTCAATTACCAAAAAAGGAAAAGAACAGTTAAAAGAAAAGAAAGAAGAATGGAAAATATTTAGCAATGGAATAAACCAAGTATTAGGAGGTGTTTCATTTGCAAATTAAAGAATATTTAAATGAAATCTGTGAACAAATAAAATATAAACCAGTAAGAAAAGAGATAGCAAAAGAAATAGAAGACCATATAAATGATATAAAAGAAGATTTAATAAATAATGGAGAAGATGAAGAAAAAGCAGAAATTAAAGCAATAAGCCAAATGGGGAATGCAAAAGAAATTGGAAAAAAACTAAATAAAATACATAAACCTAAATTAGATTGGAAATTATTAATAATTACATTAGTTTTAATATTTTTTGGATTTTTAGTATCATTTATAAAAACAATTAACAATACATTCGAAGCAAATGAATTGAATTTTATGACTAGATATATTCTAGTTACTTTGTTTGGAACTATATTAGGAATAGTAGCATATTTTGGAAATTACAAGAAAGTACAAAAATATTCATATTTATTATATATAATAGCAAGTGGAATTATTATATATACATTTTTATTTGGTTATTTAGCATACATGAAAATTGGAAATAGATATATATCAGCTACAACAATAGCAATTCCATTATATATAATTTCATTTGTAGGATTTTTAATGGAAAAAAGTACAAAGAACTTTTTGGAGATAAAAATACTAAATAAGTTAATAAAAGTAAAAGATAATTTAATTAAATTACTATTGTTAGCTATGATATCAATAGTTTTAATAGGAATGCTTCCATCAAAAGCATCAGTAATTATATTGACATTGAATTATTTAATTTTATTATCAGCTAAAATGATATTAACACAAAAAAATAATATAAAAACAGTATTGAAAATATGGGGAATAGCACTTATATTAGGAATATCTTTTGTTATTTGTATATTAGTATTTGCTCCATATCAAGTGGAAAGAATAGATGCTATATTTAATCCAGAAAAATATGCACAAGATGAAGGTTGGTTAGCATTAAATAGAAAAATGATTATAAACTCAGCACAAGCATTTGGTGAGGCAGAAGATATGGGAAATGCAAATGATCTATTAGATGAAGGAGATAATTATGCATTAGTTTCAGTGTTAGCTCATTATGGATGGGTTATAAGTTCTGCTATGGTAATAGCAATTATATTATTTAGTTGCAAACTAATTTTAGATGCAGTAAAAATAAAAGATGAGTATGGAAAATTGTTAATTATAGGAATATCTACAATGTTTATTTTAGAGAGTATATTAAATATTCTTATGAACTTTAATTTAGGAATTGAAGCAGACTTTAGTATCCCTTTTATATCTTATGGTGAAATAAATATGATTGTAAATTTGATGATTTTAGGATTTCTTTTATCTATATATAAAAGAAAAAAATATATATGTATGAGTGTGGAAGAGAAAATATAGCAAGTGATTGTTGATAAGCACTTGCTTTTATGATATTATACTTAGTGAAAAATAGTAAGTTGTAGGGGAGATGAAGTAATGGAGAAAAAAATATATTCCAAGGATTATATTATTAGATACAATTATTTACACATTAATAATTGTTACTTTATACTTAATATTATCTTTCTGTAAATTAATGTTTAGAGAATGGATATATATAGTATCTACAATAATAATTATGTTTGGTTTTATTGTTAGAATAATACAATTACTTTTAAAGATTAAGAAAAAAATGTAAAGATTATTCTAATAAGCATATTTATTATGTTATTTTTACTATAAACTCCAATAATTTATTTTTTTGGAGTATTTGGCTATACACCTGAACATGTTGTCGAAAAGGATGGAAAAAAGTTTGTTGCATATGTGAGTGGATTTAAGAGAACTTATGTGAATTACTATGATTATAAAAATATATTTGTAGTTGGAAATCAGAAAAGAATAGAAGAATATTATGGCAAGGGTGGATTTGATCCAATAGAAAATAAATATGGATATGAATATAAGCTTGAAAGGACAACATGCTATGATGAAAAGGGAGAGATTATATCTATAAATGAATAGACAAATTACAAGGTGTATTTTTAATTTTATTCTAACATCAAAAAATATTGACTTTAATTCAATAATGTGATATTTTGCATAGGTAAAAAGTATTAGGAGGTAATAATTATGGAATTAAAAGGATCAAAAACAGAGCAAAA
>OGXX01001276.1_pt1 | contig 25722 bp, 22 predicted proteins | sample 1576301 | NCBI WGS metagenome assembly OGXX01 (sample SAMEA3541469, study PRJEB24748) | human gut metagenome | biome: human gut; feature: human-associated habitat; material: faeces | place: China | collected 2012
ATCAAACATCTAGTACATGTGAAACATGGCGAATAATAGGAGTATTTGATGGTAAGTTAAAATTAATAAGAGGTAGTCAAATAGGAAAATATTCTTGGGACAATAAGAATACTAGTACAGGAGCAGAAAACGATGCTGGTAAAAATGACTGGACTACAGCAAGATTAATGAAACTACTTAATCCAGATGATTATTATATAAACGATAACAATGATAAAGATTCTGAAGGCAATTATTTAGGATATAGTTTATATTACAATAGTGCATCAGGAATGTGTTTTACTGATGAAGGTGTTAATTACTCCGCCTGCGATTTTACAAGTACAGGAATAAAAAATGATGAAACAAGAAATATGATTGCAGAGACAACATATAATCTAGGGGGATGGAATGATACTGGAGTATATCCAAATGAAATATATGAATATGAAAGAGGAACAACAGTATATACAGGTAGACCAACAACATGGACAGGAAAAATAGCCTTAGCATATCCAAGCGATTATGGTTATGCGGCAGATTTAAATCAGTGTAAAGATAAAACACTATACGATTACGATAATAGAACTTGTACCTCAAACAACTGGATGAAAGCAATTATAACAGATAATGGAAGCAATCATGGATGGCTATTAACCCCTGATTCCAGCTACTCGTTCGGTGCGTGGTATTCGCACGGCAATGTGGGCGAGTACTTTACGGGTGCTGCGCGTGGGGCCGTGCCAGTCCTTTCTCTAAGTTCTAAACTGGGAATAGAGTCAGGAGATGGCTCAAGTAGTAATCCGTACAAATTAAGTGCGTAAGCAGTTAATTTGAGATAACTTTGGTAGGAAGAACTTGGTAAGGGACCCCTCAAACAGGTGAAGTCTGTTAGGGGCAAGGGCGGCGAAAGTCGCCAAGAGAAGATAAGTATTCATGGAAAGGCGAAAAATGAAAAATAAATTTTGGTATTAACACTAGTTTGGTGCCTTATAAAGTAAAATAGATATGTAGATAAAAAGAATAGAAAGGAAAGAATATTATGACTAATGTAAGTAATTACTATATAGATAGTAAAAATAAATTAATTAGTGATAAAGAATCTTATATTATAGGTAATAAATATAGATTTACAATATTAACTCCTAGAATGATAAGATTAGAATATAGTATTAATGGTGTATTTGAAGATAGACCAACTTCTTTAGTAATAAATAGATCTTTCCCTAAAGTACCATATTCTATTACTGAAAGTAATACTCTTATTCAAATAGATACTGGTATATTTACTTTATCTTATGTAAAAGATAGTGATTTCAAATCAACTACTTTTGGTAGTAATATAAAAGCAGTAATAAATGGTACCAATAAAGAATGGCAGGCAGGTAGCAAAGAAATAAGAAATATGCGAGCCATTAATTATTCAATAGATAGTATCAAAGATAAAATAATATTAGATAAAGGATTATATTCCTTAGACGGAATATGTCTAATAGATGATTCTGGGTCTCTAGTATTAGATGAAAACGATAATTTCATAGAAAGACCTAAGGATATAAAAGATTTATATCTAATTATGTATAATAATGATTTTGAAGGCTGTCTAACAGATTATTTCACTTTAACAGGTTATCCTAATCTAATACCAAGATATGCTCTTGGAGCTATATGGTATAAGAACGATAACTATAGTACTAGTGATATAGTTAATTTAGTAAATAAATTCAATATAAATAATATTCCAATATCAGTATTTCTACTTGGAGACTATTGGCATAATGGAAGTACATTAATACCAAGTATAGATTTAAAATATATAAGTAGTTATTTAAATAACAATAATATAAAACTAGGAGTAACAATAAATCCTACTAGTTATATAAATAAAGGTACTAATGAATATAACTATATAAGTAGTTATACTAACTTAGATAAAGTAAACTTTATTCCTTTATCTAATGATAAGATAGGTATATATTTTAATATATTTATAAATAACTTAAATAATCTTGGAGTATCAGTATATAGTATTGATTATAATAATCCATTAGATAGAATAAATTTATGGAAGATAGACCACTATCACCATGGACTAAGTAATATAAAAAATATAAGAGGATTAACACTATCTAGAAATGCAAATATAGCTATGCATAGATATCCTATTATTTGGAGTGGTAAAACCTTAGTAAACTGGACAACATTAAATTTATTACCAAGATATAATTCTCAAGGATATAACATGGGCTTATCCTTTATAGCCCATCCCATTGGGGGTTACCACGGTGGTATTGAAGAAGACGAATTATACTTAAGGTATATTGAGTTCTCTTGTTTCTCACCAATATTTCTCTTAGCTAGTGAAGGCGGAGTATACTATAAAAGAGAACCATGGAAATGGAATAGTATCATTAGAAATAATATAATATACTATATGAATTTAAGATATAAACTAATACCATATCTATATAGTGAAAGTTATAACTATCATAAAACTGGGCATGGACTAGTAAAACCATTCTATATAGATTATCCTAAGATAATAGATGAACCACTATATAAGAATGAATACTTCTTCTGTAGAAACTTCTTTATAGCCCCAATTACTGAAAGAAAAAATAGTGTTATTAAAAGATCAATAAAGAAAATATATGTACCAAATGGTATATGGTTTGATTACCTAAATGGTAAAAAATATACTGGTAATAAATACTATAATAACTTCTATCGTGATGAAGACTATCCTGTATTTGTTAAAGCCGGTTCTATCATACCAACAAGTATAAATATTAAAGAATATATACCAAGTATATTAGAACTAAATATATATCCACTAGATAATGGTGAGTATTCCTTCTACGAAGATGATGGCTATTCTAATAACTATAAAAAAGGCTTATACATGATAACTAAGTTTAATTATCAGTATGAATTAGATAATTATACATTTATTATATCAAGAGAAGAAGGTAAGAACTTATTATCCAGAAGAACATACTTACTTAGATTTAAAAATACTAGAAATATAACTGAAGTAAATATTGAAGATAAAACAATAAGTTATAGCACTTATTATGATAGAGATGACTTTATCATAAAAATAGATAATGCTATCGTAGGTAGAGAAATCAAAGTAAATATCAAAGGTACTAATATACTTGTAGGATCAGATGTAATAATAAATGAAGAAATAAAAAATATCTTATTTGATCTAGAAATAAGAACAAACTTAAAAGAAGAATTAGATAAGATACTATTTAGTGATTTAGAAATAAGAAAGAAAAGAATAAAAATAAGAAAACTAAAAAGAAAAGGTTTAGATAAAAAATATATAAATGTATTTATAAATCTACTTGAATATATAGAAAAATCATAGTATAATACATAGATATATAAGGAGGCATTTATGAAAGATATACTAAAAATATTACTAGAATTTTTAATTGTATATATTGGAGTATTTATATTATATTGGTTAATCTTTGTAAGAAAGAAAACTAAATATAATCCCAATAAAGTACCCGTAGAATTCTATTACTTAGTTAGCCTCTACCGATTAGATCAAAGTAAAATAAACTATAAGAAATTTATTTATGCTACGGCTTTTGTTAATACCTTTATTATAGATACAACATATATAATAATATCTAAATTATTAGATAAATGGATGTGGCAATTAATCGTAGGTATATTTATAATAATACTACTAATAATTATTCTATATGGTCTACTTGGTAGATACTATCAAAAACATGGTATGGTAAGTACTCCTAAAAAGGCTATTAAAGTAAAAGATACTCCTAAAGATAAAAATGTCCCAAAAAAGACTAATACAGCAAAGAAAAGAGGTAACAAAAATGTATAATTTTAGAAAGACAGAAAAGAAATGGCAAGATTATTGGGAAGAAAATAAAACATTTAAGACCGATACAAAAGACTTTAGTAAACCAAAGTATTATGCTCTAGATATGTTTCCATATCCATCAGGAGTAGGTCTTCATGTTGGCCATCCCGAAGGGTATACTGCTACTGACATAGTAGCAAGAATGAAGAGAATGCAAGGCTATAATGTTTTACATCCAATGGGTTGGGATGCCTTTGGCCTACCCGCAGAACAATATGCCGTTAAAACAGGAAATCATCCAAGCGGCTTCACCGAGTCAAATATTAAAGTATTCAAAAAACAATTAAAAGAATTAGGTTTCTCTTATGATTGGGATAGAGAAATATCAACAGCAGATCCATCTTATTATAAATGGACCCAGTGGATATTTAAAAGACTATATATGGATGGCTATGCTAAATATATTGATATGCCCGTTAACTGGTGTGAAGAATTAGGAACAGTACTATCTAACGATGAAGTAATAGACGGTAAGAGTGAAAGAGGAGGCTATCCAGTAGTTCGAAAGAATATGAAACAGTGGTCTATGGATATACCTAAGTTTGCCGATAGACTTCTAAATAACCTAGATAATTTAGATTGGCCAGAATCCACTAAAGAAATCCAAAGAAACTGGATAGGTAAGAGTTATGGTGCTAATATTACTTTCAAAGTAGATGGTACCGATAAAGAATTCACAGTATTCACTACAAGATGTGATACCTTGTTTGGTGCTACCTACTGTGTGCTTGCTCCTGAACATAGTCTAGTAAAAGAAATAACAACTCCTGAATATAAAGATGTAGTAGAGGATTATATCAAGTTATCAGCCTCTAAGTCAGAACTAGAAAGAACAAATGCTAGTAAAGAAAAAACAGGTGTATTCACCGGAGCTTATGCTATTAATCCAGTAAATAACAAAAAGATACCTATCTGGATAAGTGATTATGTTCTAGCAAGTTATGCTAATGGAGCCATTATGGCAGTACCTGCTCACGATGAAAGAGACTATGAATTTGCTAAGAAATTTAATCTAGATATCATACCAGTAATTGAAGGCGGCGATATCGCTAAAGAAGCTTATACAGGAGATGGGCTTCACATCAATAGCGGGTTCTTAAATGGTTTAAATAAAGAGGACTCTATCAAAAAGATGATAGAATATCTTGAAGAAAATAAATTAGGTACTAAGAAAGTTAACTATAAAATAAGAGAATGGATATTTGCTCGTCAAAGATATTGGGGTGAACCTGTACCAGTAATTCATATGGAAGACGGTACTATCAAATTAGTACCAGATGAAGAGTTACCACTTACTCTTCCAATAATGGATGACTATAAAGGTAAGAATGGTATGGCACCATTAGAGAATGCTACTAAATGGAAAAATGTAGTAATAGATGGTATGAAGGGTAAAAGAGAAACTTCCACTATGCCAGGAGCCGCAGGCTCTTCTTGGTATTATTTAAGATATATCGATCCACATAATGATAACGAGATAGGAGAACCAGAATTATTAAAACACTGGATGCCAGTAGATCTATATGTCGGAGGGCCAGAACACGCTGTTGGTCACTTATTATACTCTAGAATGTGGTGTAATTATCTATATGATAAAGGCATATCACCAGTACCAGAACCATTTAAAAAACTAGTTCACCAAGGTATGATACTAGGAGAAAACAATATTAAGATGGGTAAGAGATATCCAGAGTATGTCGTAAATCCATCAGATATAGTAGTATCTCATGGAGCAGATGCTCTAAGATTATATGAAATGTTTATGGGACCACTTGAAGCAGATAAACCATGGAGTAATGCTGGTATAGATGCTTCAAAGAAATTCATAGATAGAATATATAGATTATTTGAAGAAAACAAAGTTCTTGATAAAGAAAATAAAAATCTTGAAAAGATATATCATCAAACTATAAAGAAAGTAACTAATGACTATGAAACACTTAACTTTAATACGGCAATTAGTCAAATGATGATCTTTATTAATGCTGTATATAAAGAAGGTTATTTACCTACTGAATATGCTGAAGGTTTTGTTAAAATACTTAGTCCATTATGTCCTCATCTAGGAGAAGAACTATGGAGTATGTTAGGACATAATAATACTATAACTTATGAACCATGGCCTACTTATGATGAATCTAAGACTACTGAAGATACCATTGAAATAGCCATTCAAGTTAATGGTAAAGTAAGAGATACTGTTAAAGTATTTAAAGATATTTCTAAAGAAGACTTAGAAAAAGAAGCTCTAAATAGTGACATTATTAAAAAGTGGTTAGAAGGTAAAGAAATAGTAAAAATAATAACTATTCCGGGTAGAATAGTTAACATAGTAATAAGGTAATCATTAATTTGATTATCTTTTTTCTTATTCAGTTCGAGCCTATAGTCTCTCACTGTTAAACAAAGCCTAAGGTCTTTGTTTAAAATATTTATTATTTGTATACATTTGTATTATATACAAAATTTCCATAAACACTTATAAATAAAAGCATTACAAAGATATTAAAAAAATAGTCATATTTTCCTTGACTATGGTACTTGAACTAGTATATAATGTTGGCGTGGTTAATACTTATGGTGTTCTCTTCTTTTTCTAAGGTTTTTACTTTGGAAGGAGAGGTGATTTTATGATAGAAAGTAATTTCTTAACCTTAGGGGGAGGAGGTTATTAGTAGATGGAATTAGTTATAGCGTATGCTTTAACTATTCTTGTTACCATAGCATTAATAGTGCTAGGTAGCCATAGAAAATAGATAAAAAATCGGGGCACCTCAGGGGGTAGCTCCGATTTGCAAAAAAACAATGAAGAGAACACCTTTAGCAAATAGGTGTTAGCCATTTTTATTATGACTAATTTCTCTTTCCATATACATTATATGATAATTTTAATAAAAAAGCAATAAAATTTTTTTCTTATACATATTCAGTTGTTATTTTAATACATTTATGATAAAATTATATCGTATAGTTATAATAAGAAAAGAGTGATATATATGACTAAATATAAAGTATTAGATGCCAATGAAGCCGTAGCTAGAGTAGCCTATAAGTTTATTGAATTAGCGGGAATATACCCAATAACTCCAGCTTCACCAATGGCCGAAAAAATAGATGTATTAAGTAGTAATGGAGAAATAAACTTTTTTGGAAATAGAGTAAAAGTAGTAGAAATGCAGTCTGAAGCTGGAGCAGTAGCTACAGTTCATGGTGCTTTGCAAAGTGGTATTTTAGCAAGTACCTTTACAGCAAGTCAAGGTCTATTATTAATGATACCTACATTATACAAGTTATCAGGAGAAATGTTACCAGGAGTAATCCATGTAGCTGCACGTAGTTTATCTACACATTCCTTAAGTATTTTTGGAGATCATCAAGATATTTATAGCGTAAGAAGTACCGGTGTATGTATGTTATCATCATCATCAGTAGAAGAAGCTTATCATATGGCTATGATAGCACATTTATCAAGTATCAAAGCATCATTACCTTTCGTTAATTTCTTTGATGGTTTCAGAACTAGTCATGAAATAGATAAAGTAAAAGAAGTAGATTTATCACGCTTAGAGCCACTTATAGATAAAAATGCTTTAAGAAATTTTAGAGAAAGAGCTCTAAGTAATGATAATCCAAATGAAAGAGGAACAGCAGAAAATGACGATATTTACTTCCAAAATACCGAAGTAAGAAATAAATATTATGAAGACGCTGTAGATATTACTATAGATTACATGAAAAAAGTAGGTAAAATAGTAAAGAAAGACTACAAACCATTTAATTACTATGGTAGTAGTACTGCTAAAGAAGTAATTGTGGCTATGGGCTCAGTATGCGAATGTATTGAAGAAACTATAGATAAACTAAATGATAATGGCTATAATGTTGGTTTAATAAAAGTTCACTTATATAGACCATTCAGTATTAAACATTTACTTGAAGTATTACCAAGTACAGTAGAAAAAGTCGCAGTACTAGATCGTACTAAAGAGCCAGGCTCTTCAGGTGAACCTCTATATCTAGATGTTGTTAATGCCTTAAAAGATACTAATATCAAAGTAATTGGAGGAAGATATGGATTGTCCTCTAAAAATACAACTCCAAGTATGATAAAAGCAGTTTATGATAACCTAAATAAAAATATGAAGAATAATTTCACTATTGGTATAAATGACGATGTAACTAATTTGAGTCTTGATATAGATAATAATTTTAAATTAGATAACCATAATTACCAAATGCTAATATATGGCTATGGTTCAGATGGAATGGTTGGAACATCAAAAGATATTCTAAAAGTAATCGGAGATGCCACTCCAAAATATGTTCAAGGATATTTTCAATATGATTCCAAAAAATCCGGAGGAGTAACACGTAGTCATCTTCGTATTTCTGAAAGTCCAATAAAAAGTACCTATTACATCGATAATCCAGATTTCATTGTAGTATCAAAAGATACATATATTTATAAATATGATATCATAGATAACCTAAAACAAAATGGAATACTACTATTAAATACTAGTCTAAGTAAAGAAGACTTTACAAAAACATTACCAAACAAAGTAAAGAGACTATTAAAAGATAAAAATATCAAAGTATACATAATAGATGCTTATAAAATAGCCAATTCTCTAGGTTTAAAGAACAAAATAAATACTTGTATGGAAGTATGTATATTTAAAATAATGAATATTTATGATATAAATAAAGTAATAAAAATACTAAAAGAAAATAATAAACTAAGATTTGCCTCAAAAGGAGATAAAATCGTAGAAATTAATAATAAAGTAATAGATAATTCTCTAGAATATCTAACCACTTTTGAAGTACCAGAAGAATGGAAAGATTTAGAATACAAAGATAATCAAAAATTAACCTTTAATGAAAGTATAAATTTACTTAAAGGAGATACATTACCAGTAAGTAGTTTTATAAAAAATAAAGAAGGAATCTTTGAAGGAACCACTACTAAAGAAGAAAAAAGAAACATTGCCGAAGAAGTTCCTTGTTGGATAAGTGAAAATTGCATAGAATGTAATCAGTGTGCTTTTTCTTGCCCACATGGTGTAATAAGACCATTCCTTCTAGATAAAAAAGATAGTAAAGTAGAAAGCATTCCATCACTATTACCAAAAGATAAAGAATTTACTATTGGAATAAATTATGAAGAGTGTACAGGCTGTGGTGTATGTACTTTAGCTTGCCCGGGAAAACTAGGTAAAAAAGCCTTAGAAATGGTACCAAATAAAGATAAAGAAAATAATTTTGAATACTTACTTAAAAACAATGTTAATGATAAATATCAAAGTAATTTATTAACAGTAAAGAATGTAAGTTTCAAAGAGCCAAAATTTGAATATTCTGGTGCTTGTGCAGGCTGCGGTGAAACACCATATATAACAAATTTAACTAGAGTATTTAATGATAATCTAATGATAGCCAATGCTACAGGTTGTTCATCAATATATTCGGGATCAGTTCCAAGTATGCCATATAGTATACCTTGGGCCAGTTCACTATTTGAAGATAATACTGAATATGGTTATGGTATTCTTCAGGGTATAAATATAAAAAGAGACAAAATCAAAAAATATATGAAAGAATATCCAAGAAATAAACTATTCAAGAAATGGATAGAAAATATGGATAATTATGATATCTGTAAAGAAGTAAAAGAAAACATTGATTATAAAAAACATCCATATTTAAATGATATGAAAGATTATATTTTACCTAAACAGTTATGGGTTCTAGGAGGAGATGGCTTTGCCTATGATATTGGTTATGGTGGTCTAGATCATGTATTATCAAAGAAAGACAATATAAATATTCTAGTACTTGATACCGAAGTATATTCAAATACCGGAGGGCAATCATCAAAATCATCAAATATCGGATCAGTAGCATCATTTACCTCAAATGGTAAAGATAATTATAAGAAAGACTTAGCTAGAATAGCAATGTGCTATCCACATGTGTATGTAGCCTCAGTAAATATAGGATATAACAAAGAGCAGTATCTAAAAGCTATCAAAGAAGCAAGTCTTCATAATGGACCATCATTAATAATAGCATACTCTCCATGTATTGAACATGGCATTAAGACAGGCATGCAGCATTCACAGTCAAATGGTTATCTTGCCACTAAATGTGGATACTTCTTAACATTTAGATATAATCCAGATACAAAGAAATTTAGCCTAGATTCTAAAGAACCAGAATTTGATAAGTATGAAGATTATTTAATGACTGAAAATAGATTTGCTAGTCTAGTAAGAAAAGATAAAGAACGTGCTAGACTATTATTAGAGGAACAAAAACAGTGGGCTATAGATAGATATAACTATTACAAAAAGATAAGCGAGGAGTAATATATGAAGGAAAAAGAAATAGAAATAAATGGTGAAAAAATCAAAATAGCACTAAAATTACCTAAAGAAGAAATTGAAGACAACAATATAAAAATATATCTAGATGATACAATAGATCTTACTAAAACCATAAAGGAAGTAAAAGAGGAAACTAAAAATGAACAAGAGAAGTGAGCAGGAATTATTTCTTAATTACATTAGAGATATTTATCTAGCTTATCCTAGTTTAGAAATAAATGACGATACTATCTATAATGAACTTTCCCACTTTTATGAAGAAAATGGTATAAGAAAAAGAATTGGTAATAATGGTTTACTACTCAATGTTCAGCAGAGTTTAGCCAAAAAATTTGGTTCTAAATTTAGTTCTGGTGGTTATTTCTGGTTTTATGAAAATAGAAAAAATTATGGTGATACCGATTATTATAATAAGTTATATGATGCAATAAAACTATATATTTCAGTAGATGCTGAAAACTTATATGATGTTACAAGAAAAGTAATTGAATATATTCAAAAAGAAAATGTTCTTACACAAACTAAAGTAGCCAAAAATATGCGCAATGATGTTTTAGTAGTCAGAGTAGCAAATGGTGAAGAAGCAAAAAAAGTAATAGATTTTGTAAATGGTCTCGGCTATAAAAGTAGTATTAAACCCAACCCATTTGTATTTTCTAGTGGTAAGGCAAGTATAACTAGGGATGGTAGTTTATCATATAATGGTACTGTTTGTAATATGATTACCAATTACCTAAGAGATTGTAGATTTAGAAATAAGATGGATAGTGCAAATATTGATGGACTATATAAATATGTTAATGATACTATTAAAAAATTAAAAGGTCCATATAAAAAAGAAGCTATGCAATTATATCAAATAGATACAGAACGAAAGTATAAAGATATTTTAATGATCTTTGATATTATTTCAAAGAATCTAGATGGTACAATTACCTTAGAAGAAATCTTTGAAGAAGAAAAAGGTAAGAATGTAAGTAGTACTAGTACTATTAAGAAGGATGATAAGGATAAAATCAAATATGTTTTAAGTGGTTTATCAAAGTATTATAGTACATCTGATATTCATAGCATTATGATTCAGTATATTTCTGATGGAAGATTAGAACATTTCACCAGAAGAGATAACATTAGACAAGTAATGTCATCATTCACTCCTGAAAAGTTAGATGCTTTGCTTACTGAAATGAGTTATAATGCTTTGATTGATGCAGTAATTGCTACTAAAGAAAAATATCCAAATATCAATCAGGCTGAGTATGCCATAAAGTTATTTGTTATAAATAGTGATTTATCAGGATTTACTAATGATAATAATTCAAGAAGTTACCTTGGACTTGTTTCATTACCAACAAAAATAATAGATGCACTAACTAAAGATTTACCAGATTCATATAAAAATGCACTATATAGTATAATTAATTTAAACTATGAAGAAAAAAGCATAATGAAAAAACTTCTTGATAAATCTGATGTATCAAAAATACCAAGCGAAGCCTTATCTACTGCTAGAGGAAACCTAGCATTACTAGATAATTTAACACGGTTTATAACTAACAATATTTATGAAAATAATAAGAAAGATGTTAAGATTGCAAGAGGTTATTAGAATAAACTAATTAAATAAAATCATTTAAAGACAATTAAAATTGTCTTTTTCTTTACATTTTAATAAATTTATTATATAATATTGCCGTGAAAAAAGGAAGCGTGATTATATGAAAGAAAAAATAGGAAGTGAGCCAATAAATAATAGTTATAGTTTTTTAGAAAAACATCCTATTATACCGAATCTAAGTATCTATAATGCCATTAGTTTACTTAGTAGATTTTATAGAAATGTCGAAGCAATTGATTGTTTAGATTTAACGGTAAGCTATGATGAGATGATAAATGACTCAATAACTATGTCTAAAGCTTTAAAGGAATTAGGAATAAAAAAAGGAGATATAATATCTGTATCAATGCCTAATTACTATCAAGGGGTAATAACATTTCTTGCAGCCAATCGAATAGGAGCCATAACTACATTTATTAATTCAATGTCATCAATTGAAGAAGTACTAGGATATTTAAATGAGTTTGAATCAACACTATTTATAAACTACGATAAAGATGAAGAATATAATAGGAAGATTACTGCCGGTAGTAGAGTAAAAAATATTCTTACATTAAAACATGATGAAATAAATACCAAGAATTACAGAAATATAATTACTAATGCTAATGGATATAATAATTTTTTAACATTTAGTGATATAGGTAAAGTATCAAGTTATTACAAAAAACCTATTTATACACTTTATAGTGGTAAAAATGATGCTCAAATACTATTTACCAGTGGTTCAACTGGCAATCCTAAAAGTGTTGTTTTAACAAATGAAAACATTCTAGCTTCAGGAATCTATATGAAGAATACTGGAAGAATAAAAATTATACCAGGAGAAAAATGCTTAGTATGTGTACCATTTTCTTATCCTTACGGTCTAGATACATCTACAGTAATGAGCCTATTATGTGGTAGAACAGGAATACTTGCTCCAAGCTTAACTAAAGATAATATTAGATATTATTTATCAAAAAATCCAAATTATATTTTTGGTAGTCCAGCACTTCTAGAACTAATAAAAAGAAATTCATTACCAAAAGATGATTTATCATCAGTTCATACCTTTATATCGGGTGGTGATTTTTTAACTCCAACACAAAATGCTGAAGGAGTAGAATTCTTTAAAAATCACAATGCCAATACTACAATATGTAATGGTTCGGGAAATGCCGAAACTTGTGGTGCGAATACCAATGCGGTTGGTTTAAAAATTAGACCAGAGACAGTTGGTAGAGTACTTGTAGGTCCAAAATCAATTATAGTGGATCCTAATACGATGGAAGAATTAGATTATGGAAAAGAAGGAATGTTATGCCAGTCTGGTAAGCATGTATTTAAATGCTACTATAATGATGAAGAAAAAACAAAAGAAACAAGGTTCAAATATAAAGGTAGAGAATACTATAAAACAGGTAATATGGGCATTTTAGATGAAAATGGATATTTTACACTAACAGGAAGAAGTTCTAGATATTACATAAGATCTGATTTAAATAAAGTATACTTAGGACATATTCAAAATGTTATATCATTAATTGATGTAGTAGAAGCTTGCTGTGTTGTACCAAAACCTGACAAAGATTTACTATTTACAAATAAAGCCTATATAGTACTAAAAGATGGTATAATGCCTACTAAAGAGATAAGTGATTATATTATGAATGAATGCTATAAACCAATATATAATAGTGTAACAGGAGAGACTATTCAATTAAAACCATTTGAAGTTCCAGAAAGTATAGAATTCTTAGATAAATTACCATTAACTAAAGCAGACAAAGTAAACTATGCTTTACTTGAAGAAACGGCTAAAGAAGAAGCTAATACCAAAATAAAGAAGAAAGAATTAAAATAATTTTTCTTCTTTTTCTATTGTAAAAAAGTAAAAACTTTTGTATACTTATTATAGATAAAATAAGGAGTTGGTCTTATGTATACTGGTATTTTCTTTTCAATAGAAGCACTTTTCTACCTAGGATTATTGTTATTAGTTTATTTTAAGAAAAAAGTATTTAAAAGTAGAGAGAATAAAATTTATTCAATTTTAGTTATTGTAACATTTATAGAACTTTTAACTGAAATAATTTTGGATATTGTTGGCCCATTATATCAAGCAATACCAAAAATTAGCTATTCAGTAGCAAAAATATATTGTATATTTATTATATTATGGAATTGTTTACTTTGTACCTATGTTTTTCTAGTAGCCCTAAAAATGAAAAACAAAGAACGTTATTCTAGTAGTACAAAAACATTACTAATAAGTTTTGGAATAGCTTTATCTCTTGCTTCTGCATTACTTCCAATTAATTTCTACTATTCCGGAAAAATAGCATATACATATGGTCCAAGCGTTAATGTAGTATATATATCCGCTATTGTATATTCTTTGATAGGAGTATTTTGCTTACTTTGGAATGCTAAAGAATGGAAAGATACAAGATTTATACCAGTAATTATTCTTGTTACTCTAGGTAGTCTTTGCTCATACATTCAATATATGAATCCTGGTTTATTACTTGCAACAGCGGTTCATTCCTTTATAACATTCATAATGTACTTCACCATTGAAAACCCTGATGTAAAAATGATTGAGGAATATCATAAAGCCAAAGAAATTGCCGATAACGCTAATGAAGATAAAACAATGTTTTTATATAATATGACTAACGATATAAGAGCAATTACTAAAGATATAAATAATGATGCCAATAATGCTATACTTGAATTAGATAGTAAAAAAATAGACAAAGACTATATGAGTGAATGCTTAAGAGGTATCAAAGAAAATACCGCTAGATTTACAACAATGACTAATGAAATATTAGATGTATCTAGTATAGATAATGCAAATATCAAAGTATATGATGAGAAGTATAATATAAAACTATTATTAAGAAGATTAGTAACACTATATAATGATAAATGCAAAGAAAAGAATCTAACTTTCAGAAGTGATATTGATAGTACTTTACCAGAGTATCTATATGGTGATAGTCTCGGACTTAAAAATGTACTAACTAGTATTCTAGATAATAGTGTTAAATATACAAGTAATGGTTATGTAGAGTTAAATGTAAGTACCATTATAAAAAATAATATAGTAAGACTAATAATAACCATAGAGGATTCCGGTATTGGTATATCTCCTGATAAATTAGATACCATCTTTTATAAAAATAGGGAAGAAATAGATGGAAGTAATATTAAGAATAATTTATATACTGCTAAAAAACTAATTACTTTAATGGGAGGTACTATAATTGCCAGTAGTAATTATAATGAAGGTACTACAATGAAAATAGTTCTAGACCAGAAACTAGGAGAACAATATGATGAAAAACTAAATAAGTATGAAAATACCTATGATAAAAAAAGAATCCTACTTGTAGATGATAATATTTCTACTAATAAGATAATAAGTAAATTACTTAAAGATACCAATATAGAATTAGATTATGTAGGTTTAGGTAAAGAAGCCCTAGATAAAATTAGAAGTAAAGAAAAATATGACTTAATTCTATTAGATGAAGTAATGGATCCACTAGATGGAAAGACAGTTATGAAAAAATTTAAAGATATCAGAGATTTCAATACCAAAGTCATATTACTAACTAGAAATAACGAATACGAATATAACGAAGAATACCTAAAGTATGGCTTTGCTGGTTATCTCTTAAAACCAATAAATAAAGATAAATTATTAGAAATAATAGATAAGTACCTATAAACCATGGTACTTATCTTTACATAATAATTGGTAAAATTTTTCTACCATATTTTTTTGACATTATTACATATTTGTGGTAGAATTATAACTAGTTAAAAAGAACTTCTTTTTAATTGACAAATAATATTTTTTTTGAGATAATTTTATTATAGAGGTGGTTTAAATGAATGATAGAATTACTTTAACTATGCAAGATATTTTAGAGAAGGAATTCAAAATAGATGCCAGAGGATATAGACCGCAAGAAGTAGATAAATTTTTAGATATTATTATTAAAGATTATAATGAATATAATAATATTATAAGAAACCTAGAAAAAGAAAAAAGAGCTCTAGCTCTTGAAAACCAAAATCTAAAAAATGAAGCAAGAAATTTAAGATCAAGTATTGAAGCTGCTAGAATTGGCGAAAAAGAAATAACAAATGTTGATTTATTAAGAAGAATATCTCAGTTAGAGAAGATAATTTTAGGAAAATCAGAACAATAATTTATCTAGGTAAATGCTGCATATAATTATGTAGAGGAAAGTCCATGCTCGCACTATCTGTGATGATAGTAGTGTTTGTGCTTAGGGAAAAAATAACCTAAGGCAGGTAACTGACGGCGTTCGTTTTATCTAAGGGAAACTATGATAAAATGGATATAAAGTGCCACAGAAACGAGTCTATGAAGAAATTCGTAGAATGAAACGAGGTAAACCCCGCAAGCGAGAAACCCAAAATATGGTAGGGGAATCTTCCGAAGAGAACAAGAATCCAAAGAAGAATGACATTATGTCATAGATAAATATTTACCGCCTAGCAATAGGTACAGAACATGGCTTATAAGATTTATTATTATTAAGGAGAAGTATGAAAAACATTGGACTGAAATTAAAAGAAAAAAGAATACAAAATGGTTTGTCTATTGATGAAGTAGCAGAGGACTTAAAACTAAGACCTTCACAAATAGAAAGTATTGAAGAAGGAAGAAAAGATGACTTCAAAGACATATTCTACCTAAAGTATTTTATTAGAGACTATGCCAAATATTTAGGTTTAGATAGTGATAAGATGCTGGATGAATTTAATGAATACTTGTTTGACGAAACATCAAAGATACCAGTAGATATGATAAAAGAGGCTAAAAAAGAAAAAAGTGAAGTAGTCTCAAATGAAAAAGTATCACCATATACAAAGAGTTCTAAGAAAAAACTAGGAGTACCAAAAATAATAATTGGTTTAATAGCCCTAGTGGTTCTAATTATAGTAGGATACATTTTAGTAAGTAACTATAAAGGCAATGACTTTAGTGATAAAAACATTACATATAGTATAAGGAGATAAAATGAATAAAGCAAATAAAATAACAATGAGTAGAATTATAATGTCATTGATAATTATAACAATAATGCTATTTCCTTTTGACCAAGTTGGTTTAGAATTTCCAACATATATACTAAAAGGAAATATTGTTATAGACTTAAAATATATACTAGTAGGAATACTATTTGTAATAGCCTCATTTACTGATTTCTTAGATGGACATGTGGCTAGAAAATATAATATGGTAACTGACTTTGGTAAGATGATAGATGCTATTAGTGACAAATTACTTACTAATTCAGTATTAATAATTCTTGCTTGTAATGGTAAGGTATCCACTATAATAGCAGTAGTAATAGTTATGCGTGATATCATAGTAGATTCTATAAAAATGGTAGTAGGTAACAAAGGTGCTGCTGTAGCGGCTATTGGAATTGCCAAAGTAAAGACAGCAACATTGATGGTAGGTATAGTTTTAACACTATTCTATAATTTACCATTTGAATTAATACCACTTAGGGTATCAGACTTCCTATTAGCAGTAGCGGCTATACTATCTGTAATATCAGGAATAAAATATTATATAATGGCTAAACCATATTTAAAAGATAGATAATACTTAGGTATTATTTATTTTTTTACTCACTTCCAGCCTAAGGTCTTCCAGTGCTATTTTTAGTCTTTATTAAAAGTCTAAAAATAGTATGCCAGTGCATCTATTATATATAAGCCATAAATAGATATTTATATGTTAATTGGTATTGTTTCTAAAAAAAAACAAAAAAACACGAACAAATGTACTAAAATGTATTGACAACCAAAAAAATATATTATATAATTGTTTTGTAATTAAGGAAAGTGTAGGAAAGAGAGGAATTATGGCAAAGACAGTTGAAAAGGATTCTGCATTAGAACAAGTATTAGCAGACATAGAAAAGCAATTTGGAAAAGGGGCAATTATGAAACTAGGAGAGCAGGAACATAAAGAAGTAGAAGTATGTCCTAGTGGTTCATTAAGTTTAGATATAGCCCTAGGAGTAGGAGGATATCCTAAGGGAAGAATAATTGAAATATATGGGCCTGAATCTTCAGGTAAGACAACATTCGCATTACATGCAATTGCTGAAGTACAAAAGCAAGGAGGAAGAGCAGCATTTATAGATGCTGAGCATTCACTAGATCCAGTATATGCCCACAATTTAGGAGTAAATACTGATGAATTATTATTATCCCAGCCAGATACAGGAGAGCAAGCTTTAGAAATTTGTGATGCTCTAGTAAAGAGTGAAGCTGTTTCAATAATAGTAATAGACTCAGTAGCGGCCCTTGTACCACAAGCAGAAATAGATGGAGAAATGGGTGATTCACATGTTGGATTACAAGCAAGATTAATGAGCCAAGCATTAAGAAAATTATCCGGTTCAATTAACAAAACAAAAACAATTGTAATATTTATTAATCAGCTAAGAGAAAAAGTAGGAGTACTATTTGGTAATCCCGAAACCACACCAGGTGGTAAAGCATTAAAATACTATTCTTCAGTTAGACTTGATATAAGAAGAGGAGAACAATTAAAAGTAGGCTCTGATGTAGTAGGAAATAAAACTAATATTAAAGTAGTAAAAAATAAAGTAGCTCCACCATTCAAAACAGCTACAGTTGATATAATGTATGGTGAAGGTGTATCAAAAGAAGGAGAATTATTAGATTTAGCCTCTGATGCTGGTATTGTTGAAAAAAGTGGTGCTTGGTATGCCTACAAAGGAGACAAAATTGGTCAAGGAAAAGAAAATGCTAAAATATATCTAAAAGAAAATTCAAAAATTGAAAACGAAATAGAAGAGTTAGTTAGAAAGCATTATAATATTTCTTTAAATAAAAAAGTAGAGAAAGAAGCTAAAACTAAAGAATCAAAATAACTAAAGGAATAAAAATAATATTCCTTTTTTCTATGTCATATGATAAAATGTAAGTAGGTGATAAAATTGAAAAAAAGCATAATAATATATAATCCTAATTCAGGAAAATATAATAAAGAAAAAACATTACCAAAATTAAAAGAAGTATTAAATGATTATAATTATGAAGTAGAAATAATGGAAACAAAAAGGAAAGGTCATGCTACTATGCTAGTAAAAAAAATTCCTTATGTAGATTTACTTATTTCAATAGGTGGAGACGGAACATTCAATGAAGTTATGACTGGTAACTTTGCTAGAAAGAAAAGACTAACCCTATGCCATCTTCCATCAGGAACAACTAATGATATTGGAGCTATGTGGGGATATGGTAAAGACATAGTATCCAATTTAAAATTAGCTTTAAATGGTGAGATAAAAAGAATAGATGTATGTACAATAAATGGCAAACCATTAGTATATACTGCCGGTTTTGGTAAGTTTATGAATATCCCATATGAAACTCCAAGAGAATTAAAAAAGAGACTGGGACATTTAGCTTACATAAAAGAGGGTGCTAAAGATTTCTTTAGAAAAGTAAAACTATATGATATAAGTTATGAGATAAATGGTGAAGAATATCGTGGACTATTCTCATTTGCCATTATAACAAATGCTAATAGAGTAGCGGGTATTAATAATTTTTATAAAGATATTAAATTAAATGACAATCAGTTTGAAGTTTTAATGTGTAACATCACTAAATTAAAAGATGTAGTAAAGACATTGTATTTCTTTGCTAAATATGATGCCAGTAAAATACCGGGATTTTATTTTTATAAAACAGACAACTTCAAGTTCAAATTTAATACACCAATAAAAAAACCACTATGCATAGATGGCGAATCATTTGATGATTTAAGTGGTGAATATGATGTTAAAATAGACAAAGATGTCTATGTCTTAATGCCATCAAAAAATATAAAAAGTTTATTTACAAATGAAGAGAAAACCTAAAAATATAGTCTTCTCTTCTTTTCTATTTACTTATAGCAGCCATTTCTAATCATTTGTCTTTTCCAGTTAATATTAGCCATAAAAACATATAGTCTCTTAGTCATTGGTCTAATTGTAGTCTCTAATATAATTTCATTACCATTATCTATACATTCTTTGAACTTCTTAATTTTAATCAAAAAAGGTATAGAAATCAATTTATATAACCAAAACTTTTCACACTTACCAACAATCTCTCCAGCTCCAATATTAAAAGAGCCCATATATTTTGCTTTATTTTTCTTGGCAAAGTTTTCTATAATTAATGAAGCAGTTCTATTATGTTTAGCCTCCCAAAAACCACAGTTAATAATTGTATAAATTTTTTTATTACTAATATCAATCTTGTTACTTAGAATATATTCCATAAATTCAATTATTTTGCATGTAGGTCCATCAACATATAAAGGAAAACATAAAATAATAGTATCCACCTTTTTAATGTCTTTTAAAATATCGCTAAATCTATCCCTATATACACATTTAATCTTTTCCTTGTCTTTAATTTTATTTAGAAAATAATTAGAATTACCATTTTCTAATTTTGGACTACCATTTACATATAATTTCATATATTTATCTCCTTATAATCATTATAAAAATAAATTTCTGGATAATTAGTATTCAAATTATTCATATTAGCCTCTACAAACCTAGTGGCAATTTTTTTATCTTCTTCAGTAATATTTTCACCATAAAAATAAACTTTAAAATTGATTTTTTTATCTATTCTAACTTTATGATGTATCTCACCATTTCTAATAGTAAAGAAAGGTTCAACAAATGATATGCTTCTTTCAATAATCTTTTTAACTTTACTACTATAAGTACCATAAGTAAATTTACTAATAATAATAAGTTCATCACTTTCTAAAATTTTTTTACCATTATAAGTAATATTATCCTTATGTACACATTCCAGTGGTTTTCTAACCCAGCAAGAAAAACATCCTATACAGCTTTTTTCAGCATCACTAACTAAAACATCAGTATCATTTAACTTCAAAAAAGAGGTATCCTCTAAATCATGTATTATTGTTCTCATAATAAAAAATATGCTAAATTAAAATATTTAGCACTATAATACTAGTAACTATTATAAAACCCACTTCAAAATTACTCCGAAATGAGTAAAATGAGTGGAAAATTGGAAGTAAAAATGGAAAAATCAAAGTAAAAAAGTCTTATTTTATAAGACTTTTGCATTCTTAATGGTGGAGCTGAGGGGAATCGAACCCCTGTCCGCAAATACAGCAGCTTAACCTTCTACAAGATTAGTAAGTTATTAAAATTCATAAGCAAGTAGATAACTTACAATCATAATTGCTTACTAGTTTATGTTTATTCGTTATGAAGTCTAAACAAAAATCATAATATAGTCTGCTTTATAAGTCCTATCTAATTCTCACAGACAAAGAATTAGTAGAACCTGTCGCTACCTATAGGTTAGGCATAAGCAACAGCGTTTGTATAGCTGTTTCCAGTTATATTTAATTTCACTCTTGTAACGTAAGAGATACTCGTCTTGCTAATTAAACCCAAATATTTTCGTCGAAGCCAAAGACAGCCCCAAATACATATATAATTTTATCAAACAAATGTTTCTTTGTCAATTTTTTATTCAAATTTTATTGTAATATTACAAATTTTAATGTATAATTACTATAGAATAGAAATAGGGAGCGTTAGTATGGATTATAACAATGTAGAAAATAAAAATTATTTTGGAGTAAGACATTACAATGTTAAAATAGTAAAAGAAAAAATAAAACCATTAAAATTCATTTCCAGTGTTATATCATATGCTATTTTTATATGGTTATTATTAATTGGATTAACACTATTAGTTTATATTGCAGACATTAAAATTCGTGCAGCTAAAGGAGATAATACTCCACCTAAATATAATGCTTATGTAGTATTAACAGGTTCAATGATACCAGAAATAATGCCTAATGATGTAGTAATAACAAAGAAGAGAGATGCTAAAGAATTACAAGCAGGTGATATTATAACATTTGTATCATCCGATCCAAGACTTTCAAATATAATAGTAACTCATAGAATAAAACAAGTATTTACTAATTCAAATACTGGTAAACGTGAATTTCAAACTAAGGGAGATAATAATAATGTTGAAGATTTTGTTTTAGCACAAGAGCAAAATGTAATAGGAGAAGTAATCTATAAAATACCAAAACTAGGTTACGTACAAGCACTATTAGCTTCAAAAGGAGGATTAATAATAATAGTCCTAATACCATGTTTAGCAATATTATCTTATGATATAGTAAAATTATGTAAGAGAATAGCCACTAAAAAGAAAAGTAAATCTACCGTTGTAAGAAGGTGATAAGTTATGCCAAAAACCAATAGATTTCATGTCAAAGAAATAGATAAACAAAATGTTACAGTAGAAGAAGAAAGAAAATATCGCTCACCATTTATATTATTTCTAATAAGAAATGGAAAGTTAATACTAACAATATCTCTTCTTTTTTCACTATCAGTATTTATAATAGCATTTTCACTTATTATGAAAAATATAAAAGATTCATCAATTTTAACATATGAATCAAATGGAGTAATAGTAAAATTTACTTCAAGTGATGAATCAATATTAGATGGAACACCAATAACTCCAGAATATGCCGATAAACTATTTACTAATAGTGTTCAAAATAGTAATAATGAAGGTGTAGTTATAAAAATTAATGAAGAAACATTTAATTACGGTAAAGTAATATTTTATTCAGATAAAACAATTCTAATAAAATATAATGACGGCACATACTTACGAGTATATCCTGTTAATAATAATTATGCAGTAGATGAAGAAGGTGTATTAAATTCAAATGCAGTAAGAAAAAGTTTAACTGGAGAAATAAAACAAAATGCTTTAGGTATGAATATATTATACTTATCAGATGGAAGCACTGAAGTAACATATCAAGATGAAACCATCCTTGTAAGAAATGGTGATATGACAAGTACAAACGATGAATTCTATACTAATTTAAGTTTAGTATCAATAAAGAAAAAAGAAGAAAATGGTAAAATATATTATTCAAAAAACATAATAAAAGAAAATAATACATTAATTGTTGATAATAAACCATATAAAGTAAAAAAAGAAGTGGATACCAAACAAGATAATATAAAAATAATATATTATGAAAATGATTATGCTGAAGTAATAAAAGATGACTTAAGCATAATAGTTGAAAAGAGTGAACATATTAGGTATGATGGCTATATATTTGAAATAGTATATCAAAACAAAGAAGAAGTTAATATCAAAGATTTAATAGATATAAAAAAGATAACTCTTAATAATACTAATCAAAAAGAAATAAATTATATCATAGTACTTGAAGAAACAAGTAACTATGAAAAATATAATTTAAAAAAATTACCAGAAGAATGTTTAAGATTTAGTATCTACAATAATGGCAAAATGAATAAAAATAATCTTTTAAGTAATAATTTAAAAGGAAAAGAAGGATATGAATTTAACAACAATACCTACTTACTATATGAAGGAAAATTAAATGAATTAAGCACTACAGATATAGATATAGGTATGTGGATAGATTATGAACAAACAAACAATGAAAATATGAATTCAGCATTCATAGGAACAGTAAGAGTATATATAGAATAATAGGAAAGGTGGTATATTATGAAAAAGAAAAATATCATAAAGATAAGTGCAATTGTTTTTTCAATAATACTTGTAATAGTGGCAATAACAACTACTACTCAATCATATTTTAATAAAGACAATTATGCTAAAAATCCAACAGAATATCAAACAGGATTATTATCAATTGAAGCAGTATCTAAATCAAATAATATATCACTATCAAATACATTACCAATGAGTGATACTGAAGGAGGGCAGATAGAACCATATGTATTTACAATAAGAAATAATGGTAATGTCGACTATAAATTTAATATAAAATTATTATCCACTAGTGATAATACATTTTCACCGGAATATATAAAAATAAAAATAGATGATGAAGGAGTAAAAACTTTATCATCATTAACAGATAGTATCATAAAAAAAGATATCATATTACCTGCGGGAGAAACAATAGATATAACTCTTAGAGTATGGTTAAGCAGTGATACCAAAAACACTCAAATAGGTAAAACATTTAATTCTAAAATAGTAATAGATGGACAATCAATATACACAAGTACAAATTAAGAAGTACAAACATATACAATAGATTATGATGCTAATGGCGGAACAGTAATAGCCTAATATTAAGATACATACTAATATATGTATCTTTTTCTATTATTTGTTAATAATACTAATGGTGAAATATATGAAGAAAAATAATATAATACTAATAAGTCTAATAATAGTGGTATTAACAGCCTTATGTACAATTGCGGGTACATATGCAGTAATAATAAATGTAACAAATGAAAATGGAACAGATAAAATAATAAATAATATAGATATCAAAGACTTATTAACTAATGATAATGGTACTTATAATAATACCTATTATCAAATAAAAAATGAATTAAATGTAACCGAAGAAGAAATAAATATATTAATGAATTCAGAACCATTAAATAATAAATTAAAATTAGTACTAGACTCTATAGTAAAATATAGACTAAGAAATAATAAAGAAGCAAGATATAGTAATGATGAAATATATAATATGATAATTGAAGGTATAAATTCTACTCCTAATATAAGTGAAGAATTAAAAAATAAAGTAATAATATCTTCAGATAGACATAAACAAGATATTTCAGATTTTCTTTATGATATAGAAGTATCTCTAAAAGGAGATTAATTATGTATATAGTATATTTATTAATAATATTATTAATGGTACTATTATTTATATTAGTAAAAGATAAAATATCAATACTAAAAATAATAGGAATAACATTAATATCTTCAGGAGTATTAATAACTTTATTAGCAGTCGCCATAAAAGTATTAATTAAAACAACAATTTATTATATAAACTTAAGCAAAGTAACTAGTATAATACTAAGTAATTTTCTTATCATAAGTACAATATTTATATTATCAGGATTATTTTCATATATAATGTATAAAATATTAAGACCAAAAGAAATAGTAAAAGTATAACAAAAATAGTTATATTTTTTTCTTATAATTATATATTTTTTTTCTCTAATGTGATAAAATTAATATGGAGATGATAGTATGACTATAAAAAAGAATGACATTAATAAAAAAGAGAAAAAAGAAATATCAAAAACAAATAAAAATATCAAAGAAAAAACAGAAGAAGAGTTATCAGCAATTAAAGGAATAGACAGAAGAACTGCTAAAAATATTGTTGAATATTTTGATAAAAAGAATCCGATTCGAAGGGAGTTGAAAATGCTTGAATCAGAGAGAAAGTAACAAAAAGCATGTGTATATCTTAAGAGATGTAGTACATTCTGATATTATGCTTTATGAACGGTTTTGCAAGATTATCAATGCAGTAGAGTTATTGATTTATGCGATACGGGAAGAAGTGTATCGTTTTGCCATTGAATATCACCGTTCTCTCAGAGAAAAACGTCTATCTCGTTCAAAATTAGATGATATTCCGGGAGTGGGCACAAAGAAAAAGATGATTTTATTAAAAGAATTTAAGTCGGTAAAAAATATTAAAGAAAAAACAGAAGAAGAATTATCAGCAATTAAGGGAATAGACAAAAGAACTGCTAAAAATATTGTTGAATATTTTGACAAAAAGAATCCGATTTGAAGGGAGTTGAGAATATTTGAATGAACCTAAGAGAAGACAAGTTTATATCCTAAGAGATGTGGTACATTCCGATATTATGTTTCAT
>OGXX01001284.1_pt1 | contig 25669 bp, 16 predicted proteins | sample 1576301 | NCBI WGS metagenome assembly OGXX01 (sample SAMEA3541469, study PRJEB24748) | human gut metagenome | biome: human gut; feature: human-associated habitat; material: faeces | place: China | collected 2012
CATTCAACGCACGCTGACAGAGTATTGCTCTGCCGGGTTTCCCCATTCGGAAATCCACGGATCATTGCCTGCTTTCGACTTCCCGTGGCTTATCGTAGATCGCTACGTCCTTCATCGGCTACCAATGCCAAGGCATCCCCCTTGCGCCCTTATTAGCTTGACGCTCCATGTTCATCATCATTGTGATGGGTATGCCGCCGGGGTACCATTGTACTGAGGGCTTGGTGAGGTTGCGGAGGCTCGACATATATCCTGTCACACCGGCCTGGATGAGGCAGGCGGCGGTGTAACCGAGGCCGTAGCAGTAGTCGGCGTCGAAGTTCGAGGGGAAAGCGCAGCGTCCTTCATAGCCGAAGAAGTGGTGCATGGCGTTGAATTTACCGTTGAACTTGCCTTCGGCGCGGAGTTTCTCAAGCCGTTCGCCCACCATGAAGCTGATCAGTTTCTCGGTTTCGATAAGCGACACCTGTACGTTGCCGTGGGGGTCGCGGTCAAGAGTGAGCTGACGGGCCACGCCGTCGGGGAGCACAGTGTAGGCCTCGGCGTTTTCGGGCGAGAGGTTGTCGATCACAAACTGACGTTTCTCATCAGTGGCGTTGAATTCAGCACCGCGTTTTGCGAGCAGGTCGTTGAGCTCGGCTATGAGGGCCTTGAAGCGGGGTATGAATTCTATAAGGCCCTCGGGCACGAGCACAGTACCGTAGTTCTTGCCCTGTGCGGCGCGGCGAGCCACGATGTCGGCGAGTTCGTTGACAATGTCGCGGAGCTTGAGATTCTTAGCCTCTACTTCCTCGGATATGATGCAGTAGTTGGGCTGGGTCTGCAGCGCGCATTCCAGAGCGATATGGCTTGCCGAGCGGCCCATGAGTTTCATGAAGTGCCAGTACTTTTTGGCTGAGAAGCAGTCGCGCTGCACATTGCCTATCACTTCCGAGTAGGTCTTTGTGGCGGTGTCGAATCCGAACGATGCTTCGATCACATCATTCTTGAGGTCACCGTCGATGGTCTTGGGGCAGCCGATCACCTGCACGCCTGCGTTGATGCTCTTGTAGTATTCGGCGAGCACTGCTGCATTGGTGTTGGAGTCGTCGCCGCCGATTATCACGAGTGCGTTGATGCCGAGCTCTTTAAGTATTTCGAGGCCCTTGTCGAACTGTTCTTTCTTTTCCAGTTTGGTGCGGCCAGAGCCGATCATGTCGAAGCCGCCGGTGTTACGGTATTCGTTGATTATATCGGCAGTAAGTTCTTTGTATTTATGGTCTACGAGTCCGCCGGGGCCCATGAGAAAGCCGTAGAGGCGCGAAGCTTTATTTATCTTCTTGATACCGTCGAAGAGACCGCATATCACGTTGTGGCCGCCGGGGGCTTGTCCGCCCGAGAGGATGACGCCTACATTTACAGGCGTACCGGTGGCGGGAGCGGGGTTTTTCTCGAATGTAAGTTCGGGGAGGCCGTAAGTGTTGGGAAACAGGGCCTGGATTTCATCCTGGTCGGCTACGGAGTGGGTCTTTTCTCCTTTCACGGCCACAACGGGGCCGTTCAAAACGACAGGGAGCTTGGGCTGATACGATGCACGAGCTATCTGCAAAGGGCTTTTTTTCATCTTGATTATGTCTTTTTCCTTTTGGTTATTTTTGATGTCGTATAGCTAATGCCTTTAAGGCGGTGCAAATATATGAAATAATTTTTAAAAATGTCGGTTAAGCTGACAGTTACTTTGTGTCAGTTTTCAAGATACCAGCGGTATAGCCGTTCAATTCCTTCCGGCAGCTCCACTATGTGGTGCCAGCCCAAGGCATGGAGTTTGGTCACATCCGTGAGTTTGCGCATGGTGCCGTCGGGCTTTGACCTGTCCCATATTATCCGGCCCTTGTAGCCTGCTGTCTCCGCTATGAGCCGTGCAGCTTCGGCTATGGTTGTCTCATGGCCTGTGCCCACGTTTATATGGCAGTTGCGCACCTCTTTGGTTCCATCTGTGTATGTGTCGGCGAAATCCACATTGAGCAGCACATGCACTGACGCGTCGGCCATCTCCTCGCTCCACAGAAATTCCCTCAGCGGAGCTCCCGATCCCCACAATCTCACTTCGTTGGGCAGAATGCCGTATCGTTCAAGGGTTTTTAAAATTTCGGTGCGGTCACTTTCCGATGTAATCCCCTCTACCGGCCGTTTGTCGAGGTCCCGTCCCACCTCGGTCCAGTCGCCTGCTCCGAGGGCTTTGGCAAGGTGTATCTTGCGCATCATGGCCGGAAGCACATGGGAGTTCTCAAGGTGGAAATTGTCGTTCGGCCCGTAAAGGTTTGTCGGCATTACGGCTATGTAGTTCGTTCCGTATTGCAGGTTGAAGCTCTCGCACATCTTCAGCCCCGCTATCTTGGCCAAAGCATAAGGCTCGTTGGTGTACTCCAATGGGGAGGTGAGCAGGGCTTCTTCTTTCATCGGCTGGGCTGCGTCACGCGGATATATACATGTGGAGCCGAGGAAAAGGAGTCTTTTCACTCCGTGGCGCCATGCCTCGCCTATCACGTTCTGCTGTATCTGGAGATTTTCGTATATGAAGTCGGCACGGTAGCGGGAATTGGCCATTATGCCGCCCACTTTGGCTGCGGCGAGTACCACGGCTTCGGGGTGTTCGGTGTCGAAGAACCTCTTTACCGCCACAGGATCAAGCAGGTCGAGTTCCGAGTGTGTGCGCCCTATGAGGTTGTGGTAGCCGCGGGCTTTGAGATTGTTCCATATAGCCGAGCCAACAAGGCCGCGGTGGCCGGCGACATATATCTTTGAAGAAGTATCGATGGGTGTCATTTCACTATTCCTTTCTCAAGGTATTCGGCAAGATTGGTTTTCACATGCTCGCCGGCGCGTTCCACGGCCACCTTGGCCATATCGGACTCCACCATCTTTTTTACGAGCACGTCGAAAGGTGTTTTTGACGGGTTCCATCCCAAAATGGCGCGCGCCTTGGTGGGGTCGCCCCAGAGGTTCACCACATCTGTGGGACGGTAGAAGTCAGGCGACACTTCCACCAGTGTGCGTCCGGTGGCTTTGTCGATACCTTTCTCGTCCAGCCCTTCGCCTTCCCACCGGAGATTGATACCGGCATAGCTGAATGCCAGGGTGGCGAATTCCCTTACGGAATGCTGTTCGCCGGTGGCTATCACGAAATCCTCCGGTTTGTCGTTCTGCAATATCAGCCACATACATTCCACGTAATCGGGGGCATAACCCCAGTCGCGCAGCGACGACAGGTTGCCCAATTGCAGCTTTTCCTGTTTTCCCTGGGCTATACGGGCGGCGGCGAGAGTGATTTTGCGGGTCACGAAAGTTTCGCCGCGCCGCTCGCTCTCATGGTTGAAAAGTATCCCCGAGCAGCAGAACATATTGTAAGCCTCCCGGTATTCTTTCACTATCCAGAATCCGTAGAGCTTTGCCACGGCATAGGGGCTGTAGGGGTGAAAAGGAGTGTTCTCGTTCTGAGGCACTTCCTCCACCTTGCCGTAAAGCTCCGATGTGGAGGCCTGATATATGCGGCATTTGTCGGTTAGCCCGAGCTGTCTGACAGCCTCAAGGATGCGGAGCACTCCGGTGGCCACAACGTTGGCAGTGTATTCGGGTGAGTCGAAGCTTACCTGTACATGGCTTTGGGCCGCGAGATTGTATATTTCATCGGGACGGACTTTTCCTATTACTCCGAGAAGACTCATGGAGTCCGTGAGGTCGGCGTAATGCAGGTGAAACCGTGGATGTCCCTCCAGATGTGCTATGCGCTCGCGGAAATCCACCGAGCTGCGGCGTATTGTGCCGTGTACGTCATATCCCTTATCGAGCAGAAACTCCGCGAGATACGATCCGTCCTGGCCTGTCACGCCGGTTATTAAGGCTGTTTTTGACATTGGGCTTATAGGTATATGTAAGATTATGCCTCTGATTCTTTCCGGGCACAAAGTTACGAATAATATTTAGTAAATTTGTGCGTTTAATATAATGTTACATTATTTATTTAGAACTGTCCGATGCTGAAGAAACGCTTTGTCATATGCGCTGTGGCCCCGGCGCTTACCGCGGCTTTGTATGCTGCCTCCGGAGTATCCTTTTCAGGCAATATGCTTCCTGTAATTGAGGAGAAAGGATCGGCGCAGAGCGGCCTTGACCGTATTTTTGTAATCAACGGCCTTGACGGCGTTACAGCGGCATATACGGCATCCTTCCCGTCGGCTCCGGTCAATGTGCTTGTCTACGACAACAGAGGCGGAGGCTTTGCCACAGAATTTACATCAGTGGTCCGAAACGGCGCTGTGGTGACTCTTTCGGCCCTTCAGGGCGACAGGGGATATATCATTGAGGACGGCACTGACCGTTATTACTTTTGGGTAACGGATTATTCGGCGCATGAGCTTAGGCTTAATTCGCTTGTGCCTTCACCGCAGCAGGACTGCGATGTTGTCACTCTCCTTCTCGACGGGGATGCCTCCATGATCCCCTATTATTCCGTCAACGGCCGACGGATGGAGCTGTCGCGCGACATGAAACTGACCTATCATACGTTGGCTTACGATGAGGACAGCGGCAACTATGTAAGTAGCACGGCGGAAGAGACCCTTGATTATGCCAATCAGGAAATCCGCGTGCCCCAGCCGTTTTGCGACACTCAGTTCACCCTTTCAGGCGACCGGTTTCTGCGCGCCTGGAACGATGAACTCACTGTTATGACCGACACCTATGTGACATGTGCCGTCGATCAGCACACTTCGGCAGTGCAGACTACCCGTGAAATCGACAATGAGAAGCGTGGAGAGGCCGACGGCTCCTCCGAGACTCTCGGCGGATCAGCGCCGTGTGAAATCAAATTCACGGCAGCTGTGACCGATGCGGCCATATTCCGCGAATGGCAGGTTTCCCGCAGTCCGGAATTCGAGTCGGTGGATCTTTCCTACAATTCATTGGAGGAAGTGATGACATTCAACGACGCCGGCACCACCTATGTGCGGTTTATCTGTGCCAATGCCGACGGCACCTGTGAGTCCGTAAGCGACACATATCAGATCCTTGTGGGCGAGTCGGCCCTCGACTGTCCCAATGCGTTTACCCCCGACTCCAGCCCCGGAGTCAACGACATATGGAAAGTAAGCTACCGCTCTATTGTGGAATTCGAATGTCATATATTCAACCGCTGGGGGCGCCAGCTATATCATTTTTCCGATCCGTCGGGCGGATGGGACGGTAAGTTCGGCGGCAAGTTTGTGCCGGCCGGAGTATATTATTATGTGATCAAAGCCAAGGGGGCCGACGGCAAGGCATATAACCTGAGCGGCGACATAAATATAATATATCATCGCTGACGGCGCAACAATCCGCACTCATGGCGCATTTATAATGGCATGAGTTCTGTAACATCTTATTTTTATTGATTCAATCCTTGTCATGAACCGAAAGCATATTTACGGCACATTGTGTGCCATGGCCATATCCTCTTGCAGCTGTCTTTACGCTGCGTCATCCGACAGTTTCAGTCCGGTGGTTAATCCCGAAGTGCCGCATAAAGTAAATTTTGCCGGCCAGACATTCCATATCGATGATGTGGAACGCGCCGAGCGGCTCGACCGCGAACTTACGGCAATGACCTATACCCACGGCACCACTCTCCTTACCATAAAACGCGCCAACCGCTACTGGCCTCTTGTTGTGCCTGTGTTGGAGGCCAACGGTGTGCCCCGCGATCTGTTTTATCTCGCCTGCATAGAGAGCAACCTCAATCCGCGCGCCCTCTCTTCGGCCAAAGCTGCCGGATTATGGCAATTCATGCCCGAAACCGGACGTCAGTATGGCCTTGAGGTCAATGAATGGGTCGACGAACGCTATCATCCCGTGAAGGCCACCGAAGCCGCCTGCCGGTATCTCAAGGACGCCTATAGACGTTACGGAAGCTGGGAGTCCGTGGCTGCGAGCTACAATGGAGGCATGGGACGCATATCCTCCGAGCTCTCCAAGCAGGGTGTATCTTCGGCGTTTGACCTTTATTTAGCTGAGGAGACTATGCGCTATCCTTTCCGGCTGCTTGCCATGAAACTGATTCTCGAGCATCCCCGCGACTATGGATTTCGCCTTGACGCATCACAGCTTTACCAGCCGTTTGAATATGAGGAAATCGAGGTATCCGGGCCTGTCGACGACTGGGGACAATGGGCACTGGAGCATGGCTCGAACTATCTTCAGGTGCGCACACACAACCCTTGGATCCGTTCCCGCTCGCTCCCCAACAAGCAGGGCAAGGTCTACAAAGTGGCCATACCCAAGGCCGGCTCGCTAAAGCGGTCGGCGCAGCCGCATAAAGTGTATCTCAATAAATAATTGTCACGAATGCCCAACACATCAGATAATGAGAGCCTGCAGCCGATAGAGTCACTTACGGTGACCGGTGCGCGGGTGCACAACCTCAAGAATATTGACGTCACCATTCCTCACGGCACACTGACCGTGATAACAGGACTTTCGGGCAGTGGCAAATCCTCGCTGGCTTTTGACACCATATATGCCGAAGGCCAGCGGCGTTACATCGACACATTCTCCTCCTATGCCCGCAACATGCTCGGCAATCTTGAGCGGCCTGACGTGGACAATATATCGGGTCTTTCACCCGTCATAGCCATAGAGCAGAAAACCGTAAACCGCAACCCGCGCAGCACCATAGGCACCACTACCGAGATCTACGACTTCCTGCGCCTTCTCTATGCCCGCATAGGCCAGGCGCGGAGCTATCTTTCCGGCGAACCGATGGTGAAATACACCGAGGAGCGCATCGTGGAGACTATACTTGAGCGTCATTCGGGCCGCAAGATATATATTCTCGCGCCATTGGTGCGAAACCGCAAGGGACATTATAAGGAACTTTTCGAGCAGCTCCGGAAAAAAGGGTTCCTCACCGTAAGGGTGGACGGCGAGTTGCGCGAGATAACACTCGGCATGAAGCTTGACCGCTACCGCAACCATTCCGTTGAGTTGGTTGTGGACCGTCTCAAAGTGGCGGCTAAGGATGAACGCCGACTTCACGACACAGTGAGCGACGCTCTGCGTCAGGGCGACCGCCAGATGATGGTATGTGATGCCGACACAGGCGAGATTTTCCATTACAGCCAGCAGCTCATGGATCCGGTTACAGGGCTTTCCTATGCCGAACCTGCCCCGCATAATTTCTCATTCAATTCGCCGCAGGGTGCATGTCCTGAATGCAAGGGCCTCGGCTATGTCAATATCGTTGACCGCAAAAAGATAATTCCCGATGAATCCCTTTCCATTCACGAAGGGGCTGTGCTTCCGTTGGGCAAGTATAAAAACTCAATGGTGTTCTGGCAGATAGCGGCTATCTGTGAGAAATACGGCGCTACGGTCAAGACCCCCGTAAAGGATCTTCCTCAGGAGGCCATGCACGACATCCTCAACGGCACTACCGAACGTCTTGACATAAAGAACGACACCCTTTCAACCACACGTTATTTCGAAACTTACGAAGGGTTGGTCAAATATATAGAGATGCTTCAGAGCGAGGACGAATCGGCTTCGGCCCAGAAATGGAGCGGCCAGTTCTTTTCGCGTTGTAAGTGTCCCGAGTGCGGGGGGCAGAGGCTTAAACGCGAGGCGCTGCATTTCTTTATTGACGGAAAGAATATAGCCGACCTCTGCCGGATGGATATTACCGAACTCTACCGGTGGTCAACTGAGGTGGAGGAGCGTCTTTCGCCCACACAGCGCCTTATCGGCGCCGAGATTCTTAAAGAGATCCGTTCGCGCCTGAGTTTTCTTGTGGCAGTGGGGCTCGACTATCTTTCGCTTGACCGCAATTCAGCCACATTGTCGGGCGGCGAGAGTCAGCGCATACGTCTCGCCACACAGCTCGGCAGCGAGCTTGTAAATGTTCTCTATATCCTCGATGAACCTTCCATAGGCTTGCACCAGAGCGACAACCGGCGTCTCATCGACTCGCTCAAGCGGTTGCGCGACGCTTCAAATTCCGTAATAGTGGTGGAGCACGACAAGGATATGATGCTTGAGGCCGACTATGTGGTGGATATAGGACCCCGTGCCGGGCGTAAAGGGGGCGAGGTCGTGTTTCAGGGCACTCCTTCCGAGATGCTCGCATCCGGAACTCTCACAGCCTCGTATCTTAGCGGCAAGGAACGGATAGAGATTCCCGTTGAGCGCCGTAAAGGCAACGGCCATCATCTGCTGCTTAGGGGCTGCACCGGTCATAATCTGCGTTCGGTCGACCTTGATCTACCCTTAGGAACCTTTACCTGTGTGGCAGGTGTCAGCGGCAGTGGCAAATCGAGTCTTGTAAACTCCACCTTGCAGCCTATCCTTTCGCAGAAATTCTACCGTTCGTCTACGGCGCCACTTCCTTATGAATCGGTGGAAGGGCTGGAGTTCGTCGACAAGGTGGTGACTGTGGACCAGTCGCCGCTTGGAAAGTCGCCCCGTTCCACACCTGCCACTTATACCGGTGTGTTCACTGACATACGCAATCTGTTCGTGTCGCTGCCCGAGGCCAAGATACGCGGCTACAAGCCCGGACGCTTCTCTTTCAATATATCGGGAGGCCGCTGCGAGGCTTGCTCAGGCAACGGTTACCGCACCATCGAGATGAATTTTCTCCCCGATGTGCTGGTGCCCTGCGAGGTGTGCGGCGGAAAGCGGTATAACCGCGAGACACTTGAAGTGCGTTTCAAAGGTAAATCGATAGCCGATGTGCTTGACATGACCATCAACAAGGCCGTGGAATTCTTCGAATCCACTCCCGCTATCCTTCACAAGATAAAGGTGTTGCAGGACATAGGGTTAGGATATATAAAACTTGGACAGCCCTCAAGCACACTTTCCGGAGGTGAGAACCAGCGCGTGAAATTAGCCACGGAGCTGGCCAAGCGTGACACAGGCCGCACCCTTTTTATTCTTGACGAACCCACCACCGGGCTTCATTTCGAGGACATAAAAGTGCTTATGGGTGTGATTGACCGGCTTGTGGCCAAAGGCAACACCGTGCTCGTGATTGAGCATAATCTCGATGTGCTCAAATGTGCCGATTATATCATTGACATGGGTCCGGGCGGCGGTAAAAAGGGAGGTGAGATAATCGCTGCCGGCACACCTGAGGAGGTGGCTGCCGGCACATCGCCCACGGCTCCTTTCCTTGCGGCGGAGTTGACCGGCAGCTGACGCGGTTTGAATTAATCGGCTATGAATTTCTCGCCCCGGCGTATATAGATCCGGCCCGGTATCATTTCTGTGGCCACAGTGCCGTTGAGGTTGTAGACCATATTGTCCGGCGCAGTATTCCCGTCGGTAATTACATTGTCAATGCCGCTTCGGTCGTTGATAAGCCGAGCCTGATATTTGTTGGTATAGATCTCCCCTTCAGCGGTTATCAGTGTGTTTTCGGGAATTACCACGGAGTAATGTTTGTCAGGATCTATGCTGACGTTGCCGAAATAAGCGCTTACGCAATACTTTGCGGGTGAGGGTGAGTCAGGCTCCGGCTCTGTTATCACCGAGTATTCCGGAGTCACCTCTTTCAGTATGTCTCCATGTATGTTTTCCTCCTTGAGCAGCAGTTTTGCCCCTGTATTCAGAATCAGTGGGCAGTCGTAATAGAAACGTACCCATCCTAATTCGGTGAGCGATGTGTTGTCGGCCAGACTGCAATGCGAATATCTTATATCAGGTTCCGGTTCATATATGCCGTAACGGTAACCGCCGGTAAAGGATACCTCGGCGGCAGTGTTGTATATGTCATTGCGGAACCATGAGCAGAGTGAATTTTCCGGAAGTACCAAAGTATATTCCGTGTCTTCCTCAAAACGCATGGCCCAGTCTCCCTCTATCACTGCTATGCCTTTGTTGTAATTATTATCCTCGTCCACTACCCTGACCGCGAAATCCCTTACTTTTACGCCTTCGCGGTAAAGTTCGAAACTTGCGTCAGGCATATTGTTCCTTATGCCTGTATTATATCTGAAGCCTAAATTGGTCAGCCACAGGGTCGACACTTTTTCCTCGGGATCTATGGTAGGGGTTGCTTCGCCGAGATCGCCGGGTACATAAAAGTCAGCGGAAATCTCGTCATTCGTCACTGTACGGTCGCCAGCTTTGAATATTTTACCTGAGGCCACTGTCCATCTGTAATTCTTTCCTTTGGGCAGCTGTAACCTTGGTTCGAAAACGGCCTTTACCTCACGGTTGTTATAATGCCAGTTCGTTGTCAGGGGAGCCGACATCACGGTATTCTCTTCGTCCGAGATTACAACTTTCGCATCGTCGGCTAATTCCACCTCGCAGTCAAAACTTATTTCGATTGAAGGTATAGGATAATAACATTCCGGATGATTGATGAATGTGAATCCGCGTGGTTGCAGGGTGGCGGCTGCACTGTGTTGCGTGCATAACGCAGCAAGCAGTAGTGCTGCGGCAAGGGAAATAATGGCTTTCATAAGGATATGTGTTATTTGTCGTGCTGCAAAAATAATACTAAAAAATGGATCGAACGTAAAACAAGTTTTATATTATTGTAAATATGTTAGTTGAAATGAGTTTTCGGATGAAAATTACTTGGCGGTAGTATTGTAGGAGATTTTAAGAAGTATTACATTTGCGAATGTTATATAATCCAAACCTACCATAAACAAAAAACACAGATGCTTATGAAAAATTATCTACATGTATTCGGGTTGGCTGCCGCCGCGTTGATCGGCACTGAATCAGCCTATGCCGTAACCCCGCAGTTCCGGGAGACTGCCGGTATGCTTATGGAGCAGAAATTTGAGTCTCCCGTAAAGATTCTTTCAGGAACTCCGTTCCGCAAGGCTGACATTCAGGGTCCCGCCATGCGGTTGTCCGGACATTCCGCTGCTATCCGTGCCGCAGTAAACGCGCCCTCGTCGGTAAGCATGACAGATGACGGAAACACTATAGCCCTGGCGTGGAATGCAGTGTCAGGCGCCTCAAGTTATACCATATATGAGGCCGGAACCACAACCGGCGATGCAAAGAAATTGGGCACCACAGCCGGAACTTCGTTCACCATCAACCGCTCCACCGACATCGGTGAAGGCGCCATAACTCTTTTCGGAGTGTCGGCTACTGTCGATGGCGTGGAGAGTGCCATTGCTCCGTCGCCGGTGCTTACAACCGGTGAAATTGCTTCCTTGCCATGGACCGAGAGTTTCCGCAACGGCCAGACTGATAAATTCTTTTGGACCGAGCGCACTTCCGACCAGCAGTGGGGCCTTCTTACCGACGCCTCCGGACTTCCGTCGGTCGACGGCGACAACGGACTGTTTGCCTTTATGGCTCTTGAGGAAGGCGATTATATCAAGCTGCACACCGGAAAGATAGCTCTTGCCGGCAATGCCGCTCCCACACTGGTGTTTTACCGGTATTTCCGCCCCACGCAGGATGTATTGCTTACCGTTGTGGCGTCTTTCCCCGACGGCACATCGACAGAGGTGTTCCGCAGCGTCAACACAGGCAGTGCGGCCGCATATTGGAAATCGGAGATAGTTGACCTCGCAGCCTATAAGGGATACCGCTACTGCACTTTGTCATTCGAATTCAGATCAAATGATACATTCCCTTCGGGTGGTGCGCTTGTGGCTCTTGACGGCCTCCGGGTCATTGACAACAAGAATGTCGATGTGGCTGCCGAACTTTCCTTGCCGTCAAGAATTTTGAAAGGCCAGACTCTTGAAGGACAGCTGGATATCGTGAATAATTCGTTGAATCCCACTCCCTCGCTCAGAGTAAGCCTTCAGGTCAACGGCACAACTGTTGTCGACGGCCCGCTTTCAGCCACGCTCGGCGCCCTGAACCGCGGCGTTCTGCCATTCTCTGTCCCCACAACTTCACTTATGGAGGGTGATGTTCTGTCAGTTTACGCAAAAGTGACCGCAGAAGGCGATGAAGTGCCTCAGAACAATGAGAGCACCGTTCAGATACCTCTTGAACAGACATGGCGTAATCCGGTAGGATCGCTGCGTGCCTCACGTACTCCCGACAACAGCATGGAACTCCAGTGGGAGGCTCCGGCCCGCAACAGCAAATCCGTTACCGACGGTTTTGAGGACTATGCCCCTTGGGCAACAGAATTCGGAGAATGGACCACTGCCGACATAGACCTTGCTTTCCATGGCGGAGTGTTCGCCACCAGCGACTATCCGGGCCAGACCGAACAGTTTGCGTTCAAAGTCATGACTCCGGAAGAGATAGGCGAAACAAACAATGCCCGTGGCGGACGGTCATATCTCGGCGGAATATTCGGCGTGTATGATGATCCCGACGAAGGTGCCACTTATGCCAATTCCGATGCATGGCTCATTTCGCCCGAGCTTTCAGGCGAGGCACACACGGCCAGTTTCTATGCTGCGAGCACTCCTGCCTATAACGCATGGTGGGAGCAGTATGACCAGACAGATGAAACGTTCTATATCCTGTACTCCACCGCAGGCAACTCGGTGGCTGATTTCCGCGACTATTGCTATGCCGGATCCATATCCAACAAGAAGATCGTTGATGACGAGCATTATGTGAAAATAGAATTTTCCGTGCCGGAGGGCGCCCACTATTTTGCCATACACCACACTACTCCCGCGGGCGACGGATGTATGCTGCGTCTTGACGATTTCTCCTATATGGCAGGTGGCGTGCCTGTGGGCTACAACATTTATGCCGATGGAGAAAAGCTGACTTATGGCGCTGACGAAACTTTTGTTGACAAAACACCTCAGGCCGAAAGATATGCTGTGACGGCTGTGTACCGCGACGGCTCCGAATCCTTGCCTGTATTTGTGGACGCAGCTCCTGCCGGAATCGATATGACTGTAACCGGACCGGACAATAAGCCTTTCGATGTCTATAATTTGCAGGGTGTCATGGTGCGTAGCGGTGTTGTGTCGCTCGACGGCCTGGATCTCCCGGCCGGAATATACATAGCCAAGGGTCATAAATTCATAATCAGATAAGTAGTTAAATATGAAATTGAAATATATATTCGCGGCAATGTGTGCCGCTGCCGCAATAGGAGTTTACGCCGCTCCCGTAAGTCCTGAAAAAGCGCTTGAGATTGTAAACGGATCGCCGGAATCGCAAAAACTGCTGCGTGCGCTCGGCGGGTCCCCGTCGTTCCGGATCGCTGCTACCCGTCTCACTCCGGCTGGCGACGCCACTGCATGCTATCTGCTTACACGCAACAGCACTCCGGGCTATGTGATTGTGACCGGTGACGACGCTATCGGTACCGAAATTCTCGGATACACCTCTTATGGAACTCCCGATGACATGCCGGAAAATATGCGTGCATGGCTTGATGAGGCCGGACGTGCCATCGATTACCTTAATGCACATCCGCAGGCTGCGGTTAAAAAAGTTGCGCCGGTGTCCCGCAGGAGTGCGGTCGAGCCGTTGCTCGGCGACATACACTGGGGCCAGCAGCCTTACTACAACCGTAAGGCACCCTCCACATCCTATCCTATCGGCTGTGTGGCCACGGCGGTAGGACAGGTGATGTATTCCCACAGGTGGCCTCTGCGCGGCACAGGCTCCCACAGCTACACGTCCACCACTCACAAATTGGAGATATCGCAGGATTTTTCCACCTCTACTTATGCGTGGGACAAAATGGCCAATACGCTCGACAACACATCTTCGTCGGAGACTGTCGACGCCGTGGCTTCCATGCTGTATGATTTTGCCGTTTCTGTCGACATGGACTTCCAGGTAGGCGGCTCAGGTGCGTATTCCGAAAAAATAGCCGGCGCCCTTGCCAACCATTTTAGCTATTCCAAGGAAATACATTGTGCCAAACGTGATGCCTATATCGGAGAAGATTGGCTTGGAATGCTACACAATGAGCTTGACAACGGCTTTGCGGTTGTATACGGCGGAGCCACATCAGGCATGGGAATGGGCCATTCCTTTGTGTGCGACGGTTATAATGAGGACGGGCTCCATCACATCAATTGGGGCTGGAACGGATCAGGCAACGGGTATTTCGCTCTCAATGCCTTGGCCTACGACTATATCGACATGACCACCGGCCAGAGCATGAAGGACGGCTTCAACTATCATCAGGACATGATAGTAGGTATGCGCCCCGACCGCGACGGCACCACCTCATGGCGTGACTATGAGTTTTTTACCGAAGGTATTATGGCTGTTGATGCAGCCGGACAGCCGGCCGACTTCGAACCTGTCACTGTGACACGCTCACAGGAGGTGAAGATATATCTGTATGAGGCCTACAACATCTCCAACCGCGTCACCCCGGTGAGCGATCTGGGCATTCATCTTGTGGACGCCCAGGGCAATGAGGTGGCCAAGTTTGCCGGATATGACGCCATGCCGCGTGAATACCGCTATGGCCCGGTGCTTGATGAGCCGCTCTCTTTCTCCATTTCCGGCGAAATTCCCGACGGAGAGTATTTCATCGAACCGTACTTCATTATTCAGGGCGAGCAGCAGAGCCGTAAATTCACCACATCCACCGGAGCTGTGTCGCAGCTTCGTGTGAACGTGGACGGCGAGAATGTGACTGTTTCGCCTTCCGGACACTACGATCTCCGTGTAAGCAGTCTGACATGGACTCCCGAAAGGCTGGAAAGCGGCGTTCCCACCACCTTCACACTCACTGTGACGAATGAAGGAGAGACCTACGACGGTTGCCTGTATTTCCAGCTCAAGGTGAAAGGTGACAATGTTCCCCATCACTGGTACAATTCGCCTCATGTTGATGTGACCATTCCTGCCGGCGAGACCCGCACCATCGATTTCACCCAGGAGCTTGACTGCTACAGGAGCGATGCCTATGAAATTACGTTCTACAACCGCGATGAAAAGCCTTTCTACCGTATGGAAGGCCTGTCGATCGACGGCCGCGAGCCTGAACCCGAACTGTCCCTGACCAAAAGTGTCAAATTCATTCCGAAGGACTGGAATGTACCCGGCAACTGTATGATTCTTGAAGCCGAAGTACGCAACGACGGCGGCCTGTATGAGGGCACTATGTTCTGGGTTATGGTGGATCCCTATACAATGATGTCGGTTGACGCTTACGACGGCCGTGACCACGATGTAGTGATCGCCGGCAACGGCACTGTGAAGACAGTGCATGTTATGGGCACATTCGATTATGCCAACTCATGGCTCGTCTCGAATGAGTTCATCGCCGTGTTCAACCATGTGGCCACAAACTGTATGCAGGCCGGCTCGATTTCTCCGGCCAATTACAATCTCCATGAGTTCACTCTTGCCGGATCACCCGACAACAGTGTAACTTGGGATCCTGCCTGGGATCAGGAGAATATCGACCGTGGCCCCATGTCAGGAATATGTTCTGTACCTGCCGCATCAAAAGCTGACATCCGTGTAAGCTGCGCGGACGGTATAATCACTGCAGCGTTGCCTTTTGGAGCCACACTGAAGGCGCTTACCGTGTTTGACCAGCAGGGCCGTGCCGTGGCTTTTGGCCCGGAGGGCGCTGAAGGTAGTGTGACGGTTGACATAAGCAGTCTCAATGCTGGTGTTTATTTCGTTGCGGTGAGCACCACTGCCGGATCATCCTCAACAGCTGTAATGCGCTAATGCTTAATTCTACACCGGAGTGCCGGGCACTCCGGTGTAGTCAGTATAAACCTTATCATTAAGAGATTATGAATAAAATTTTTACTAAACCAATCCTGTCGGCATTCCTTGCGCTTTCAGCAGCCATGTGGGCACATGCCGAGATCGTGGAGAACTATTCCTACGATTTTTCAAAGCCCATTGATACCGAGGACCACGCTTTTGCTGTGGCATCGGGATGGGGCCACGTTGTGGAGTCATATACCGAGGGTGGCACAACTTATTGGCAGCCCTATACCTACAGCCAATATTCCGGACGCACTGCCGGCGCGCTTAACATCGGCAATGAGGAAGTGGGTGGCAACGTGTGGAACAAAAAGAAAGTCAACGACATAATCGTCACCCCTAAAGTTTCCGGACGCGTTTCGATGTGGATGAAATCGACATCCTATTCATCCTACGGAGGCGGAGGCGCCAAGTTCTACGCCATGAAGAAACTCGAGGACGGCACATATGTGCAGGGGGAGGAGTACACCGACCTGGCTGTGGGAAAATTTACCACAACCTGGCAGGAGATAGTGTTCGAGAACATTGAGGAGAACGCCGAATATCCTTATATCGGCATTCACGCCACACAGGCATATCTGTGCGATCTGTCAGCCGAAAAGGCCGACATAGACAAGCAGCATAAACTGTCCGTGCTTTCTGTCACTACCAATGCCCCGTCATCGGGCATAGTATGTGATGAGAACGATAATGTCAACCTGACTCTTACAGCGGAAGTGGCCAATGTCGGCGATTATTCCTATGGTGAGGATACCGAGAACCTGACTCTCGCTGTGTATCTTGCCGGAAACGACGAACCGCTGAAGGTGCTTCCCATAGGGGCTATAGCCGAAGGCGCCAAGAACACCGTAAACTGTGTCCTTGATCCCATACCTTTCAGTGAGATAGGTTCGTCGGCGGTTTTCACTGTACGTGAGAATCTGTCAGGCAACTCCAGATCCACATCACCCATTACCGTAAAGGAATATGTGGGAATTGTAACATTCCGTGTGGATACCTATAACGATGTGCCGGCCGATTATGTGCTTGACCTCGGACGTGTCAACGCTCCGGTTGACAAAAAAATGTATCTCTCCGGACAGAAGGGCACGGCTCCGGCCACAATCACCTCTGTCGAATGTCCGGTCGGATTCACCACCTCCCTTACCGAACTTCCTGTTGTGATACCCACCACGGGGCGCACCGACATAACATTCAGCTTCGATCCTGAAGGACTTGAACCCGGAGTATATACCGGTGAAATAGTTCTCACATTGGCTAAAGGCGAGCCTGCCAGGCTTCCTGTAAAGGTTGAGGTTATAGATCCGTCGCTGATATTCCTGCCATTTACCGACAATTCGGTGCTTCCCGGTGATATCACCAACCTCAATTCAAGCAATCTCTGGCGACTTGATTACTCGGGATCCGGATCATCGCGCAACAATTATATCCGTCCTACATCAAGCTACTCCGAAGCTGTGCTTGTGTTGCCGAAACTCACTTTCTCGGCCGACCACCAGCTTACCGTGGATGCAAAGTATTCCAGCCGCTCCACTTCATGTACCCTGAAGTTCGCTTATTCACCGGATCGTACCACATGGACGGAACTTCCCGAAATGACACTGACCCCTTACACCGAAAATCCGTTGACCTCCGACTTCCAGACTTTCACGGTGACAGGTGTTCCCGAGGGTGATTACTTCATCCGTATATCAGGCCGTGAGGCATGTCTTGACAACATTTACGGTCTTCCTTATGCCGTTGTGGCCCATGATGTGGAATTATCGGAAATAGGCATACCCGCTGCAGGAATGGTGAATAACCTGTACACTGCATCTGTTACTGTGCGTAACTATAAGCATGATGCGGAAGAAGCGGGATCCTATAATGTGGTTCTCGTGGCCGGTGACAAGGAATTTGTGGCTGATGAGAATCCGGAAATTCCCGGGTCTAATGGCACGGCTTCATTTGAGATATCCTTCACCCCGCATCAGGCCGGTGAACTGCCCATGCACATTGAGCTGCGTTTCAACGATGAGGCAGTTTTCGCAACCTCCGATGTGGCTGTTGCCATAGAGGAGGAACGCATCAATGCACGCCACATCATAACTCCCGAAAAGAACGGCTCTACCGGCAACGGATATGTCCTTCCCGTATCAAGGAACGCAAGAGTGGCATCCGAACAGATTTTCCCGGCAAGCTATATCAATCTTCCTGCCGGTACTAAAATAAGCGGTATCACCTTCATGGGTTGCAACCCCGGAGATGAGTATACCACACATCTTGAGGCTTGGGTGAAATTGTCGGACAAAACTTTGCAGAACACCGAAGCCACAACACCCCTGTACTCTACCGATGAGATGACAAAAGTGTTTGACGGTGATTATACATTTGCCAAGACCTCATTTACTGACGATTGGTTCTTCAACATTCCGTTTGATTCGGAGTTTGTCTACGATGGAGAAAGCAGCCTCGTGGTGTTCCTCCGTGCTGTCCACCCCGAGAATGAAACGGCCTCCAACATTCAGTTTGCGAACTATAACGACGGCACTTCCGACAAATGGAAACGCTACCGCCGCTGGTTCCTCAAAGAAGACGGATCTCTTGGCGATACCGACAACTGGAACCTCGGCTATGCCGCTCTTGACCTTGTAGTGGCTACTGGCTCTGTTACAGGTCATGTCACTGAAGGCGAACTTCCTGTAGAGGGCGCTCTCGTCACACTCCGCAGCGGCGATGTGGAATATTACGGCACATCCGATGCGGAAGGTGCCTATGCTGTTGAGGTTCTACAGGCTTCACGTGAATATACTGCCGATGTGCAGGCCGAGGATCTGTCGGCTTCCGAAGGGACGGTATCGTTTGCCGAAGAGCTTGATCAGACACTCGACTTCCCGATGCTTGTCACCAAGCTGCAATTGCAGGCCGGGACCCATGCAACCATAACGCTTCCTGATGTGACTGTAGCTCCCGCCGGTAAATACTATTTCTTCTATGGTGTGGAAGGCAGCAAATTAGTGTTCCATGACGTCAATCCGCTTAACGGCCTCCAGCCCCACATCCCCTATATCATAATTCCTGCAGAGGATTGTGAGGTAGACCTTTCTGCTCTTACATTCGCCGACGTGGCTGATGCGGTCACTGTGGAGACCTCGTCGTTCACAGGCACCTATTCGTCACGTATTCTACGCGAGAATGAATATTCTCCTATCAGTCTTATATCTGTGGAGAGCGATACTCCTGCCGCGCAGTCAGCAGCCAATGTGAATGTAGTTCCCGCTGCCGGAGCTTATCTTGTCACCGACATAGCGAATCCCTCGGTGGTGCTCCGCGATGTCACATCCGGCATAAACGGTGTCGGTCAGGATACCTTACGTCCCTCTGACGGGTCTGTATATACCCCCGACGGACGCCTTGTACGCGCTGACGGCACACTCAAAGGTCTTCCTGCCGGCATATATATCGTAAATGGAGAGAAGATATATGTACGCTGATTTTCACTGCATAGTGTAAGAAGCTGTTTACTATAATTACGGGCCCTGAAAGGTTGGCAATATCTTTCAGGGCCTGTTTTTTAGTTAAAATTGTAGGGTAAAAGATGTTGCAGGATAATGTTGTACGACAGGTTAAAAAAAGCATGACGAGAGGTTTATTATAGATTAAAATAATTATCTTTGCCACGGGTTATGAATCCTAACCCGCATAGATTTTTCACATTTCACACCTCCCTTTTGACCTGTAATTCACGTGAGGCGCCGAAGAGTCGTGCGTCGCTATTGTTCTTTATATGCATTACCCTAACCCTAAATAAAGCATGAAACTCGAAAATTCCTTTGCCGGAACACTTGAATCCGGCGACATTCTTATTCAGATCGAGCCGTCCGCTACCGGAAAGCTGAACATAGAGCTTGAAAGCAGCGTTATGAGTCAGTTCGGCGATCAGATCAGGAAAGTCATTTCCGAAACTCTCGCAGAGCATGGAATAGACTCAGCCACAGTGCGTGCCACCGACAAAGGCGCGCTTGACTGCACTATACGTGCACGTGTGGCTGCGGCCGCAGTGCGCGCCACCGGAATTGACGTGTGGGAATAATCCGTTGTCTTACCTTAAATCTAATCCGTTATGCAACGATTAAGAAGAACTATGATGTTCGTGCCGGGCAACAATCCGGCTATGATGCAGGACGCATTCATCTACGGTCCTGATTCCATAATGCTTGACCTTGAGGACTCCGTGACAATGGCCGAGAAGGATACCGCACGCCTGCTGGTACACAATGCCTTGAAATCCATTGACTACGGCGACACGGAAATGGTGGTGCGCATCAATCCTCTTTCCACTCCTTACGGAAAAAAAGATATAGAGGCTGTGGTCAAGGCCGGAGTGCATGTGATCCGTATGCCGAAAACCGAAACTGCCGAAGAGGTGCGTGAAGTGGAACGCGAGATCGAGCGCGTGGAGGAAAAACTCGGATGCCTGGGTCGCACCAAGATCATGGCGGCCATTGAGAGCACTCTCGGTGTTGTCAACGCTTACAGCATAGCTGTGGCTTCCAAGCGCATGATGGGTATAGCGCTCGGAGCCGAAGATTATTGTGCCAACCTCAAGGCACAGCGCACTCCCGAAGGATCCGAACTGCTTCTTGCCCGCCAGACTATAGTGGTGGCTGCCCGTGCCGCCGGCATCGACGCCCTTGACACTGTTTACTCCAATCTCAACGACATGGAGACATTCCGCAAGGAAGTGGAACTTATAAAGCAGCTCGGGTTTGACGGCAAATCCATCATCAATCCCCGCCAGATCGAGGTGGTGAACGAAGTGTTCGCGCCCAAGCCCAAGGAGATAGAAAAAGCCCTTACCATCATAGCCGCCATAAAGGAGGCTGAAAAGCGCGGTTCGGGCGTGATAGCCGTGAACGGCAAGATGGTTGACCGTCCGGTGGTGATACGCGCCGAACGCACCGTGAATCTCGCAATAGCTTCAGGAATATTAAAACAGGAGGATATAGCATTATGAGCACTATAAAAGAACGTCAGGCCCGGATTGATGAGATGGCCGCCAAGATGGGAAAGGAAACATATGCCGAATGTGCGAGTGAGTGCAAGAATGTACTGCCGCGTATGGAGTTGCAGAAAGAGGTTTCCAAGGTGGTGAGCCTTGAGGACGCCATACGCCGTTCGGGTCTTAAGGACGGTATGACGATATCGTTCCACCATCATTTCCGCGGTGGCGACAAGGTGGTTAACCAAGTAGTCGACAAACTTGCCGAGATGGGTTTCAAGGATCTGCATCTTGCGGCTTCAAGCCTTCAGGACGTGCATGCTCCGCTTATCAATCATATAAAGAGAGGGGTGATAACACGCATATCCACGTCGGGACTGCGCGGCGATCTGGCCAATGAGATTTCCCACGGACTAATGGACAAGCCTGTGGTGTTCCGCTCACACGGTGGCCGAGGCAGCGCAATAGCTACCGGCGATCTTCATATTGATGTGGCATTCCTCGGGGCTTCCTCCTGTGACCCGGCAGGCAATGCCTGCGGTTATTCACGGTCGGAGAACGCCAAGTCGATATGCGGTTCGCTCGGATATGCGCTTCCCGACGCCCGCTATGCCGACAAAGTGGTCATCATCACCGATGATCTGGTGCCTTATCCCAACACTCCCAATGCTATATCCGAACGCGATGTGGATTTTGTTGTGGAAGGCCCCGTGGGCGATTCGTCAAAAATAGCTTCCGGCGCTATCCGCGATACCAAGAATCCGCGCGACATACTCCTTGCCCAGCTTGCAGCCAAGGTGATTATCAACAGCGGTTATTTCAAGGACGGCTTCTCGATTCAGACCGGTTCCGGAGGTGCGTCGCTCGCTGCTGTGAAATTTATCCGCGAGAGCATGATTGAAAAGGGCATAAAGGCAAGCTTCGCTTTGGGAGGTATCACATCGCACATGGTCAAGCTTCATGAGGAGGGCCTTATAGAGCGTCTTATCGATGTGCAGTCGTTTGACCGCGTGGCTGCCGAATCGCTGATGAACAATCCCATGCACAAGGAGGTGTCGGCCAACGAGTATGCAAGCGCCGACGAACCCGGTTCGGCAACGCATTTCCTCGACATGGTGATTCTCTCGGCCCTTGAGGTAGATGTGAATTTCAACGTGAATGTGCTTGTGGGCAGCGACGGTATAATCCGCGGCGCCATAGGCGGCCATCCCGACACTGCGGCCGATTCGGCGCTTTCCATCATAGTGTGCCCGCTGCTCAGGGGTCGCATACCATGCGTGGTGGAGAATGTGACAACGTTGATAACTCCCGGATCCACGGTCGATGTGGTGGTTACTGAATACGGCATAGCCGTCAATCCGCGTCGTCCCGAGATAGCCGAACGCCTCCGTAATGCTGGCCTGAATGTTGTCGACATACACGACCTCAAGGCACGTGCTGAAAAAATCATAGGCCATGCGGCTCCGCTTCCTTTCGGCGACAAAGTGGTGGGAGTGGTGATGAACCGCGATGGCTCTGTAATGGATGTGATCAAGAATATACTCTGATTTATCCTGAATGGCGATGGATCAGGCTATCACGCTTCCACAGTTGCTTGCAAGCCGGGAGGACCGCTGGCACCGGCAGATGGAGCTGGTGCGCGACAATCCGGGGCTGACACTGGTGTGTCTCACCGTTGTCATGCCGGGCAGTGTGAAACGCACTGCGGCTTCGGCTGTTGTTGCCCGGGCGGCTATGGATGCGCTGAGAGATGAGTTCGGCACCTCCATACGCCAATGTATGGAGCGCGATCTTGTCACGGGCTTCGAGGCTTTTGTGCTTGTGGACCGTAGGCCGGACGAAACCAAGCGGCTTACATGCCTGATCGAGGATTCCCATCCGTTGGGGCGCTTGTTCGATATGGATGTGATCGACGCTTCGGCCACACCGTTGTCGCGCACAGCATTGGGATTCAGTCCGCGCCGTTGCCTGTTATGTGGGGCCGAGGCACGCTATTGCATGCGTAACGGCACCCACACCTTGTCGGAAATCCAGGCCCATATCAATGAAATGATCGATGGCTATGTACACCGATTATGAAATACGCCAGATACCGCTGTCGCTGAAACCGGCCCGCACGAAAGTGGAACGGTTTCTCGGCGACAACGGCCTGCGTATCGACTCGCTTGACTATTATGCCGGAGTTTTCCGACTGGATTCTGACGAGATGGTGGCCGGAGGCGGCCTCTGCGGCGATGTCATAAAGTGTGTGGCCGTGGATCCGGCTCTGCGTGACGAGGCCCTGACCAATCGCCTTGTGTCGCATCTTATGAGCGTGGCGGCAGGTGAAGGCCATATGTTGGTTAAGCTTTTTACAAAACCGGCCAACAAAACGGTGTTCCGGAGTCTCGGATTCCGGCTTTTGGCTGAGTCTCCACAGGCTGTGTTCATGGAAATCGGCCCGGATGGCATTGAATCCTATCTGACATATCTGCGCGGGCTAAGGCGTGAGGGCTCAGGCGCCGCCATAGTTATGAATGCCAATCCGTTCACTCTCGGCCACCGTTATCTCATAGAGGAAGCTTCGCGCCGTTGCGGCACATTATATGTGATTGCGGTAAGAGAGGAGCGCTCCCAGTTCAGCTATGCCGAACGCCTTGCCATGATCAAGGCCGGGTGTAGGGATCTCGCCAATGTGGTGGTGTGCGAGGGGAGCGGATATGCTGTCTCGGCTGATACTTTCCCATCCTATTTCCTCAAAAAGATAGATGATGCCACCGATACACATATAACTCTCGACCTTGACATATTCGCCACGCACATAGCTCCGGCGCTCGGAGTCACTGAGCGGTTTGTGGGGTCGGAACCGGATGACCGGCTTACGGCCCGGTATAATGAAATGATGAGGACGCTTTTGCCCGGCAAAGGAATTGCCGTTACGGAGATAGACCGGCTGCATAGCGGGAATGCTCCTGTAAGCGCGAGCGCGGTGCGCAGGGCGTTGGCCGACGGTTCGCTGTTGCGGGCGGCTGCCTTGGTGAGTCCCGCTACGGTGCCTCACCTTATAGCGTCGCTTGCCGTTGCGGCTCTCCGCAGTGAAATTGACGTCACACCTAAGCCCGGGCTGGTCGACCGCCATGACAGCGGCGCCCACACCGATATGGATCATGCGCTGATGTCGCGCAGCATTGATGCGCTCCATCCGTATTTCCTGCGGCTTGCCCGGATGGGTTATGGCGAGGTACTGCCTCAGGCGGGGGATCTTGCCGAGGTAGGGAAAGAGGGTGAGGCGGCTATGCTGAGGGCCACATCAGGGGTAAATACACATCGGGGCGCATTGTTCGCCGTGGGTCTTGCCGTGACAGCCGCCGCACATTGTTACTACACCCGCAGCACCGTAACGCCGCAGGAGCTGAGAACCCGCATTATGGAGCTTGCCGGAGGATTCGCGCCTCCGGAGCAAACTCATGGCTGGGAGGTACGCTCCCGTTATGGGGTAGGGGGAGCTTCGGCCCACGCACGCGCAGGTTATCCCGGGCTTTTCAGCCGGTGGCTTCCTTTTTACTCAGAACATAGAGATGATGAGAATGCGGATCTGAAAACGCTTCTTGCCATAATGACAGAGCTGGACGACACCAATATATATTTCCGCTGCGGCCCTGAGGCAGTGGCAAAGGTGAAACAGGAAGCGGGCGCACTGCTGGAAAATTTCTCGGTGTCGGCGCTCGAGGACATGAACAGGCGGTTCAGCGCGGAGCGCATATCGCCCGGGGGAGCGGCCGACATGCTGTCTCTGACTATTCTCATATATTCTCTTACGCATTGAATTTTATAAACTTAAATCTTCATAACACTAACCTTAAAAAACGATTATCATGGTAGAAATTATTGACAAAGGGGTTTATCTGCTTGATGGAACGCAGATAGTTACCGACGCCGCCGGCCTTCCGGCTCCCGATGAGGCGAGGGAAAACACCATAACTTACGGCATTCTCCGCTCACACGACGTGGACGGCAGCAAAGGTAAGAAGATGCGTATCCGTTTTGATGCGATGATGTCGCATGATATCACTTATGTAGGTATCATACAGACTGCCCGTGCCAGCGGACTTGAAAAGTTCCCCATCCCCTATGCCATGACCAACTGCCACAATTCGCTCTGCGCCGTTGGAGGCACCATCAACGAGGATGACCATGTGTTCGGTCTCTCGGCAGCCAAGAAATACGGAGGTATATATGTTCCGGCCAATCAGGCTGTAATACACCAGTATGCCCGTGAGGCTATGGTGAAATGCGGCAACATGATTCTCGGCTCTGACAGCCATACCCGCTATGGATCGCTCGGCAACATGGGTGTAGGCGAAGGGGGTGGTGAGCTTGTTAAGCAGCTCCTTTCCAACACATGGGATATCAATGCGCCTGAGGTTGTGCTCGTGTGGCTTGAAGGGGAACCCCGCAAGGGCATAGGCCCTCATGATGTGGCCATATCGCTTGTTAAAGCCGTGTTTGATAACGGGTTTGTCAAGAACAAGGTGCTTGAATTTGCCGGCCCCGGAGTGAAAAATCTGCCTATTGACTTCCGTAACGGAATCGATATAATGACCACCGAAACCACCTGTCTCAGCTCTATATGGATTACTGACGACGAGGTGCGCAAGCATTACGACACACATCGCCGTTCCGAGGACTTCAAGGAACTCAAACCCGGCAAGACCGCTTACTATGACGGTATGATCCGCATTGACCTCTCCAAGCAGGAGTCGATGATAGCGCTGCCGTTCCATCCGTCCAACGCATTCACCATCCATGAACTTCAGGCCAATCCCGAGGAGATACTCAAGGCGGTGGAAGAAGATGCCAAAAAACGTTTCGGCGATAAGATCTCGGTAAATCTCCGTGAAAAGATTGTTGACGGCAAGGTGATGGCCGACCATGTTCTCCATCAAGTCGCGCATGTCGGGCTTGATGATGAAGACCACCTTCGTAAAGCCCGCGCGCAGCGCGTCGAAAATGGAGTATTCCATTAAGATCTCACCGTTCGGG
>OGXX01001286.1_pt1 | contig 25648 bp, 22 predicted proteins | sample 1576301 | NCBI WGS metagenome assembly OGXX01 (sample SAMEA3541469, study PRJEB24748) | human gut metagenome | biome: human gut; feature: human-associated habitat; material: faeces | place: China | collected 2012
TTTAAACAATGAAACATATTATTATCCCCCAAATACGAATATTAATTTTTTTTACCTAACAAAGCTATGAAACATTAAACATAACCAACATAATATATAAAATAATCAATAGTTAACTTAATAATATGAATAGAAATATCTAAACTATGATTTTAATAAAAGCTATTTTTAATTATTTATTAGTATGAAAATTACAATAAATTTTAACAATTGAAAAATGTACAGCATTTTGCAAATTGTACTAAATAATATCAAAATCATATTTTTGAAAATTTATACCTAAAGTTTGTTAATTTCCTAGATTATAAAATATTAGACTCAACCACAATCAGACAGAAATCTCATAAGAAACACAATACACTATTCAATAAAAGATAATTAAAAACAATTAATTTTTCAAGAGTTATTTGGTGAGAAAATAAGGAAATACTTTGTATTCATAACAATATTTTATAGTAAAATCAATTTAAAATGCTTTAATTAAAATTTAAGCTATATTTAGCTAGAATAAGGTTATTATAGTAGAATAAATAAATAATAAGGATTAATAGAAAACATAGAACTTAGTTAAATAATGATTGGTATTATAAAAATGTTTATTCTATCAAGCGTTTTTTAAAAAGACTAAGGAGGTATGATACTATTTCAATGTATCAATGGACCATTATGGTTCTTAGAGTATTTGACATAATAATTATAGTCATTATAAAAATACTACTAATGAAAGATACTGAGAAATAGATTTCTATATTTACTCTTTAGATGTTGAATTTGGATTTATGGGTTCTTGGTTATTATAATATTCATCTAAAACATATCCGTAAAATTTTAGAGAATATGAAGTTCTGTCTAATTCTTCCCATAAATCATTCTCTTTTTAACGTTAAAATAGAGATAGGGAAAAACATAGTCTTTCTCTAAAAATCCGTAAACTCTATTTTAACTTTTAATTAGTTAAATAATGTTGATTCATTCTTTTAAAAAGTGTTGAATCTTTTGGAATTCGGAAGGAGGTTGTTTATTCAATCCAAATTCTTAATACTAAATATTACAATCATTATTATATAAACATTATTGTTCATTAAAAAATTGTTGATTAATTTTATAATTTGTCAATTTAATTTGGTCTATTCTTGTTTTGTTTGGTAAATTAATATTCGTATTTGGGGGATAATAATATGTTTCATTGTTTAAAACTACGATTGAAGTTCCTGAGAGAGTACCGTTGATGAATATGTATACAATTCCATTTCCAGCATTGACTTTTAAATCTTTATTTGCATAAATTCCATTAAGATTCTGGGATTTGCTGTTAATGAAACTGCAATTGACCATAGACCCTATAGCGTTCCAGAAAACAGCACCACCATTATAATCAACAGTATTACCATTGAAAGTACAACTATTTATGGTACCATTATGGCCACTTCCACTCCAGAAAACAGCACCACCATTACTAGAAGAGCTGTCAATGAATATAGAATTAGTTAAAACTCCGTTGACACCATTCCAACGAACACTACCTCCATCAAGTTTGGCAGAGTTACTAGTGAAAACAGAACTAGATAATATACCATCATTAGCATACCAGTAAACAGCACCTCCTCCTTCATTTGCATTGTTTTTAGTAAAAGTAGAGTCTGTTAAAACACCAGCATTACCATTCCAATAAACACCACCACCATATTTTGCAGTGTTATTGGTGAAAGTGGAACTAGTTAAACTACTATTAGCACCGTGCCAGTAAACAGCACCACCAGCATTAATTGCAGTATTACCAGTAAATTTACAATCATTCAAATTACCATCTGCACTATACCAGAAAATAGCACCACCATTAGAATTAACGGCATTATTAGTGAAAACAGAACCAGTTACACTACCTTTAATACCATATAAATTAATAGCTCCACCTAAATTAGCTGCAGTATTTCCATTAAAAGTAGATCCTGATATGACACCTCTGTCACCACCCCAGTCAATAGCACCACCATTATTTTTAGCATTATTATTGTTGAAATTGCAATTAGTTAATTTACCATCACGACCATTCCAACGAACACCACCACCATTCATATCTGCAGTGTTGTTAATGAAAATACAATTATTCAAAATACCATTAGCACCATCCCATTGAATAGCACCTCCACGTTCTGAGAAATTGAAGTTTCGGAAAGTAATTTTCTCTATTAATACATTGTCTCCAGTCACTTCAAAGTGTACATTGCCACCTTTTGCATCAAAGGTTACATCAATGCTTTGGCCATGAATAGTTACTCCTTTTTTGTTCAAAATAATAGTGTTTGAGGGGGTGCCTACACTATTTAAAATATAAATATAGTCAAGATCATGGATTTGTTCGTGTTTGCTTAAAAATTCAGTTGCAGTCCAATACCAATATACATTATAGCCATTTGTTGCAGCGTTGTCTGAGAAATTACAATTAAACATATTACTGTTGGTACCAGCCCAATAAACAGCACCACCATTATTTTTAGCTATGTTACCAGTAAAAGTAGAGCCTCTTATAGTACCATTAGCACTATTCCAGTAAATAGCACCACCATCAGTTGTGGCAGTATTATCGATGAAGGTACAATTAGTTACAGTACCATTGGGGAAATTACTTGTCCAATCAATAGCTCCAGCTCCAACATTGGCATTATTATTAATGAATATAGAATTAATTAATTTACCATTAATAGCATCCCAACGAATAGCTCCTCCAAAACGTTTTACATTATTATTGATGAAAGTAGAATTAGTTACAGTACAGTTAGCACCATTGCAATGAATGCCTGCACCATAATTGGCAATATTGCTAATAAAAGTAGAATTAGTTATAGTACTGTTAGCACTAACCATGTAAACGCCTGCACCATAGTCAGCAACATTATTAATGAAGTTACAATTAATTAAAGTTGTATTAGAACTACTAATTCCTAAGCAAATCCCACCACCACGTTCAATAGCAGTATTATTGATGAAAATACAACCAGTTACAATACCATTAACACTAGAAAAATCAATACCTCCACCATAATTCATAGCACTATTATTGGTGAAAATACAACCAGTTACAATACCATTAGCACCATTCCAACGAATACCTCCACCACTAGCTTTAGATGTGTTGTTGGTGAAATTACAATTAGTTACAGCACCATTAGCACCATTCCAAAGAATACTCCCACCACGATTAATAGCAGCGTTATCTGTGAAATTAGAGTCTGTTAAATTACCATTATCGGCAATCCAGTAAACAGCACCTGCCCCATTTGATGTATCAATGTTGCTTTTGAAAGTACATCTAGTTAAATGACCATTAACACCATTCCATCGGATGGCACCACCATAATTAGTAGCAAGGTTGCCTGTAAAAATAGAATTGGTTAATATCCCATTAGCATTTTCCCATGAAATGGCACCACCAGAACCACTGAAAGTTGCGGAATTATTAGTAAAATTACATTTCCTCACGGTACCATTAATACCTTTCCATGCAATAGCACCACCAATACCACCATAACCAGTAACAGCATTATTAATAAAAATAGAATCAGTCACAGTACCGTTTGGACCTCTCCACTCAATAGCACCACCATGAGTAGCATTATTATTAATAAAAATACAACCACTCACAGTACCTTTGGCACCATCCCAAAAAAGAGCACCACCATAACCACGGTCATAATTACCTGAAAGATTACAATTGTTTAAATTACCATTAATACCACTCCATAAAATAGCACCACCCCAATTAGCAGTATTATTAATAAAAGTACAATCATTTGAAGCACCATTAGCACCAAACCAACAAAGAGCTCCACCACCATAAGAACTATCATTATTATTGATGAAAATACAATTATCCAATGCACCATTGGTCCCATTCCATAAAACGGCTCCTCCAACCCCATTTGAGAAACTGAAGTTTCAAAAAGAAAAAAAAATTTAATCAGATCTTATAGAAATTTTCAAAATTAAATGGTTTATAGAAAAAATGTTTTTTTGGTAAGAATTAGAGCATATGTTTCTTTAATTCTATGTTGAATATTTTTATAATATTAGTTTAATCCAATAATTTAAACATAGCTATTTCATAGTATTCATAACACTTATGAAATTTTCATTATTTTGATTAAGTACATATAGATAAAAAAGATAATTAACAATGATTTTAAAATAAGAAATATCTCAAACTTGTCAAAATTATTTTAAAAAAAGAAAATGAAGAAGATCATTGTGCTATATTACTAGCAACTTTATCTAATTCAGTTTTATAATTATTTGCTTGATCTTGAACAGAAAATGTTTTAAATATCGCATCAGCTAATTTTTCAATATCATCATTTGAAATATTCATACCATATTTATGAACAGTTTCGTTAACAATATTTAAAATGTCATCATAGCTGGTGACATTTAAATCTGTGATATTGTTTTTTACATCGTCAACAACTTGGGAAACATTGTCTGCACTTACATTGTTGTTTTGAACTATTTCACTTTGAGTGTAAATCTCATCATTAGCAGCTTGTTTTACATCATCAGGAATTGTAACATTGGTTGCTTTTTCATAACATGCCATAATTCCAGCTAAGGCAGATTCACCAGTTGCTGAAACAGGACTTGTTACAAAAACAGACCCTTTATTTATTCCTGAGGATTCTAATGCGGAAGCGTACATTCTTGCAGTAACCAAATTAACTTCAGAAGAATCTACAGTAACAGTAAGGTTATTTCCATTATTTAAATCCAATAGTGCTGAAGAGAATATTTGATTTGCATCATATGTTTTTCCACTAATGCCCTGTGAGATTGCATTTACTTGACCTACATCAATAATTTCTACTTTTGCGTTTTCAAGATTGGAATAACCTTTACTTGCAAAGTAATCATTTACAGAATCCATATATTCAGGATTATTATAAGTTGTTTCTCCATATGTTACTACAAGATCAGATCCGTCATTTCCAGCTATTGCTGAAGATGCAAATACAGCTATTACAACACATAATGAGAATATTATACCGATTGTTACCTTACGCAATATCATCACCTTAATTAATATGTAAACATTCTACTATTTATATGTTTAAGATGTTATTAAAATAATCTTAAATAATGATTGATGATGGATTTGAAATATTGAATCCTGTGAAAACCAAACATTCGTTTAAATACGATGAATTTTCTTTTCTGTTCTTTAAAATTAAACTATAATCTATTTCAAAAGTAATATTAAACTTAAAAAACAAATTATCATTATGGGATTTTATAGTAATAGTACTCCAGGACAGCGAAGGATTAATGAATTAACTGGAGATATTCATCTTTCAGAAGACTTTAAAAATGAAATAAGTGCTCGAGGAATCCCTCTTTATAAAGCATACAATATTCAAAAAAGATTATTACATGAAGCCGAACAAGAGCTTTTGAAAACCAAAGATGATGTTGATAAAAGAATAATGGAACTTCTAGAAGAGAATACGAAAACAGCTGTTGTATCTGATTATGCAAGCAAATGCAGCAGTTGCGAAGGTGCAACCAAAATTCCCCCTATGCCTAAAGAAATCTCCAAACCTAAAGGATTTGTTTCAGGGATTCCCCCTAAAGAAGAGATTTTTATCCCTCCTAAAGGTCGAGATTTAGCCAAACAGGAACAAATGACTGATAGAGAGCTATTAAATAAAATTGCCTTGCAAAATGAAAAAATAATTAATCAGAATAAACTTATACTTCAAGAATTAAGAAAATTAGGTGAATAAATGATCGATGGCGTAACAACTTATGGTTCTGAATATTTGATTGAACAAATAAAACACACAGAACCTGTTTTTATATGTACAATAGGTACAACCGAAACATCAAGAATAGAAGGAATATCCGGAGCTGGAGCTACTCCTGAATTAACAGAGTACACACCAGCTGCCGATGTTGAATTAATGGTTTTGAATGAAGTGAAATGTACTGGAAAAATAGCTCAAACAGTTGTTGGAGAAGCTGCAGCCCCAACCCCTGCTGTTCTTACGAAAGCATCGGTGGAATTAGCTGAAACACCTTTTGTAATTGTAGATGCAGGTTCTAAAATAAAACCTGAAATTGAATGTATGCGCCTTGGAAACGAATATGGGAGAGATATCAGAACAGGTAAAGGAGTTTTAAATCCTCTCGAAATATATGAAAATGCCAAAGAACTTGGATTTCAACTTGGAACATTACACGATTGTTTATTCATTGGTGAAAGTATAGCTGCAGGTACAACAACCGCTTTAGGAGTTCTAAAAGCTCTTGGATATGATGCTGACGGAAAAGTAAGTGGATGCATGCCTACAAATCCCCATGAGTTAAAAACATCAGTTGTAGAAGAAGGTCTTGAAAATGCAGGTTTAACACCTGGTGAAGTTGACGCATTTCAAGCTATTGGTGCTGTTGGTGATCCGATTCTTCCGGCAATTGCAGGTTTGGTTTTAGCAAGTGGAGACACTCCTATAGTATTGTGTGGCGGAACACAGATGGCTGCTGTTTGTGCGATTATAAAGTCAATTAAACCAAACTTTGACTTTTCAAGAGTAAATATAGCTACTACAGTATACGTAGCAAAAGATGAAACAGCCAATCTCTTAAATTTACTTGAACAGATTGACCCTGAAATCACATTACATGTTGTTGATCCTAAATTTGAAGAATCAATTGACGAAGGTTTAAAACTCTATACCGAAGGTTTTGTAAAAGAAGGTGCCGGTGCTGGAGGAGCAATGCTGCTAGCACTTATTAGAGGGGCCAGCGTAAAAAGTTTAAGAGAAAGAATAGAAATGGAATGTCAAAATACCCTTTAAATTAAATGAGGAGTTTTACTCCCCATTACTGTTTTTTAAAATAAAAAAAATACTTGCTCAACTAGAATAGGTGAGCAACTGAACCTAAAAATACAATAATACCTACTAACCAACAGTAGTATGCAAATATATCCAAGCTTCTTTTTTCAATTAATTCCAATACCCATTTAATAGCTAGATATCCTGCTATAAATGCAGCTATAAATCCAAGTATAATAGCTAGGAAGTTTGAATCCAATGCCCCACCTATGTCTTTTAATTGAACTATAGTAGCACCTAAGATAGCTGGTATTGACAATATGAAACTGAATTTTGCTGCAAATTCCTTATTAAGTCCTGCTACAAGACCTGCTGCAATTGTTGTACCTGAACGTGAAAGACCTGGCAATATTGCACAAGCTTGACCTAAACCCATAAATAAAGCTTCTTTTGGACCAACATTAGCAAAATCTAAATTTCCACGATCCATTCTTTGTGACAAGTAAAGAATTGTACCTGTAACAAATAGGAAAAATGCAGGAACGTATAAAGCGCCGGCAAATAATGCTTCCACTTCACTTTCAAATAGAACGCCAATAATACCTACTGGAATTGTAGCTAAAATGACATACCATGCTAATCTCTTGTATGGATCTTCGTAAAATCCTTCTTTAAATCTGTTTTGTAGAATGTCTCCAAGACTTAACCACCAAGCTCTAAGCATTTTATATATGTCTCCATGGAAGAACCATAAAACAGCTATTAAAGAACCTAAATGGAGAAAAGTGTCAAAAGCCAAACTGCTTTCAACACCTAAAATTCTTTGAATAAAGATTAAATGAGCAGAACTGCTTATAGGCAAGAATTCAGTTAATCCCTGAACGATACCTACAATAATTGCTGATAGAATATCCATTATTACACCAATCTAAAAGTAGGTTAACCAACCAAATTCATTGTCCTTTTCAGCTTCAGCAATTTTGAAGAATGTTTTTTGTAGTTCTTCAGTTACAGGACCTCTTTTTCCGATTCCAATTGACCTACCATCAACAGATTTAATTGGAGTAACTTCTGCAGCTGTACCGCTAAAGAAAATTTCATCTGCAAGGTATAGTCTTTCGCGACCAATTGTTTCTTCCACAACATCATAACCAAGTGAAATAGCTAGTTGTATTATAGAGTCTCTTGTAATGCCTCTAAGGATTGATGAACCTAAATCTGGAGTGTAAATAACGCCATTTTCTACAATGAAAATATTTTCCCCGCTTCCTTCAGCTACAAAACCCTGATAATCAAGCATGATTGCTTCATCGTAACCATGATCAATAGCTTCTATTTTAGCTAGCTGTGAATTCATATAATTTGCTCCAGCTTTAGCCATTACAGGCAATGTATCTGGCGCTGGTTTTCTCCAGGAAGATACACCGACGTCAACACCAATGTTCATACCTTCCTCACCTAAGTAAGATCCCCATTCCCATGCTGCTATTACAACATCGACAGGACAGTTTAAAGGGTTTACTCCTAATTCTCCATATCCCCTATATACAATAGGGCGAATATAACAGGATTTAAGGTCATTCTCCTTAAGAGTTTCAATAATCGCTTCATAGATTTCCTCTTCGGTATAAGGAATATCCATTTTGTATATTTTTGCTGAATCAAATAAGCGTTCTACATGTTCTTCAAGACGGAAAACACAAGGGCCTTCCTCATTCTCATAAGCCCTGATTCCTTCAAATACACTTGTTCCATAGTGAACTACATGAGAAAGACAGTGAATTTTGGCATCATGCCAATCAATAAATTTTCCGTTCATCCATATTTTGCTTGCAGTATCATCCCAAGCCATCGTATCACTCCAATAAATTAAATTCTTATTACATAATTTATTGATTATAATATTTAAAATTAAAATAACAATCCAATTAAGATTATTAAGTATCTTGAAAATTGTTCTAAAAAAAGTAGGCAGATTATAGAGTAAAAAAATAAAAAAATAGAAAAGTAGCGAATTAAGCTACTTAGTTTGAAGGTTTTTCCATTAAAACAGATTTACAACCGATAGAACCGTCACCCATGTGAGGGGTTCTGCATACGGTATCGTTTGCTTTTTCTATTTCTCTTGCTTCAACAGCTAATTGAGCAGCGGTTGATGCCATTTCGTGAGCTGCAGCTACAATAGGGATGTATTTTTCACTGTCTTGTACCATGAAACAACCTTTTACATCTAAATCAGCAACTTTTGCTGCGATTTCGTATGCTGCGTAAGCTTTAGCTTTTGCGTAAGTGTTTTTGAATTCACCAGCTTCAACAGCTTTTTCAGCAGTAATTTTGAGTTTTGGTAATTCTATTTCTTTACCTGCTTCAACAGCAGCGATAATTCCATCAATAGTTTTTTGTACTAATCTGTAAGCTCCAGTAGCAGCTAATACTTTGATGATGTCAGAGTTGAATGAAGCCATTTCAGTTGGGTCTAATAATTCTCTTCTAGCACCGATCATTGGGTCAGCGTTTACAATGATGTAACCTAAACCTTGTTCGTCCATTTCATCAGCTACTCTTGCACCTGGTGCGTCACCAATGATGATTGCTGGTTTGTCAGCAGCAGATAAAATTTCTCTTGCTTTTGCAGGACCTGGTGCTCCAGGGTTAGGACTGATGAAGATACAGAAATCAGGATCGAAATCAGCTATTTTTGGTGCAACTTCTTCTACTTGTTCTGGACCCATTTTTGCACCAGAACCTACTATTCTTACATCAATATTAGGTCTGTCTGCTCTTTCATCTAAAATTAAGTCAAGTACCGGAGAGGTTCCGATATTACCGCTTTTAATAATTCCTATTTTTACAACCATTTAAATCACTTTTAAATTGTATACGAATTAACGTATAATATAATTTTATAATAAAATACATATTAATGTTTTTATTTTTTTCTCATGATACTAATTTAAATATATTGAAAAAATAGTTATGTAAAAATAGTTAAAATAAAAAAAATTAGTGGTTCCGACGAGATTTGAACTCGTGATCCCCTCGTTGTAAGCGAGGTATCATACCCCTAGACCACGGAACCATAAGACATACTTACTTAAGTTTTATATTGTATATAAACTTTTCTACAAATACCTGAATTTTTCAAGTTTGAGTTTGTCTTTTTTATTTTAATTCTCGAATATTAGGACGCTGGAAAAGTTTTTCAAATGCAATCGTTTTAAAAAAAAAGAATGTTATAAAATTCCTTTAGTACTTGGAATTTCATCGTGCTCTATTTCAGATGCTTCTTTAAGAGATTTTGCAAATGCTTTAAAAATAGCTTCTGCTTTATGGTGGTCATTAAAGCCCCCTGCTGTAGCAAAAATGTTAATCTTGGCACCGCTTACAAAGGACTCGAAGAAATGTACAATAACATCAGAGGTCAAATCTCCAATTTTTTCGTTTCTAAATGGGATTTCCATGTTGCAATAGCTTCTTCCGCTAATATCGATTGCAACAGTAGCTACTGATTCATCCATAGGCACTATAGCATCAGCCATTCTTTTAATTCCTCGTTTATCCCCAATAGCTTTATTAAAAGCTTCTCCTAAAAGAATTCCTACATCCTCGACAGTGTGGTGATCATCAATTTCAATATCTCCACTTGCAATTACTTCCAAATCCATTCTACTATGTTTTGAAAATGATTCCAACATATGATTAAAGAAGTTTACGCCTGTTTCGATATTGTATTGGCCTGTTCCATCAATATTTAATTTAATTTTAATTTGTGTTTCAGAAGTATTTCTTGAAACTTCACATGATCTATCCATATTATTCCTCTGGAGCATTTCTTATAATTTTAATACAGTCTACAGGACATTCCATTGCACATAGTGTACAGACATGACAATATCTTAAATCTAGTACATGTGCTACGTCTTTTATTTCCCAAATTTTAGCGGCTTTTGGACAGATATCATAACAATTTCCACAGCCAATACACTTGCTTTCATCAACTTCGATTTTTAAAATAAAAAATCCCTCCTGAAACTATAATTTTAAAGTCGCAACAGATGTTGCTTTAAATCCTATATAAACTTCTTTTCCAATTGTAAGATCCAAATCTTTTTCAGCAGACAAAGTAATATCAGAATAAAACATTAATCCACCAGTAGCTATTCTTATACGAACAATTTCTTCCTCTAATTTCATTTCAACAATTTTTCCCTTAAAAACATTTCTAATACTTGATATTGAAGGTTCAAGCATTAAGAAAATATTATCATAGCTAATAAGAGTTAATAATTTTTCGCCAACAGAATAATTTTTGTTTATCAGTATTTTAATTAAGATATCATGTGATTTGAGTCCCATAACCCCATTGGAATTATCAATTGAAGCTACCTCAGTTTCAAATTCATTAACATCGTTGTGCAATTCCATTATAGCGTTGATCTTTTTACATTCCTTTAAAATCGAAAATCCATCATCAGTAAGATTGGTTCCGCCACCACCACCTTTTCCACCTTTGGTTGTGCTAACTATCTTAACATCCAATGTTGATTCTATTTTTTCAATATAATTTAAAGCAGTACGATAGGATATGTTTAAAGATTTAGCTGCTTTTGAAATAGAGCCCATATTAAGAATACCTTCAAGTAACTCATATTGTTTATTATTTAATAAAAAAAAGTCATCTCCAACATTAATTTTGTATTCAATGGCTGCTTTTACATTGTCCATAATTTCACCAGCTAAGTAAAAATTTCATTTTTATTACTTAAATAAATTATCATATTAAACAAAAACACAATAAAAAGATTCTAAAGAGTAAATTATTCTTTAAATTGGATTTTTACAATAATATTTAAAACCTTATTTAAAATCTTGCCAACAGGACCAAATTTACCTGTAAAACCTCTAAGAGTGCTGATATCCTCTTTATCAAAGAATTTGCATAATATTAAACTGCCTAGATAAATAAATGGACAGCAAATTATTCCAGCAATTAATCCCATAATAGTTTTAGGAATAACAATAGCTACTATGCCCATAATAATTGAAGCTATGAAAATCTTAAGTACTGGAACATATGGGGCATTTGTATCAGTTAATTTAAATACAAAATAAAGAACAGGAATCATCATAGCAAAACAAGCAATAGTAGTTGCAAGAGCTCCTCCTGCAATACCAATAGAAGGAACCATAATCCAATTAAGAATAGCTGTTAAAATAGCTCCAACAATTAATATATACATTGGAATTCTTGGGTTGCCAATACCTTGGACAATACTTGTTGAAATTGAAAATATGGAATAAAATGTCATTCCAATAGCTAAAATAGCCAATGCAGCAGCACCAGTAACATAAGCCGGGTTTGTAAAGTAGAAGACCCTTAGAATAGGAGCTGCAAATAATGCGATACCTATACACATTGGGACAACGAACAATAAAGAGTATTTATATGATTCGGAAACGTATTTTGAGAGATCTTTTTTATTGCCTGAACTAAAGGCCTCAGAAGAAGCTGGCAAAATAGTGGTAGCTACTGAAATTGAAATAATCAAAGGCAGCCTTGAAATCGGGTCAGCAGCTGCAAAAAAACCAATAGCCTCAGCAGTTAAAAAACGGCCCATAACTAAAGTACAAATATTATAAATACCCATTTCAGCTATGCCTGTAATGATGACTGGAATAGCAAATTTAACAAGCATTATAGCTAATTTTAATTCGTCTTTTCTTGAAAAATGGAAATCTTCACTGGCTTCTGGAATATATGGCCCCATACGATATTTAAAAAGATAAACAGCCATGATACAAGAAACAGCAAAACCTAAAACAGTACCCCAAAGAGCTCCAACAGTTGAAAGACCGATTAAGACAAATGCAGTAGCAAAAAGAATCATACCTAACTGTTCTGTAGCACGAGTATAAAGGATATACTCCATTTTATAAACACCCTGAAATGCCCCTCTAAAAGCACCGACAATAACACTAAAAGGAGTTATAAGACCTACAATCTGTAAAGGAACAAGAGCAACAGGTTTTTCAAGATAAACGTAAGCAAGCCAAGGAGCTGCAAAAAAAATCATGATAAAACCAAAAAATACCCCTAAAAAAATCATAATCTTGAGAGAAGTATAAATTGTTTGACGGGCCAAATCCTTCTGATCCGTTGCCTCATATTCTGCAACGTACTTGGCAATAGCTGGAGGCAGTCCTCCTGCAGACAAAGTTTGGAAAATACCTTGAAATGGCAATGTAATACCTAAAATACCATACATAGTAGGACCTAAAAGAGTAGCCATTAAAAAACGGTAAATATATCCTCCTAAACGAAAAATAATATTTCCTAAAAATATGATGAAACTTCCACGAATCAGTTTATTGGCCATTTAACTATCACCTATTATATAATAACTATATTTTAATTTTAATATATAAATATTGTTAAAAAATAGCAGAGATAATGTTAAAATGATATTTTAAAAAAATAGTAGAGAATTAAATCATTACGGAAATATTGGGGCCCATAAGGGGCATACATACAATAATCAATAGAAAACAAGTTTGAAAAGAGTACTTAAGAGAATTAAATGCTTGACATATATAATAAATTATATACGTCCCCCCTAAGCATTTAACCCCCTTTAAGTAAAATATCACTTATAAGCATTGCTATATATTATCACTTTAAAAAAAAGTGATTAAACAAACCCACAAGTAACATTTGCATTTATTACATTAACCACCATACAGTATTTATAATTTTCTAAATATTCTTAAAATTTTGATAAAATAAATTTAAATTAGATCAATTGCTATTTCATAGCCGGCCTTATTTTATTTAAAAATTCTTTAAATTCGTTGACGGTCCGTTCAAGTGATCTAAAACCATATTCATCATCTTTTGTTTTATCTAAGGAATCCTGTGACCAAAAAGATGCCCCTAAATTAGACCCAAAACCTCCGCCGCTTACTGGAATAATGCCATGTATCATGTAATAGGATATAATTTCCAAATGTGCCTGACTTTGTCCTCCATCACGATCGCCTCCAACAGCAATGCTCATTCCTATCTTTCCACGGAGCAAATTTAAGTCAATAGCTTCAAGAGCCCTAGTTCTTTCAAAAATAGAAACAATTTCGGCACTTACTCCTCCTGAATGCATAGGAGTTGCAAATATAATTCCATCTGCTTCTTCAAGTCCTTTATAAACTTCAGTCATATCATCCTTATTAATACATTCCTTATGACTCATACAATAATTACAATGTTTGCAGGGTGCGATTGATTTATCTGCACAGCTAAATAACTCTACCTCAAAACCTTCTTCTTTTAAAGTGCTTAAAGCTTTACTTAAAACATATTCTGTTGATTGGTGTCTTGGACTTCCAGAAATTCCATAAATTTTCATCTAAATCACTATTTAATATTATTTATTATAAATATTATATAATACAACTGACAAAAAATAGTATTATGGTGGTTATTAATGAGAATTTTACTTATCCATTCTGATTATTTAAATTATAATGTTAAGAATAAAACTCCAGTAGCCGAGGATATTGAAGAAGCAAAGAAATCTGGTGCTTTTGATGAATCCTTAGTTGTTTTTACTGCTGTTGAGAAAGATGATGAAAAAAATCCAGATGCAATTGTAAGAAATTTAGTTAAAGAAGTTAAAAAAGCTAACGAACAAGTCAAAGCTGAAAATATTGTTTTATATCCTTATGCTCATTTATCATCTTCACTAGGTTCTCCAAAGATAGCTGTTAAAGTCTTAGAAGATGCAGAAAGCGCACTTTTAGATGAAGGATTAAATGTTAAACGTGTTCCATTTGGATGGTATAAATCATTTGAAATCTCCTGTAAAGGTCATCCTTTAAGTGAACTTTCAAGAACCATTACAGCAGAAGATGAGGAAGAGGAAAAAGAAGATAAAAAACCTTCCACATGGTCTATTCTTGATGGAAATAAAGTATTAGATATTGATGGTTTTGAAACTGATAATAGTCAGTTTGAAAAACTTATAAAATACGAACTTGGTGAAGGATCATCAGATGAAGGAGAACCTCCACACGTTAAATTAATGAGAGAAAAAGAAATATGTGACTATGAAATAGCATCTGATGTTGGTAATCTTAAATGGTTCCCTAAAGGACGCCTCGTAAGAGATTTACTTTCTGATTATATCTACAATTTAGTAGTGGAACAAGGTGCAATGCCTATTGAAACTCCAATATTCTATGATTTAGACAATGAAGCAATTAACGTTCATGCAGCTAAATTTGGTGAAAGACAGTATAGAACAGATACCAAAAAGAATCTAATGCTTAGATTCGCATGCTGTTTTGGAGCATTCAGAGTAATGGCAGACTCATTTTTAACCTGGAAAAACCTTCCAGCCAAATTATATGAACTCTCAACTTACAGTTTCCGTTTCGAGAAAAAAGGTGAAGTGGTAGGTCTTAAAAGATTGAGAGCATTTACAATGCCTGATTTCCACAGTTTCTGTGCAGATATTCCTGCATGTTTAGAAGAATTCTCAAAACAGACAGACATGTGTATCCAAACCGGAATAGACCTTGACGTTAACTATGAAGTTATATTTAGAGCTACAAAACAATTCTTCGATGAAAATGAAGAGTGGGTATACAGCATTAGTGAAAAAATTGGAAAACCATTATTACTTGAGATCTTACCTGAAAGAAAACACTACTGGGATTGTAAAGTAGACTTTGCAGCTATTGACTTCCTTGGAAGACCAATAGAAAACCCAACAGTTCAACTTGATGTTGAAAGTGCTAAAAGATTTGACATTACCTATCTTGGAGAAGATGGAGAAGAACATAATCCGGTTATTCTTCACTGCTCACCAACTGGAAGTATTGAAAGAGTTATCTGCAGTTTACTTGAAAAAACAGCTATCGAAATAGATGAAAAACCACCAATGTTACCAACATGGTTAAGTCCAATTCAAGTTCGTGTAATAACTGTTGGAGAAAAACACGAAGAATACGCAAACGAATTAGCTGAAAAAATATTCAATGCAGACATTCGTGTAGATGTAGATGACAGAGATGAAAGTGTAGGTAAGAAAATAAGAAATGCTGCTACTGAATGGATTCCATATACCTTTGTTGTAGGAGACAATGAAATGGAATCAGGAAACCTCACTGTAACCATTCGTGAAAATAACACTAAAGTCGATATGACTGTTGAAGAATTAATAGAAGCTGTAAAAGAGGCAACCAAAGGAATGCCACATAGAAAATTACCTTTACCAAAGGACATCTCAAAAAGAATAAACTTCCAATAATTTTTATATATCAATAAAAATAAAGATAAGAAATATATTTAAGGAGGAAACTTAATGTACAATATAGGAGAAGCTCTCATTGGAGACGGTGACGAATTAGCACACATCGATTTAGTAATTGGGGACAAGGAAGGTCCAGTAGGTCAAGCTTTTGCTAACGGATTATCAAATTTATCTGTAGGACACACACCTTTAACCACTGTAATTAGACCAAACTTAATGACAAAACCTGCTACTTTAATTATACCAAAAGTAACTGTAGATGATTTAGACAGCGCAAGCAAAGTATTTGGACCAGCGCAAACTGCTGTAGGAAGAGCTGTTGCAGATGCTGTTGAAGAAGGATACATTCCAAAAGACATAGTAGACGACATTGTAATCAATGTAAGCGTATTTATCCATCCAGCTGCAAAAGACTACAGGAAAATATACCAATACAATTATGGGGCAACAAAACTAGCTATTAAAAGAGCAATGGAAGGATACCCATCAATTGACAAAGTACTTGCTGAAAAAGACCGTGGAACTCATCCAATTATGGGCTTCAGAGTACAAAAACTTTGGTCTCCACCTTATTTACAAGTTGCACTTGACTTAGACAACTTAGACGTAATGGAAAGAATCATAAAAGACCTTCCAGACAAAGAAAGAGTTCTTCTTGAAGCAGGAACCCCTCTTGTTAAAAAATTTGGAGTCGGTGTTGTGTCAAAAATCAGAGCACTACGTCCAGATGCATTTATTATTGCTGATTTGAAAACTTTAGATGTTGGACGTGTAGAAGTTAAGATGGCTGCTGATGAAACTGCAGACGCTGTAGCTATTTCAGGACTTGGAACTGTTGAATCAATTGCAAAAGCCATTCAAGAAACCCAAAAACAAGGTATTTACTCCATTTTAGACATGATGAATGTAGCTGACTTTGAAGAAAAATTAGTTGCACTTCCAGATGATTTAAAACCTGATATAGTATTATTACACAGAAACGTAGATTTAGAAACTTATCTTGCTGAAAAAGGTGAAGATACAAGCGATATCTCTGCATGGGGTAACATTAGAGCTATTAAAGAAATTATAAACAATGGATTAGTAGCTGTAGCTGGAGGAATTACTCCAGATAATGTAGAAGAAGCTCTTGATAAAGGTGCTGACATTATTATTGCAGGAAGATATATTATCGGTTCTAGAGACGTAAGAAGATCTGCACAAGACTTCCTTGCACACTTCCCACCAGATCCAGATAATATGAGACTTGCATTAGATGAAGACGAACAAGTCGACATTAAAAATCAATAGGGTTATAAAAAACCCTTAAACTTATTTTTTTAAAAAAAGAGAGGAATAAAAATGGGATTTTGTAATTCTTGTGGAAAACCTATAGGAAAAAAAGATTATGGAACAAATGAAGATGGCAGCCCAAATATGGATTACTGCATCGAATGTTTTGAAAATGGAGAATTTACAGAACCAGACATAACTCTTAATGAAATGATTGTTAGAAAATCAAAAGAAATGATGGCAAAAAATCCTAATTTAAGAGAAACAGAAGCTACAGGAATAACAACAGGATTTTTACCAAACCTTAAACGCTGGTACAAAGAACCAGACTACGAAAACGAAGATTTAATGTGATTTTTTTAATATAAACTGTTTATATCTATCTGCCAAATAGTCATTGTGCTTTTTATTTGCAGAAATTTTATTATATTTCTCTAAAAGATTATAATACTCTTTTTCAAGATAATCATATTCCTTAGATAGCTCTTCATGATTTTTATAAATCCTACTAAGTTTATTTTCAAGTTGATTGTTCAAGTCAGTTAATTTTTCAATCTTGTCAGCGTCGAAGTTTGCATTATTATTAAAATTCTCAACAAACTTCTCATTTTCTTCTAAAACTTTTAAGTTGATATTTTCAAGATATTCAATTTTTTCAATAGCACTTAAGTATACTTTCGTAATCTTTTCTATCTCGTTTGTAAAATCATTATTGTTTCTATTTAATTTAAGTTCAAGATCAGATATGTTGTTTTTTAAGAGATTGTTTTGATTTTCAAGTTCTGAAAAATCCTCTTCAAGCTTATCGCATTTTCTAGAAACTTTCCTGCGACTTTCTTTAAGATAATCTATAGTCTCTTCTGACTTTTCATTATTATTCTGAATAGTCCTATTAAGTTCATTTACTTTCTCAACAAGAGACTCTTTTTCCTTAAGAAGTGATTCGTATTTATCCTCTTGACTTTGAGAATGCTGGATAGAACTATTTTTTAAGTTGTTGAAGTTAGTGTTAAGTTGCTGATTTTTATTAAGAAGTCTATTGTTGTCTTCCCTCAAATCTCTATTTTCCCTTTGAAGATCCGGAATGGTAATTTCTAAACTATCAATTGAAGCATTAAGAGAATTAATCTCTTCATTTAAATTTTTACAATCATTTTCAAGTATGCCATTAGACTCTTCCAATTCCTTATTATCCTTTTCCAGTTTTAAAGATCTTTCAGACAAATCATTGTACTTGCTTTCAAGACTTTCGTTAGACTCCTTCAGTTCCTGATTAACATTTAATAAATCGTCTTGCAATTTTGAGGATTCTGATTTTAAATTATTGTGCAAATCAAGTAAGTTATCATATTCTACTTTTAAATCGTCATATTGGATGTTTAAGTGTATATATTCAGGATTTTTAGAAATATCTTTAAGTTCTTGGATTTCCTGGTTTTTAGCTTCAACTTCATCAGTTAAAGAATCAATAGTGTTGCTGTTAATGTAGTTAGCTATTTCTAAAGCCGACAATTGGTCATTATCATCGTTAAGCAAATCTTTATCATTTTCAGAAATTATTAAGACGTTTTCACCATTTTCAAAGATGTTTTCTTGTTTAGGTATAGTAGCTTGAATTTGTTCTGTTTTGTATTTTTTCTTCTCACCACTTTTTAGTGTTCTACTATACTCTCTTGAATATTTCTTAATAGTTCCTTTTGCAACACGCATATTAAAATCCTCAATAACTATTTTGTATTTTATTTAATATTATTGTTTCTAAAATTTATGCTAGTTTTTTATGTGTATCTCAATACTTAAAATTATTTGTAAAAGATGTAAGTGTAAAATAAATGTAAATCACTATAATTAAAATGCTAGATTAACTATGAATATATAAAATAATTATGGTTAACCCTGAGGATTCGATAAATAAAAAATTGATGAATTGATGGTTTTATATTGAATAAAATTCCGTTTTATAAAATAATATATATTATTATAATAATATGAAATAATATGCGAATTATATTAGCTGGAACTGGAAGTGCCGTTGGAAAAACTACAATTTCAACTGGAATTATGAAGGCGCTTAGTGAAAAGTACAACGTTCAACCATTTAAAGTTGGACCTGACTATATCGATCCTTCTTATCATACTCTAGCTACCGGAAACACATCAAGAAACCTTGATTCTTTTTTTATGAGTCAGTCTCAGATTAGAGATTCCTATAATAAAGCTATGGAAAATAAAGATTTAGCTATTATTGAAGGTGTAAGAGGCCTTTATGAAGGAATAGATTCTATAAATGATATCGGAAGTACTGCATCAGTTGCTAAAGCTCTAGATGCACCAGTAATTTTAATAATCAATAGCAGAAGCCTTGTTAAAAGTGCAGCTGCACTTGTACTCGGGTTTAAAGAGCTGGATAAAGAAGTCAATATTGCAGGAGTTATTTTAAACAAAGTAAAAAACAAAAACCACTACCTTAAAACCAAGCGTTCAATTGAAGAGATAACCAACGTCGAGGTAATTGGTGGAATTGAGCGAAATGATAAAATAACTATTGATCAACGACATTTAGGTTTAGTTCCAGCTGTCGAAAGAGAAAATTCCATAAACCACATCAATAACTGGTCTGAGGTAATAAAACAATCGATAGATCTAGACAGACTTGTGGAAATCATGAAAGAAGCTCCAAAAATCAATTCAAATCTTGAGCCTATATGGAACAAACTTAACAAAGAGAAAGTGAAAATTGGAGTAGCTTATGATGAAGTTTTTAATTTCTATTATAAGGAAAACATTGAATCGTTAGAAGCAAATAAGGCTAAAATAGAATATTTCTCACCGTTGAAAGACGAATCCCTTCCAGATGTCGATGGAATATATATCGGTGGAGGATACCCTGAATTATTCTCAAAAGAACTGTCCAATAATAAAACAATGCTTAAAGACATTAAAGATTTCCATTTAGCTGATAGACCAATATTTGCCGAATGTGGAGGGCTGATGTATCTTATGAATTCTATTCACGACGATAAGATGAGTGGAATATACCCTTACAAATCCATACTTACAGACCGTGTTCAGGCACTTAAATACACAATAACTGAAGTTCAGAAGGACAATATAATATCTAAAAAAGGAGAAGTTATAAACGGCCATGAATTCCACTATTCAAAAGTTTTAGTTGATAATCTTCAAAATAAGCTAGCTTTCAAGATAACTCGTGGAAAAGGATCGTATAACAATCAAGACGGATTTATGAGCCGAAATACATTGGCAAGCTATGTACACACACATGTTGCAGCAATGCCTGATTTCGGAGGAAATTTAACAATTTCTGCTAAAGAACTATAAAGTGGTAATGATGGAATTTAAAAAAATAGATTTATTCTCACCATGGATTGTAGGAGCCGTAATAATCCTATTTTTAATAATGGGATATATCGGATCTTTAAATTACAGATTTGAAGACCCCCTAGATTTATCAGTAATATTAATCGTTTTATATTCAGTTGCGATATTTATTATTAGTGCAATAATCGTTAAAAAGAAAGTTAAAGTTAAAGAAATAGGGCTGAAACAGATATTAAGTGAAAAAATAGTCCTTACCATAGTGATAATAGCTATTGGACTACAATGTTTGAATTTAATATTGCTTGGAGGCATACCTTTATTTGACAGTGTTTTAAAGTCAAATGCAACAACAATGCTTTGGAGAGTCTCATACTTACTATTCTTACCATCAATCAACATTCTGATTGCGCGAAATTATAAAAAAAGATATCTGATTCTTGTCTTAATAGGAGCCCTTGTTTATGGATTAAACGGCTATAGAACATCAGTAATTGGAGTTCTTGGAAGTGTATTTATAACCCTTTACTATCTTAAAAAGATTAACCGGAAAATAGGAATTGTTTTCATAGCTCTGATTATAATAGGAGGAATAGCTATTGGTTATATTGCTTCCCAGTCAATAGCTACACAGCACTGGATGCTTAACCCTGTCGAATTAATTTTTTACCGTTTAGGATTTACATTAGAAGTATTTGAAAGAATTATACCATTGGGAGGAACCACAAAAGGCCATATTCTCTCGATGATTTTCTCATCAGGAAGTCCAAGAACCTTTGTTGGAAATTATGTGCTTGGAGATAATGTATGTCTTACCTCATCAATATTCGGTCCAGTATTTCTTGATTTTGGAATAATAGGCCTGACAGTGCAAATGATACTTCTAGGTATGTTTTTAAAAATAATGAACAAAATAGCTAAGTCATTAAAAGGAGTTGGAATAGCCATATATTCAATAATACTAATTCATACATTAATCTGGATTGAAACTGGCCCTACAGACATGATGATTTGGATATTCTACTTACTTGGAATAATATTAATTCTATTGGCCATTAAAGAAAAAGCAGTCAGTTTAGATTAAAATTAGAAGTATCAATATGATTAATGAAATGAAGAACACGAAAGTTCCTCTAACAATAACATCACTATTCTTATCACCAAAGATGTAAGTGAATCCATAAGCTAAAATCAATGAGAAGAATATCTGAAAAGAGCTGATTATTCCATGATTTAACTTAAATATAGCTCCACCAAGATATGAAATAATGTAAGTAACAATAACCACTAGAATTGCTAAAACTATTACATTGGACAATAATGGTTTAATAAGACCTAACAAATCTTGTGATCCTTCATTAGAACCAAATGAAGAAACGGCACCAATATTTCTATTTAATAATCCTCCTGAAGAAGCTTCAGTATCTTTTCTCACCAGGAGATTTTGGAAGAATTTTGAAATTCCGGATTCGTGATCTTCATCGTCAAAGTCCTGCCTATAAAGAGACTTCTGATAAACTATTGGAGCGCTTTCATATTGGGATGGGAAGTATTCATCGTAATCATATTCATAATCCTCATCATTATATTCGCCGTAGTCTTCCTCATAGTGATTGTCATCATAATAAAGAGGTTCGTCTCCATATTCGTCTTCATAATATGAATCAAATTCGTCATCTTCAGAATCTTCTTTATTCTCATTAGGATAGTAATCTTCTTTAGATGGGATATCCTCGTTTTTATATCTTTTAACAAGGTTAAGTAAATCGTTTCTATCAACTAATTTAACATTCTTTTTAAGAGCATAGTTGATAGCCTGTTCTGTAAAAAAAGATGAAGAGACAATAACGATTTTAGATGCTTTAATGCTTTCAGCAATCTTTTCCATGTGTTTAATTATCTCAATACTTACTGGAAAATCTTTATCATAGTTATTACACTCAACAACAACACCAAAGTCACCAAAATTAGTGGAGAGGACCGCATATATATCGATAATATACTGGGAAGTTTTAAAATTTTTATAAACTTTAAACCCAGAATCCTCCATTACTTTAGCTATAAAATTAATTAGTTGTGATTTTTCCAAAATTACACCTTTTTAAAAATAAACTTGTTCCATTTAAATATTTAAAAATAGTTAGTATTAAAGTTTTTTGTTAAATCTTGATATTTTCCACAGAATAAAGAATTAAATGAGCAAAACCAATTGACAGCCACACAAAATACTTTATTGATAATTATCCATATTATTACTATGAAAGCTTTAATAAGTAATGATGATGGAATAAATGCAACAGGAATTCTTGCTGCAAAACAATCAATAGAAGATTTATGCAATACAGTGGTTGTAGCACCGGAAATACAACAAAGCGGTATTGGTCATGCACTAACACTTTTTGAACCACTTAGAATAAATAAAACAACATTAAAAGATGGAAGTCCAGGATATGCAGTTACAGGAACACCAACAGATGCTGTAACAATGGGATTGTTTGAAATAATGGATGAAAAACCAGACATAATGATATCTGGAATAAATACTGGATTTAACATTGGAAAAGCAGAACTTACAACATCAGGAACCATAGGTGCAGCTCTTGAAGCAGCAAGTTTTAAAATACCTACAATAGCTGTCTCACAATCAGTAACACGTGACGACATTAAATTTGAAAATGGAAGCGTGGAAGTCGATTTTGCATTTGCTCAAAAAATGCTTAGAAAGCTTGCAAAACATGTGTTAAAAAAAGGAATGCCTGAAGGTTGCGATTTATTAAATTTAAACATACCAGATAATCCTGTTAGCGATGAATTTGAAGTTGTCAGTCTTGGAGAGAGAATGTACACTCCCCTAATTCAAACTCGTCTAGATCCACGTGGAAAACCATATTACTGGATAGGTGGAGAATTATGCGAATTTCCAGAAAAAGGAACCGATGGAAATACATTAATAAATGAACACAAAGCTACAGTAACACCAATAAAAATAGATCAGACAGGAGACATAGATGTTACAAAAAAATGGTTAAAAGATTAGATAATCTTTAAATCCTCTAATATTTTATCTCTTTCTTTTTTTAATTCCATTAACTCTTTTTCGTCAGCATTACCTTCTCTTTCCAAGTGCGCTATAGTTCTTGTAATAGCTTCTAAATTACTTTCTAGTTGATTGATAGCCATGTTAAACACCTCGTTTATATTATTTTTGTAATAACTATTATTTAATTATACTAATAAAAATTATATAAATAATAAAAATTAAAAGTTAAAGTAATAAATAGTTTTAAGGTTGAAGACAATGGAGAACAGAGAATTTGAAGTAAACGAACAATTTTTAGCTTTTAAAGGAAAAAAAGTTTTAGTAGGGCTTAGAAATGATGTGGAAGTTATAGGAACACTTATTGCAATTGACAACTACTTAAATTCTATCATTGAAGAACAAGACGGAAAAATTCAAAGTTTAAAAGGTGGAGAAGTGAATTACATAGTCCTAGAAGAAGACTAAAATTCAACAGGAATTCCTAAAATACTTTTTTTACCATTATAAACATCTAAAGCGATTTGTGCAGCACCAATAGCTCCAGATTCTTTAGAAATAATTTTTATAGGATATCTATTTTTTAAATAGCTATTGAGTTCTTTTTCAAAGTTAAATGGTTCTTTGGTTGACCCTAAAGAACCTGTAAGAACAATGCCATCAATATCATTTTTTGAAATAGCTATTAAACCTGCAATCTCCATAGCTACAGTCATTATCAATGTATTAATAGCTAAAATTGCTTTTTCATCACCATTCTCATATCTTTTGTAAAGTTCTTCACGCATATTAGCTACTTTACCAGTAATTCCAGCTATTTTAACAGCACCTGCATGTGAAAAACAGTCATTTGCACTTCTTTTATTCTCATCAACATCACGAATCATTTCTAAATCCAATGGACCATGAACAATACCCATAGCACCAACACATGCATCCATAGCTCCCCTAATCTTACCATCTTCAAGTAAAATATCAACACTATTAGAACTAAGATCCGCTACAATCATATTTTTCCAACCGGTTGTCATATAAGCATTGTAACATATGCTGACTTTTTCTGGACTTGCCTGGTGAGAATAAGCTGCTCTAAACATTTCATCAAGAGAATCAGAATCTTTATGAAGACCTGGAATCATAATTATAGGCATGTCAGTTGCTTCGATTTCTGAAAAAACAGATGTTCCCCCACCTGTAACCTTACCTGCACCATTGATTGAAAGAATTCCTCTATCTTCAACCTTATCTATTGGAAGAATCTTGTTTATACCGTCACCCATAGCATAAGTAATAGCCATTAAGTCAACATCATTTAAGTCTACTCTTTTAGATAGTTCTTCTACAGCAGAGACTTTTCCTTGTTTACTCTCTTCCCTACCAATTTTGAAAACATCTAAAACTTCACCATCGTTAGACATTATGCAAAATGATATGCCTGTAGTTCCATGATCCATTCCGATAAACATGGTTAGTATATATAAAGGTAATAGTTTTTAAAAGTAGCTATTTAATTTTGTAAATTGTTTCTTTGTTTAAAAAAAGTAGTGCCATATTATATCTAGCCAATCATCTCCCATTACAAATTAGAAAAAAATACAAGACACTATTTTAACATTGTTTAATAAAATTTATAAAATAACATACATGTTTCAATATTAGAATTAAGTAGAATTCCAATTACTACAGAATAATTAAAAATTGCTTTTATTAAAATCATAGTTTAGATATTTCTATTCATAATAGTTTAGGCCTATTAATTATTTCATATGTGCCTCCAAATTGTATTTATGTTTTATGATTATCTAAGGAGTAAATAAAATTAATATTCGTATTAGGGGGATAATAATAAGTCTCATTGTTTAAAACTACGA
>OGXX01001287.1_pt1 | contig 25645 bp, 24 predicted proteins | sample 1576301 | NCBI WGS metagenome assembly OGXX01 (sample SAMEA3541469, study PRJEB24748) | human gut metagenome | biome: human gut; feature: human-associated habitat; material: faeces | place: China | collected 2012
TCGAGCCTTTTTAAAGGCTCGCAGGGTCGAGGGACAGAGTCCCTCGTAGGTGTTAAGGGCAACGCCCTTAACTTTCTTTACTCTCTTTTCGGTAGTTCATTGGTAATTTCTTTAATCGATTCAATAAGCTTTAAATTATTAAAAATTAGGAGAATTTAAAAATGAAAAAATTAAAAACAATATCAGCCTTATTGGCTGTAATGATTTTATTGAGTGCATTTTCTGCTTGCTCTGGGAATGACACTAAAAATGTTGAGCCTTCAAAAGAAAGTTCTTTAGATAATACTTCTATTGAAAGTTCTCAAAGCTCAAAAGCTGAAGAAAGCCTTATTTCAAAACAAGAAAGCTCTTTAGTTGAAAGCTCGAATGAAGAAACTGATGAAATTTCTAAAATGACTCTTGATGAAAAAATAGGACAAATGTTAATGGTTGGTATAGATGGAACAGAAGTTGATGATGATTTCAAGGAGTTTGCCGAGGAATATAAGTTTGGAACAGTTATTCTTTTTGGCAAGAATATCACAAATGCAGAACAGCTTGTTAATCTTACTAATTCTATAAAATCAATCGCAGGAGATATACCGTATATAATAGGTATGGACGAGGAAGGCGGTCTTGTTACAAGATTACCAGATGATGTTTTGAGTATGCCGTCAGCATTGACTATTGCAGGCTCGGAGGATACTGAATATTGCTATAATGCAGGTTATCAGATAGGAACACAGATTACATCGTTTGGTCTTCATACAGGTTTTTCGCCAGTACTTGATATATGGAGCAATCCAGATAATACAGTTATCGGAAACAGAGCATACGGAAAAACTTCTGATGATGTATGCAAATATGGTATTGCAGATATGCTCGGTTTAAAAGCAACAGGAGCGATTCCAGTTGCAAAGCATTTTCCTGGACATGGTGATACTGAAACAGATTCACACTATGGACTTCCGCTTGTTACAAAGACAAAAGAAGAGCTTTGGCAAAGTGAGCTTTTGCCATTTAAGAGTGCTATAGAGAATGGTGTTCCTATGATAATGGCAGCACACATATTATGTACAGAATTAGATGAAAATTATCCTGCAAGTATGTCAAAGAATATTATTACAGATTTACTTCGTGACGAAATGGGTTTTGAAGGAGTTGTAATAACTGATGACCTTACTATGGGAGCAATAAGTGAAAGCTATTCTTTTGGCGATGCGGCGGTTTTATCGATAAATGCTGGCTGTGATATTCTTTCAATATGTTTTGGGGAAGATAATGTAAAACAGGCAGTTAAAGCCATAAAAGAAGCTGTTGAAAATGGTGCTATTACAGAGGAAAGAATAGATGAATCAGTAAGACGAATATTAAAGCTTAAAGAGGATTATAATGTAACATCTGAAGGTGTTGAAATGCCTGATATAGATGAGCTTAATTCTAAAACAGCAAAATTTCAGTAAATAATTGGTAAAAATTCTCAGCGTGAAATTCTCGAAAATTTGCTGAGAATTTTTTATTTTGGTAAAATAAATATATAAAATTATCTTATAGATGACCTTAATATTAAAATTTTTTATACACATAGAAAAAATTGTACAAAAATAACAGCTTTAGGAATATATTGACAATATACTATATTGTGCTGATAGTATTAGAAAATATCATTTAAGAAAAGATTGATAAAATGTTTAAAAGTGGCTCTAAAAGGATTCTCGCAACATTACTAAGCACTGCTGTTTGTGCAACAATACTTGTACAAACTGTATCGCCAGCGTTTGCGGCAAACGAACTTAACCCAAAGTATATACTTATACTAATGGTGATTACACTTTTGAGAAGATTTCTCATCCAAACTCTCCTGTTGAGAGTGCCGACGGCATCGTTGATTACATTGGCAGCGGAAGTGTAAGAGTATGTTGATGGACAATCCTCGGGTGAAGGTGACAGAGGTCAATCTTATAGCTATGCTTCTGCTACATCGAGTAGGGTCTTTTTATACTGTCTGCACAATTTGGGGCAGTTCAAAATGCAGTTGGAGCTTTTATTTTTCATCTATAATAACAAAAAACCCCCTCGAATGCAGTGTTCAAGGGGAAATTTAGAGCTTATGGCAGGACTCGAACCCGTGACCTTGCTCATTACGAATTTATAAAAATAGTATAAAATATAGCTTTTGGTTACTTTTTATAAAATGTCGAAAAACCGCATATATAAGCTATTTTTAGATTGTAAGCTTTATGCCATTTTATAAAAATATAAGCCTACAATAGCAAATTATGACTCAAAAGAATGGTCGGAGATTATCCATAACAAATATTATAAAGACGAACTTGACAATAAATTTAAAGACAACAGAAGTTCACTTAAATTTGCCATAGCTTGTTTAACTATTTATATAATAAGTTTTTAAAATTCTATTAATAAAATTCAGGTTTTCTACTTCTCAAAAATAGTTCATCTAAACATTCCTTAGGAGTATATTCACCAAGAATAGCTTTATTAACAGCCTTGCATATAGGTAAGTCTACATTATATTTTTCACCGAGAAATACAAGTGCCTTTGTTGTATCTACACCTTCAGCAAGTTGTGCGAATTTTTCGCCCTTTACAAGCATTTCGCCATAACGGCGATTATGACTATATGGTGAAAAAAGTGTAGCTTCATAATCTCCAAGATGACATAAACCATAGGCAGAAAGCTCATTTCCGCCCATTGCCTTGATAAGTCTTGCGATTTCTCTTGTACCTCTTGACATTAAAGCTCCCTTTAGAGATGACAAGTGCATACCATCAAGCATACCTGCCGCTATACCAATAGTATTTTTAGACGCTGCGCCTATCTCGCTTCCGATTAGGTCTTTACCAACATAAAAACGAATAAGCTCACTTGAAAATTCATCAATAAGAAAATTCTTAACCTCATCATCATTTGAGTCAATAACCATACAGTTAGGAATGCCATTGCTAAAATCCTGAGGGTGTCCGGGACCAACCCAAATGGCAAGCTTTGTTTCATTTGTTATAAATTCTGAAACAATCTCAGTAAGACGCTTTCCGGTAGCAACTTCTATTCCTTTCATACAAAGAACTATAGTTTTACCTTTTAAATCTAATTTAGAAAGTCTTTCCATAAATGAACGCAAAGCTTGAGAGCTTATTGAAATAATCATAACCTCCGCAGAAGCAATAGCTTCTTCAAGGTTATCTGTAAATTCAATAGATTCACGAAAGCTAAGCATATTATTTTTTCTTGTTGTTTTTAATTCTATAAATTGTGGAGCATCTGCAAGACCCCATATCTTAACTTTATGACCAATTTTATCGAGATACCAACCGATGAAAGAACCCCATCTTCCACAGCCAAGCAAGGTTATATTCATTATAAAATCCTCCGTTGAATCAATTATATAAAAATTATAACACATCATATTCCGAAAATCTATATTTCACACTAAAACATAAACATTTTCTTTTAAATATTATGAATAGTTTTCTAAAAACAGTGAAATATAAATTTATACAGAAAAAAGGAGCAAAAGCATATGGATATACTTTGGGAATTTATTAGGGTTTTTATGGTCGGAGGACTAATATGCGTTATAGCACAAATATTGATAGATAAAACCAAGCTTACACCTGCAAGAATACTTGTAACTTTTGTTGTAGCAGGTGTTTTTCTTACAGCAATCGGAATCTATGAGCCGATAGTCGATTTTGCAAGTTCGGGAGCTACTGTTCCGCTTTCTGGTTTTGGATATACACTTGCAAAAGGGGTAGAAACTGCCGTAGAGGAAGATGGCTGGCTTGGTACATTAACAGGTGGTATAAGTTCATGTGCCGCTGGAATTGCCGCAGCAATTTTCTTTGGATATTTAGCAGCATTGATTTCAAAACCGAGAGCTAAAAAATAAAAATTAAGTATCATAAAATATTGTGTTTTTAATTTTAAAATAAATAAGACCTTGTGGGCAAGATTAACTCACAAGGTCTATTTTATTCTGTATACACAGCTTTATTTTAGAATGAAATCTTTTCGTTTATATAATCAACAAGCTTGTCAATAGAAATTCTTTCTTGTGTCATAGTATCTCTGTCACGAACAGTTACACAACCATCATCAACAGATTCAAAGTCATATGTGATGCAGAAAGGTGTGCCAATTTCGTCCTGACGGCGATAACGCTTACCGATAGAACCTGCGTCATCATATTCAACCATAAAGTGCTTTTGAAGTGTTTCAAATACTGCCTCAGCCTTGTCATTAAGCTTTTTAGAAAGTGGAAGAACAGCAGCCTTGAATGGTGCAAGTGTTGGGTGAAGTCTTAATACAACACGAGTATCCTTTTCGTCAATAACTTCCTCATCATAAGCCTCTGTCATAAGTGCGAGGAAAAGTCTTTCAACACCGAGTGAAGGCTCAATAACATAAGGAATATAACGAGAGTTGTCTGTTGGGTCGAAATATTCAAGGCTCTTGCCCGAAGTATTCTGATGCTGAGTAAGGTCGTAATCTGTTCTATCAGCAACACCCCAAAGTTCTCCCCAACCGAATGGGAAGAGGTATTCAAAGTCTGTTGTAGCCTTAGAATAGAAGCAAAGCTCTTCTTTTGAGTGGTCACGAAGTCGGAGGTTTTCCTCTTTGATATTGAGGGAATAGAGCCAATCACGGCAGAAGCCTCTCCAGTAATCGAACCATTCAAGGTCAGTACCAGGCTTGCAGAAGAATTCAAGCTCCATTTGCTCAAACTCTCTTACTCGGAAAATGAAGTTACCTGGAGTAATTTCGTTTCTGAAAGATTTACCAATCTGAGCAACACCGAAAGGAACTTTTTTACGGCTTGTACGCTGAATATTAGCAAAGTTTACGAAGATACCCTGTGCCGTTTCAGGACGAAGATAGATTTCGTTCTTGCTATCCTCAGTAACGCCCTGAAAAGTCTTGAACATAAGATTAAATTGGCGAATATCTGTGAAGTTATGCTTGCCACAAAGTGGGCATGGAATTTGCTTTTCTTTGATGTAGTTCATCATTTCTTCATTGGACCAGCCTGCAACATTAGTGCCGTCAAAGTCTTCGATGAGATTATCTGCTCTGTGACGAGTTTTGCACTCACGACAATCCATAAGAGGGTCTGAGAAACCGCCGAGATGACCCGATGCAACCCATGTTTGTGGGTTCATAAGGATAGCGGAATCAAGTGCAACATTATATTTGTTTTCCTGAACAAATTTCTTATGCCAAGCAGATTTAATGTTATCCTTAAGTTCTCTGCCGAGAGGGCCATAATCCCAAGTATTAGCAAGACCGCCATAGATTTCAGAACCTGGGTAAACAAAACCTCTGTTTTTACAGAGAGCTACAATTTTGTCCATAGTCTTTTCAGTATTTTTCATTTCAACGCTTCCTTTCATTGTGCGTGATATTGACATATGAATTTATTTTACCATTTTATCAGTAAATCTTCAATAGCTGAAAAGGAAAATTTGTAAAAAGGATAGTTTATATAGCAGAAATTTTAATTATTACTTGCAGAAATCAAAATCCTTTAAATTTTATCAGAATTTCAAAAAGATGTTTCCTCAAACGGAAAAATATGCTATAATCAATTTATATCATACCGAAAGGATTGAATTTGATGAAATACGATGCCCGTCCATGTCCGCTGGTTAAGAAAACTCAGTTGACTGACACAATTTTTGATTTTAGAATTTCAAATAAAGAGCTTGCAGAAATTGCTAAGCCTGGACAATTTGTCCATATCCGTGTGCCAGGAAAAACTCTCCGCCGTCCGATTTCAATTTGTGATATAAACGGTTCAGAGTTTCGCCTTGTATTTGAAGTTCGTGGAGAGGGTACTGATATACTTTCGCAGACAGAGGTTGGCGGAGAAGTCGATGTGATTGCTCCTTTAGGAAATGGTTTTAAGATAGAGCCAGACAAAAGGACAGTGTTTATTGGAGGAGGTATTGGTGTGCCTCCTATGCTTTATGCCGCAAAGCAGAGCAAAAATGCAGTAACTATCACCGGCTTCAGAGATAAGAGTGCTGTTATACTTGAGAAAGATTTTAAATCAATCGGTGAGCATATTCTTATGACAGATAATGGCTCGGCAGGTAGACAGGGTTTTGTTACAGAGGCTCTGAAAGATGTTATCGGCAATGCTGATATGGTTTGTGCTTGTGGACCAATGGTTATGCTCAGAGGGGTTGCAGAAATTGCTCGTCAGGCGGGTGTGCCTTGTCAGATTTCTTTAGAGGAAAGAATGGCTTGTGGCGTTGGTGCTTGCTTGGGTTGTGCTGTACTTGTTAATAGAGAAGACGGCACACAGGGCTATAAGCATGTTTGCAAAAATGGTCCAGTATTTAATGCAGAGGAGGTTGTATTCTGATGGCAGATTTAAGCGTAAATATTGCAGGTGTAGAATTTAAAAATCCGATTATAGCAGCTTCGGGAACTATCGGTTTCGGTCACGAATACAGCGAGTTCTATCCTCTTGAAGAATTGGGTGGAATCTCTTGCAAGGGAATTACTCTCAAGGAGCGTTTAGGAAATCCTCCGCCAAGAATAGCAGAAACTCCATCAGGTATGCTTAATGCAGTTGGACTTCAAAATCCTGGTGTAGAGCATTTTATAGAAAATGACTTGCCTTGGCTTCGTGAGCAGAACACAGTTATAATTGCAAATGTTGCAGGAAGCACTCAAGAAGATTACTGCAAAATGGCTGAACGACTTTCTGATACTGATATTGATATGGTTGAGCTGAATATTTCTTGCCCAAATGTTAAAGAGGGTGGAGTTCAGTTCGGTACTTCTTGCGAGTCTGTTGGGGCTATTACAAAGGCTGTCCGCAAATATTGCAAAAAGCCACTTATAGTTAAGCTTTCACCAAATGTTTCTGATATAGCTTCTATTGCAAAAGCAGCAGAGGCAGAGGGTGCAGATGCACTTTCACTTATAAATACTCTAACAGGTATGAGAATTGATATAAATACACGCAGACCAATTATAAGAAATATTACAGGCGGTATGTCAGGTCCGGCAGTATTTCCTGTTGCAGTAAGAATGGTATGGCAGGTTGCCAATGCTGTTGATATTCCTATCATAGGAATGGGCGGTATTACTACTTGGAAAGATGCCGTTGAAATGCTTATGGCAGGTGCAGACGCACTTCAAATCGGTACAGCACTTTTCACAGACCCATATTCTCCAGTAAAAATCAGACAAGGCTTGAATGATTATCTCGATAGAAATGGTATGAGGTCTGTAACAGAGCTTACGGGTACTGTTATAACAGACTGAGTTGATGACTTATATAGTCATTGGCATAGGGGAGAATAGTAATGACAAAGATAATTTTAGTCCGCCATTGTCAGGCGGAGGGAAATGAAAAGAGATTTTTTCAGGGAAGAATAAATACAGAGATTACCGAAAAGGGTAAAAGACAGATTGAGGCTACTGTAAATAAGCTCAAAGATGAGCCAATAGATGTTGTTTACTCAAGTCCATTGAAGCGTGCGTTTGTCACAGCTAAGAGCATTGCGGAGAGCCATAATATTCCTGAGGATAAAATCATTCTTGATGATGACCTTATGGAAATAAACGCAGGAATCTGGGACGGAATGTATATAAAGGATATTGTAAGACTTTTCCCTGAACAGAGCGATAACTGGGATAATCACCCAGAATGCTTTAATCCCGAAAAAAGCGAGGGAATGGAAAGCGTTTATCAGCGTGCTGGCAGAATGTTGAGAAAGCTTATTGATAACAATGAGGGCAAATGCGTATGCGTTGTATCACACGGCTGTGCTATAAGAAATATGCTTTGCAATGCCTATGGAAAGCCTATTAATGAGCTTAAAACAGTGCCTTGGGGAACAAATTGTGCGATAAGCACTATTGTTGCTGATGATGGCTGGGTTGAGGTTGTATCTGAAAATGATACAGAACATCTCAAAGATATACAATAATTAACCGAGCTTGCAGAACAGTTATAGCTCGTTTTAGAAAATATATTCAAAGGAAATATTGTTATGATTATAATGTCTGTTGATTTAGGAAAAGTCAGAACGGGCTTAGCTGTGTGCGATAAGAGCGGATTTCTTGCATCACCTGTTGGCGTGATTACGGAAAGAAATCCTGAAGTGCTTGCAGATAAGATAGCAGAAAAAGCAAAGGAACTCAAAGCAGAAAGAATTGTCCTCGGACTCCCTAAGAATATGGACGGTTCTGAGGGTGATAGTGCTAAGAATGCAAGAAGCTTTGGTGAGCTTTTAAAGCAAAAAACAGGCTTAGAGCTTATTATGCAAGATGAGCGTGGCACGACTATGACTGCTCACAGATACTTAAACGAAACAAATACAAGAGGAAAAAAGCGTAAGGCTGTTGTTGACAGCGTTGCGGCAGTTATTATTTTACAGGATTATCTTGATAGTGAAAGGAGCAGGCTATGAATTTTTTAAAAGGGAAGAAATTGCCAATAGGGCATTTTTTCCTTGCATTAGCCGCAGGGCTTATGCTCTTTTTGCTTCCAACAGAAGCTAAGGTTCAATGCGAACAGCAATTTTGGTTATTATATGTTCTTTCTGTTTCTGTTACAATTACTGTTGTTTTACTTTTGATTGTAAAAAAATATGAGGTTATGGGAGTTGCACTTATAACGGCAACAAGTCTTTTAGCGATACGATTTGTATTTGAAAGCATAGCCTCAACTATGAACGGAAATTCAAAGCCACTTGGCGAAGAACTTACACTTTATGACATGATTTCGTGGGTGCTGATATGGTTTGTGCCTTTTGCAATAACTACAAGCATAAAGCTTTTTGCAGTTGCCTCGTGGAATACAAGAGAAAAGCGATATGGTTTTTCAAAGTTTTTGTTTCTGAGTAGTATGGCTTTGCTTATTATCTATGTTATGATAGTTTTTTGCAAGGATATACTTCCATTTAATGGTGATTTCAGCGGTGACAGACAAGTTGTAGCCGTGCCGTTTATGCGGATAGTCAAATGCTTAACAGGAGAACATACTACGGGTATTTTCTATATTTTATGGCATTGCATTTTATTTATTCCGATAGGATTTTTCTTACCGATATTCATATCTAAAATCAGGCTTGTTCCGATAATTCTTATAGGTATAGCTGGTGGTGCATTCTTAGAACTTTGTCAGCTTGTTCTGAATACTGGTTCGGTATGCTTAGATGATATTATGATGTATACGATTGGTGCTATGCTTGGATATGGTTTAAAGCTTCTGATTGAAAAGACAAGGAGTGTACTTACTCTTGGGCATGACGCAAATATGCTGAAACTTTATTACATTGATAAAAAAGACGAAGAATAAAAATTCCCGACCAATGGAGCGAATCACATTGGTCGGGAATTTTATTCAGGGGAATCTTTTACCCTAATGCAGGTAAGTCTTATTCTGATTTAGGTGTAAAGGTGAACTTATTATCTACAAATTCGCAGATATACTTGCCACCCTTAGCAATAGAGCCGTCAAGAATCTTTTCGGAAATATCATCTTCAAGCTTGGACTGAATTGCACGACGGAGAGGTCTTGCACCATAAACAGGGTCAAAGCCTTCCTTAGAGATTTCATCAATAGTGCTATCGGCAAAGGTAATGTCGATTTCCATATTTTCAAGTCTTTTTGTAAGAGTCTTAAGCATACGCTTAGCAATATTCTTGATGTCAGCGTCGTTCAATCTGTTGAAAACGATTATATCATCAATTCTGTTAAGGAATTCAGGCTTAAAGGTGTTTTTAAGCTCGCCCATAACAGCTTCCTTGATTTCTTCTGCAGTTTCTTTTTCGGACTTTGGCTTATCTGAACCATCACTGAGGAAACCAAGACTCTTTTGCTCGTTAGTGATAAGCTTTGCACCAACATTAGAAGTCATAATGATTACAGTGTTACGGAAGTCAACCTTTCTGCCTTGAGAGTCTGTCAGACGACCGTCATCGAGAATCTGGAGGAGCATATTGAATACATCAGGGTGAGCCTTTTCTATCTCGTCAAAGAGAATTACTGAATATGGCTTTCTTCTTACTCTTTCAGTAAGCTGACCACCCTCATCGTAACCAACATATCCTGGAGGTGAACCGATGAGCTTAGAAACTGTATGCTTTTCCATAAACTCTGACATATCGAAACGAATCATAGCATTTTCATCGCCGAACATTGCTTCTGCGAGAGTTTTGCAAAGCTCTGTTTTACCTACACCAGTCGGACCTAAGAAGATGAATGAGCCTATCGGACGATTAGGGTCTTTCAAACCGACACGACCTCTACGAATAGCCTTTGCGACAGCCTTAACAGCCTCGTCCTGACCGATAATTCTTTCGTGGAGGATTGATTCAAGCTTGAGCAAACGCTCACTTTCTTCCTCGGTAAGCTGTACAACAGGGATACCTGTCCAGCCAGAAACGATTTCTGCTATATCTTCAGGTGTAACTTCGTCATTGGTATGGTCATTTTTCTCACGCCAATTACGCTTTGCATCTTCAATCTTATCCTTGAGTGCCTTTTCTTTATCACGAATTTGTGCAGCACGCTCAAAGTTCTGTTCATTAATAGCAGATTCCTTTTCCTTTTGGAGTTGTGAAAGCTCGTCCTCAAGTCCCTTGACATCATCAGGTGGAGTAAAGTTCTTTAGACGAACCTTAGACGCAGCCTCATCTATAAGGTCGATAGCCTTATCAGGAAGAAATCTGTCTGCGATATATCTTGATGAAAGCTTTACAGCGGCTTCTATTGCGTCATCTGTAATTTTTACCTTGTGGTGAGCTTCATATCTGTCACGAAGTCCTTTAAGGATTTCGATAGCTTCTTCTTCGGAAGGTTCACCGACCATAACAGGCTGGAAACGACGCTCCAAAGCACTATCCTTTTCAATGTACTTTCTATATTCATTTATGGTTGTTGCACCAATAACCTGAAAATCACCTCTTGCAAGAGATGGCTTTAAGATATTTGCAGTATCGGCTGAACCCTCTGCTGAACCCGCACCAATAATGGTATGAAGTTCATCAATAAAGAGGATTACATTACCAGCCTTTTTAAGCTCGCTGATGACATTATTAATTCTGTCCTCAAAATCGCCTCTATACTTTGTACCAGCAATCATACCAGTAAGGTCAAGAGCGATAACACGCTTATTTTTAAGTGTTTCAGGAACATCACCAGAAACAATCTTCAAAGCAAGACCTTCTGCAACAGCTGTTTTACCGACACCAGGTTCACCGATTAAGCAAGGGTTATTCTTGGTTCTACGAGAAAGAATCTGAATAACACGCTGAATCTCGTCCTTTCTGCCGATGACAGGGTCAATACCACCTTGTGCAGCAATAGCTGTCAAATCTCTGCCATACTTATCAAGTGTCTTGGTGTTACCAGAACCCTTTGACTGCTTTTTATCAGGTGATGCAATATTTCCTTGCTCATCGGAGCTGCCAAGAAGATTTTGAAGATTTTCTATTAAATCATTAGCCCTAACACCCATTTCGCCAAGGAATCTTACAGCATAGCTGTCTGTATCGGCAAGTATTGCAAGTAAGATATGCTCAGTGCCAACATAGTTATTGCCGAGCCTTGATGCCTGCATAATAGATGTCTGAATAATACGCTTTGTGCGTGGTGTGAAATCATCAGGCGAAAGTGTAATGTATTCGCCTAAACCGATTTCAGATTTGATAAGTTCTTCAAGCTTATCGGCAGATGCACCTGCTTCTGTAAGAGCATTATAAGCAACACCATCGTTTACTTTGAGAAGTCCGAGCAAAATATGCTCACTTCCGATGTATGTGAAGCCTAAGTCCTGTGCAGATTCGATTGCAAGATTGATTGCACTGTTTGCCTTTTCTGTAAATCCATTAAACTTATACATAAAGCAATACCTCCCATTTATAATATACAATAAACTTAATCAATAATTTCTCGGAATTTGTTAGTTCTCGAGTCTTCTGTTATTTGGAATATTCGTCTTGAGCATTGTAGAACGGACGACATCGGCTCTGATTCTATCTCGCTCTGATGGTGAAAGCTTTTTGCCGACATTCTTCATAAGTGTTGCAGGCTGTGTTTCAATCATAAGCCTGTTGATAATATCAAAATCGAGCTTGTCGATGATTCCTGCCGCAATGCCGAAACGAATGTTAGAAAGTAGTTTCATACATTCTTCGTTAGACATAAGCCTTGCATATCTTGAAAGACCATAGGAACGGCTGATAGCATCTATAACCTCAATGTTTTTAGTTAGATTATTTCTTGCCTCACGCTCCTGTGCAACAAGCTGAAGTGCTACATCTCTAAGATTGCTCATAGCTTGTTCTTCGGAGATGCCGAGCGTAACCTGATTAGAAAGTTGATACAAGGCTCCCTTTGGTTCACTGCCTTCGCCGTACATACCACGAAGGACAAGTCCAAGCTTTGAAAGAGTTGAAGCTATTCTGTTCATAGCCTTACTTTGTTGAAGTCCTGGAAGATGGAGCATAAGAGATGCTCTCATACCTGTACCAAGGTTTGTCGGACACTGGGTAAGATAACCAAGCTTATCGTTGAAAGCAAAGTTAAGACGCTCATCAAGAAGAGTATCAATCTTATCAGCAATATCATATGCAGCTGTAAGGTCAAGACCTTGATGCATAACCTGAATACGGATATGGTCTTCTTCGTTAATCATAACGCTGACGCTTTCATCATCAAGGAGAAGAAGCCCTCTGCCTTGTCTGTCTGAAATGAATTCAGGGCTTACAAGGTGACGCTCTACAAGAGAAACAGCCTCTTCCTGAGTAAGCTCAGGCATTTGAATGTATTCAAATCTGCTTGCGAGAGCGGAATTGCCATTAAGAATAGCGTCCTTTACCAGTGCGGTGACTTTGCATTTTGTTTCATCATTAAGTCGGCAGGGGAAAGGATATTCTTTAAGATTTCGTGCGAAACGAATTCTTGTGCTTATGACTACATCGCCCTCATTACCACTTTTGTTATACCACTTATCCATAATTAAATCCCCCTCTCTTAGCCTTTAGCTTCAAGCTCTTTGATTTGGTCACGGAGCTTTGCAGCTTTCTCAAATTCTTGTTCTTTAATTGCGGTTGTAAGCTCTTCCTTGAGCTTTGCGAGTGTACTCTTCATTTTAACCTCGCTGCCCGCAGATTTTGCAAGCTTGCCAATATGAACTGTCTTGCCGTGTATTCTTTGGATTGATGGAAGAAGCTCATCATAGAATATGTCATAGCAGTTTGCACAACCAACCTTACCACTTTTTGCAATATCCTCAAAGGTACTGCCACAGCAGTTGCAGCGTTTTCTGCTTTTTAAGGTTCTGCTCTCACTGCCACCCATAAGACTTCCTAAGAATTTATCGAAATCCATTCCGAAATTTCCGAAGAAAGAATTATATCCGAGTTTCTGAGCACATTCACGGCAAAGATTTACTTCTGCAAGTTCACCGTTAATTATTGTTTTGATGTGAGTAGTTGCTTGGTTTTGACCACAGGATTGACATAACATAAAGATTCCTCCTATTCATTTATTATCATATGTGTTATAAGCAAATTTTTGAAGATTGAGGCTCTGAGCGAATCACGTTTTTGTGGTGGTGTATCGCCATAAGCCTTATCGGAAAGTGCCGCACTCATCAATGCTGAATCATATGCGGAAATTATACCGCTATCCTTCATATTCCTAAGCATAATCGCTGCGGAAGATGAACTTAGCTTATCTCCAATGGAATTAACTATGTGCATAATAGCGGAGCGTCTGTCGGTGGTAACTCTTGTGATTCTGATGTAGCCACCGCCACCACGCTTGCTCTCTACGATATATCCTTGTTCAGGAGTAAATCGGGAGGTTATAACATAGTTTATCTGACTTGGTACACAACCAAGCTCACCAGCAAGAACATTACGCTGAATTTCTGCATTGCCATCGCTTTCATCAAGCGCACGCATTATATAGTTGGCAACGAGGTCACTCATTCTCATTTATTCTCACCTCTTACTTTATCTCTTGTCTTTGACTTTCCTTGACCTTGTGATTGTATTGTACGGCAATAGTCAAAAAAAGTCAAAGTCAAATAAAGTCAAAAATACACTGAAATGTATGTAAAAACTCTTGAATACTCTTTTTTTCTATTAAATACTAACTATTTTAAATTTTTTGAAAAAATTTTTAGTCAGTGCTTTTACGAAAATATTTGACTAATCTAAGTTAATACTATTATTGGGAGTGGTGTTTTATGCAGAAGCTTATTGAAATAAAAAATATTTTTAAGATTTATAATACTGGATATGCAAAGGTTTATGCTCTTTCAGATGTAAGCCTTAATATAAATAGGGGAGATTTCACAGCTATTATAGGCAAATCAGGTTCGGGAAAATCAACACTAATGAATATTCTTGGCTGTCTTGATGTTCCAACAAGTGGAAAATATTTTCTCGATGGGGAGGAAGTTTCTAAGTTAAGCGAAAGAAAACTTTCATATATAAGAAATAAGGTTATCGGGTTTATTTTTCAAAGCTTTAATCTTGTACCAACGATGACGGCACTTGAAAATGTAGAGCTTCCTCTTATATATAGAAAAACTGAAAAGAAAAAACGCCATACTTTGGCAGTATCTGCACTTGAAATGGTTGGACTTTCTGAAAGAATGAATCATCGCCCCTTTGAGCTTTCAGGAGGACAGCAACAGAGAGTAGCAATCGCAAGAGCCATTGCCACTGAACCACCGCTTATTCTTGCAGACGAGCCAACTGGAAATCTCGACGCAGGTTCAAGTGATGAGATTATGAGAATTTTATCTGAGCTTCATAATTCAGGCAAAACAGTTGTAATAATTACACATGATAATTCAATAGCAGCTATGGCAGATAAAAGAATAGAAATCAGCGACGGTAGAATTATATAATTTATAGCTTTGATAGGTTTATTATATTTATTTTTAAAATATATTGAAAAATATAAATTGAAGTGCTATTATATATTCATTGACAAATTTTATACAAAATAGTAAAATTAACTTAATATTATGTGATTGTTGCTTTGTGACAACATTATTATTTTGGGAGGATATAAAATGTCAAAAAAACAGATAATCAAACTTCTTTGTTTGAATCTGGGAATAGCCTTACTCAATGTGATACTCTTTTCAGCAGGTTTTGTAGGGCTGAATTTTAGTGGTGATGCACTCACTACCGCTCTCGGTGTAACTGTTATAGTGATGAGTATAGTAACATTTTTCTATGGGAATTATACAATACTATTTAAACAACCATCTATACAGCTATTTAAAAATGCTGAGCTTGTTGATGATAAGGATTACATAGGTGCTTTAGAGGAAAGACGAGAGAAAAAAGTTTTTGATGAGGAAATTTCAAATGCAATAGACCAAGTTTATCGTTTGCAGGATAAGGACAAGGCTCTGGATAGTATTCTTGCACAGTATTTCTCCCCACAAGAAATGACCTATACGAAATTTCAAACGGTTATAGATTCTGTACAGGCTCTTTTCTATAATAACCTTAAAAAGATGATTAACCGAATGATAATTTTCGATTATAAGGACTATACCAAGCTTATAAATAAGCTTAAAAACGCCCCTGCTTCTGATGGCATAACAGTTGCCTCTAAATCAACTGGTGCACAGCTTAAAATCTATAATGAACATATAGATTATGTTAAGGGACTTGTGGAAATGAATGAAAGCATTTTAGTGAAGCTTGATAGCCTTTTACTCGAAATCTCTAAGCTTGATGATATTGATGAGGCTGGTCTTGAAGAGCTTACGGCAATTCAAGAAATCAATGATTTGATTTCCCAGACAAAATATTATAAGAACTAATTTCAGGAGGTAAAAAATGACTAATCTGTCTAATGGTAAAAAAATTGCGATTTTTGCAGGTATTGCTGTTGTTGTTTTTGGTCTTGTTTTCGGTGGAATTATGCTGACTAAAGATGTAGGAAAAAGCCAAGAAACAATAACAAGCGAGCAAGCTGAAAATCAGATGAACAAACTGCTTGGCGGAATCAGTGTTACAAATGTAAACCCTATAAAAGCATCTATAAGTGATGAGGATATATTGAGTGAGGAAGAGGAGCTTCCTGATATATCTAAGACACCTTTAACAGTAACAGGTAATGGCGAAATCAATATCGAGATTTTTGCTTCACCAGAAAAAGCTGGCGAGGATACTGACGGTTGGATAAACGAAGTCGCAAAGAATTTTAATAATGAAAATTATAAAATTAATGGCAAGACTATTTCTGTTTCAATCCGTTCCGTTACATCAGGTCTTGGTGTAGATTACATAACATCAGGAAAATATGTTCCAGACGCTATCACACCATCAAATGAATTTTGGGGCAAGATGATAGAGGCAAAGAATGTAAATGTTAAGCTTAAAGAGAAAAAGCTTGTTGGCAATGTTGCAGGTGTTCTTATCTCTAAGAGTAAATATAATGAAATGATTAAAAAATATGGCTCTGTAAATATGAAGGTTATTACAGAGGCTACTGCAGCTAACGAAATTGCAATGGGATATACAAACCCACTTGTTAGCTCAACAGGCTTTAATTTCCTTGTAAGTACACTTTATTCATATGATACTGATAACCTTTTAAGTGAAACAGCTACTGAGGGCTTTAAGAAGTTCCAGCAAAATGTTCCGCTTGTTTCTTACAATACTTTGCAGATGAGAAAATCTGCTGAATCAGGCTCTCTTGATGCCTTTGTTTTGGAGTATCAGCTCTATATTAATGACCCTACTTTGAAAAATGACTATGTTTTCACACCATTTGGTGCAAGACACGATAACCCAATGTATGCAATCGGAACACTTTCAGCTGATAAAGAATCTGTTTTGGATAAGTTCTGTGAGTATTGCCTTAATGACGCATCTCAAAGTCTTGCAAAGCAATATGGTTTTAATCAGAATGATTCTTATAAATCAGAACTTCCTAATGATATTGACGGCAGTAAGCTTTTAAGTGCTCAAAAGCTTTATAAGAAAAATAAGAATAGTGGTAATCCGATTATAGCAGTATTTATTGCAGATACTTCTGGTAGTATGGCGGGCGAATCTATCAATGCACTTCAAACCTCACTTATAAATTCTATGCAGTATATAAATAAAGAAAATTATGTAGGACTTATTTCATATAATAGCAAGGTTTATGTAAATCTTCCAGTAGCAAAATTCGACCTTAATCAGCAAGCTCTATTTAAAGGTGCTGTGCAGAGTCTTGAGGCTAACGGTCAAACCGCTACATACGACGCAGTTGTAGTTGCACTTGATATGCTTAATAAAGCAAAGAAAGACCACCCAGAGGCTAAGCCAATGCTTTTCCTCTTGAGTGATGGTGAACAGAATACAGGTTGTTCTCTAAATGACATTTCATCAGTACTTAGTAATTATGAAGTTCCTGTATATTCAATCGGATATAATGCAAATATTGCTGCACTTAATCAGATTTCTGAAATAAACGAGGCAGCTACAATCAACGCAGATAGTGATGATATTATCTATCAGCTCAAGAATCTTTTCAATTCAGAAATGTAATATAACAAGGAGGAATATAAAATGGGATTTTCAATGGATTTACCTGATGTAGAGGCAGTCAAAGAGGAAGTCAAGGTAGAACTTGCACCAAAGCCAGAAACAGAGGATAAGCTCGAAAAAATTGCTGACAACAACACACAATCGCTTTTTACAGTTGATTTAGGTTCTCTTGAGGGTAGGAGAGAAATAGTTTCTTCGGTTGATAGCTTTGGCAATGATGTTGTTGAAAAGTCAACAAGAAAGAATGAACTTCTAAGTGTTCGTCTTTCAGATTTAAGCAAGATGGGCGGAGAGAATGGCGAGGTTGTGAATGGTCTTGCACAGCTCCAGACTCAAATGAAGGACCTCGACCCATCAGGCATAGATTTTGTTAAAAAGGGTGTTTTAGGAAAGCTTTTCAATCCTATTCGTAATTATTTTGCAAAGTTTGAAAAGGCTGATACTATTATCGCAGAAACAATCGAATCACTTGGCAAGGGTAAAGCAACTCTCAAAAACGATAACACAACACTTGAGATTGAGCAGCTTGCTTTGAGAGATTTAACACAAAAGCTTACACAGCAAATCGACCTTGGAATGAAGATGGACGAATCTATTAGTTCTGCAATCGAACAAGCTAAGGTGCAAAATGTTGATGAGGAGAGAATAAAATTCATTGAAGAAGAGGTTCTTTTTCCGTTAAGACAAAAGGTTATGGATTTACAGCAGATGCAGGCTGTCAATATGCAGGGCATCATAGCTATGGAAATTGTTCGCCGTAACAATAAAGAATTGATTCGTGCGGTTGAAAGAGCAGAGAGCGTAACAGTTTCAGCCCTTAGAATAGCAGTTACAGTTGCAAGTGCTTTGTATAATCAAAAGGTTGTTCTTGAGAAGGTTAATGCTGTAAATGAGGCAACAAACAAGATTATCGGTGCAACAGCAAAAATGCTTAAAGACCAGGGAGCAAGTATCCAGCAACAGGCTATGGAGGCAAATATTTCTGTTGACACACTTAAAAGTGCTTTTGCAGATACATTTGATGCCCTTGATGCTGTTACTGAATATAAATCTAAGGCTTTGCCACAGATGAAAACAACTATTGAGCAATTCAGAAATTTGGCTGATGAAGGTCAGAAGCGTATCGAAAGTATGGAACATAGAGAAAGTGAGCTTGATAAGCTTAAATAATCTATAAATAAAAATCTAAAAAGACGCTGTATAAATAGTAATTCTGTTTATACAGCGTCTGATGTTTTTTTAAGCATTATAAATCAAAGGTAGTTTATATATGAATAAGTCTGTGAAAAACGGACCTATTTTATCTGTGATATTTGCGAATTTGATTGATGTTCTTGAAAAAATCAGTAGTTATTGGCTGTTTCAGAATTTATTTTAATAGTTTTACTTATCACACTATTTATGCTTATAAAATGCAAATATAATTTTAAATCCACAAATTTGGTTTCTAAAGATTTTTCTTGACATTCTTATTTCTTAAAGATATAATATTATAGTGTTTTGAATAATTTGGAGAGGCATCGAAGTGGTCATAACGGAGCTGACTCGAAATTTTTTGAAGAGTTGGATGTTTGCTCCGCTTAAAAAGCCCATAAATTCAGGGTTTTCTCCGGTTCGAAAATTGAATATTTCGTTGTTCTTTCCGTCAGTTCTTGCGAAAAGTTTTTGGAAGAAATGCGGAATTACATACACGGAGAGTTGTCCGAGTGGTCGAAGGTGCAGCACTCGAAATGTTGCGCTGTTTTGAGAAGTCAGAACTTCACAAAGCCTTTAACAATACATATTTACGGCATACCGGCAACTTCAGAACACGCTGAGTTCTAATAAAAATTCTAATAAAATTAAATAATGCGTTAACCTCGCGAATGCGAGTTAACATATACGGAGACGTATCGAAGTGGTCATAACGGGGCTGACTCGAAATCAGTTTGCCGGCAACGGCACGCGAGTTCGAATCTCGCCGTCTCCGCCAGAAACCGCTCTGAAGGTGTCTTCAGAGCGGTTTTTCATACTATATTACTATTGTTTTTTATAAGGAGAAAGTCTGATGGCATACGAAAACAATCACTATGTACCGCAGTTTATATTGCGGCAGTTTGGAGATTATTTGAATGTATATAATGTCAAAGACCGTTCTCTCCATTCAGGAATGCGGACAAGCAGCATCTTTTCCGAAAGAAAAATCTATCCCGCAGATCTTGAAAAAACCATAGGATATAATTTGGAGTCCCCATTTGCAAAACTTTTTCATGAAAAACTCATGTCCGGAAAATGCGGAGAAAAGATAATTCTTTCAAGAAAAGAAATAATGTTAATGAAACGGTTTTTCCTTTTGGAAACAATCCGTGTCTCTTCAATGCTTGAAATTACAAAACAAGAAAAGACTATTTCAGAAATATATGCTTCTCTGTTCCCTTCTTTTAGAGAAAATATCATTCCCGGTGAAACCGCATCCGACAGATGGCACAGAAATATCAAAGTTGTGGTAGAGTCAGAGGAACTGTCACATCTTTCAGAACATCCATTATGTACCTTAGAACTGCTGAAATGGGATTATATATTCCGTTCTGGTTATTTTGCGATTTGGGACTGCGCCGAATCCGGTGTTGATTTTTTGATTTCCGATATTGGTATGACATCGGAAGTGGAACCTTCAAAACTGACGGACGGCTACGAACATACAAAAATCGACGAGCTGCATAAGATTATAAATCGCGAATTGAACCCATATAAAAAAGATGTATATAATTCTATATTATCTGTTCAGAATCTGTTTCATGAGAATTTTTATATGTTTCCGCTTTCAAAAAATCGTATGATAGTTACTGTCAATCCGTTTTTCAGATTATATGACAGAAAAGAAAAACTTATAAAGCCTGCAGGAGTTTGGCCCACGAAAATAACCGACAAGCGTCTGTTTGAGAAAAACGAGTCTCCCAAAGTCACTGTAATTATGGGGAAACCAGTTTATAAAGAAACTGATGAATTCAGATATACAATTCAACGAGTAAAAGCGGAAGATGCAGAGTATATCAATATGCTTATGCTGGATCGTATCGATACTTATATGGGGTATTCAAATTGGACTAAGATTGAAACCAGTGTCAAAAGGTATATTGACTTTTATAATGAAATTAATATGAAGCCGCCTGTTAACTACGCTCCTCTCACAGAAAAAGCAAACTACTATCGGCAAAAATCCGCTTTAGACTAACGGGAATCATCAAAACTATCGTTCTTTTTAAACCTTCTCATCAGACTTTTATATGTCTCATTCTGTACCGAAGCGATTTGTTTTGGCGATGTAATATATGAGATGAACTCATTTTTTGCTATGTACTGCACTGCACGGACGGTAATGCCGTGCAGTGCTTTTTCTTTGATCAGTTTGTGAATCCGTTGAGGAGCGAATCCGGCAAGTGATGCAGCCGTTTGTGTGGGCAGCGCATCGGGAAGTTCTGCCCATTCTTTTTCAAGCCACAGGCGGAAGGCTTTGCTGTTTTCCGCAGTCGGCTCTAAGATACGGCGGGGTTGATGCCCGGTCCGGTTAGAAAATTTACCAGCAAGCTCTGCTAAAAAGCCTTCTTCGGTTTCCATACGATACTTAAATATCTCCGCCTCTTCTCTGCTCACACGGTACTTATGCGTCGCATGGCCTGTGTTTTCGTGCGGGATATAGTCATGATCCATCAGATATTTCATTTTCCGGGTTGAGATGTGCAGATACTGCCTCAGTTCGCTCCCGCTCATAAAATCTTTTTTCATATTGCACTCCTTATGTAACAGGCACTCCGCAGAGTGCCTTTCTTTTTATTCTTTTCCCATATTCAGAATGTCTGTCATGATATCTGCGCTCGCCTGCTTGCTCGCTTTATCCAAGTGCGCATAGATATTGCTGGTGGTGGCAAGGTCGGAATGTCCGAGGAAGTTTGACACATTGATCAGCGGCACGTTCTGGCTGATGAGAAGGCTCGCAAAGGTGTGTCTTAAGTCATGAAAGCGTATGTGCCGCAGACCGTATTTTTTTAACAGGTCACTGAAGTGCTGTGTCACGTAGCTCGGCCGTATCAGTTCTCCCAGTTCATTGATGCAGACGAAGTCGTCATACTTTCGGTTGTAGCTTCCCTTAAACAGCCTGCGGTACATATCCTGTTTTTCCTTTTCTTCTGTCAGCATCTCATACACCGGATCGGGCAGTGGCAGTGTGCGCCTGCTGGATTTGTTTTTCATTTCCTCTTCGGGCCGGACGATCACCTTGCCGTTTTCTTTGTACTCGACGATTTTGGTATCCAGAAGCACGGTCTTTTTCTCCCAGTCGATCCGCGACCAGCGAATCCCCAGTGCTTCGCTCCGGCGCAGTCCCATACCGCCTGCAAGGAGAATTGCCGGATAGATCACATCCGTCCGCGTCAGTTCCAGCAGAGTTACAAGCTCCTCCTTGCTGTAATTTGCGCCGTGGAATTTGTTTTTCTTCGGACGGTCAATTCGGTCAAAGGGATTGACATCGATCATTCCGTCCTTGAACGCCTGCTTGAATGCGCGGTGCAGAATGGCGTGATAGTGGATCACCGTGTTGGAAACCACACCGTCTGCATAGAGCGTTTCATAAAAATCTTCTACATCTTTCACGGTGAGGTTTCCGACTGTCAGATGGCTTCGGGCAGAAAAATACCGCCGAATCTTACCGTAAATCATGGAATGGTAACTTTCGACGGTGTTCTTCTGCAGATTCTGCTGTATCTTTTTGAGATAGCCGCACATATATTCAAAGACCGGAATATCTGACGGCGGACGATTTCCCCGGGCAATCCGTTCGGCGTATTCCTCCTCAAACTGTTTGACCACCTCTCGGAAGGCTTTGTTTACTTTGGATTTATTACTTCCCTCCGGCAGTCCCAGAGAGCGCCATACCGGTTTGCTTTTTCTGTTTTCTTTTGTCTGGATCACGGCGTAGAGCCGTCCTTTTTTAGGCTGTACGCTTGCAGGAAGGGTGTTTGATGCTGCCATGGTTCTTAGCTCCTTTCTTATTTTTCTTCTCCGCGACACACACAATACCACAAGTGTTTTGAGAAGTCCAGACAATATTTGAAGCCATTTTCGTGAAAGTTACGCCGGGGTGCGAAGATGCTTTTTCTCCCTGTCTGAGATACTTTATAAGTTCCGATTTTGCGATTCTGTTTTCCCTGCCGACTTTTACAGCCGGAAGTTTTCTTTCTGCGATCAGCTTATACACCGTCTTGGTGCTGACACGCAGAATCTGCGCCGTTTCTTTTACATTGAGTGCGGCGGGATAGCCGCATAGTGATTTTGCGATTTCTTTTTTGGTCATAGATTATTCTCCGTATCATTTTCTTTTTCATTTTCAAACCAGTTGTCGTTCAGCAGTGACTGCAGATCAATTTTGCCACGTGTCTTCGCCACGCGGACATTTGCAAACCGCCGGAGCAGTTCTATATCATCAGGACTCCATTCAGTATCCTGATAAGCAATGATCTGACACAGCATATCGAGCATAACGGCATAGCGGTAAAGCCCTTTGGATAACCGCGAAGCAATCGGACGGACTTCGTCCCGAATCGCCTGTGACAGTTCCTCGGTAAGCAATCTGCCGTGAGCACCTGTGATCAGCTTGTCAATATATAATTCCAATGCCTTTGAGACAAAATCGGAAAAAGATTTTGCGCCTGCTTCACCAAACAGAATTTCACATCTTCTGGCAAGCTCTTCGTCCATATAAACAGTCTTTCTGACTGCGTTTTTGTTTTCGTTCATATCAGTTTTCCTTTCTGGTTATTGTTTATTATCCGCCGTACTTCACACCCTGAAAACGGTCAAACACGGCGGTTATTGCCTGTTTGTCACACAATCGGGGTGTGACATCTTCTTTACAACCCGTTCGTCATAATACACAGTCTCTTTTTACAAACCCTTATTTTCAGCAGAAATCCCCGACCGGCACTGCCGGACGGTGTTGTTCGGGGCGGTGTGAGACACCGTCCCTTTCTCCTGCTTCATTTTCGACCGTCTGTCGGGGTGCAGTGCCGTACACCGTTTGTGCATAATACACGATGCCTTATTTACGCACCGCGGGCAAGACTGAACAGCTGTTGATAAATTATTTCCTGACGGTCTATGATTTCTTCCCATTCCGGATAACCAAATTCCGCATTTTTGCAAACAGCTTTTTGCACCTCGGTCAGTTTTTTTAATATGACTTTCACTTGTTCTGTCATCACTGTTTGTTTTGGCAAAGCGGACAGTAAAATATAATCGGTAACGGACAGTTTCATTTTTTCGGCTCCGGCTTTTAAACGGCTTTTTTCTTCTGCTGTCAATCGTATCGTAAGGCTTTGGGTACGGCTTCTTTTATTTTTCATTTTAGTACCTCCCGTGTGTCAGGGACGCAAGGAACGGAAGGAACGCAAATTTCACCGCACGGTTCCTTTGCGTCATTTACGGCACTTTCGTCACCGGCAGAAGAAAAATATATTTTCAGATACCGCTGTCCGTTCGAACGGCTGTTTTCATAAAACACACCGTTTGTTTCAAGCTCATAGCGGCATCTGTTCATCATCTGCTTGAGCGATTTAACCGACAAATCAAATCCGGAATACAAGCAAAACTGCTCCGCAAATTCTGTATTGCTTCCGAAATACTTTCCGGTGGACTTCATAAAAGAAATCAGCGCGGTCATTTCTTTCGGCAAGAGAATTTGCGGATTTTCAAGGCTGTCGGATACTGCTTCCCACAGACATTTTTCTTTACAGAAACGAAGCTCAATCTCACGGTAATCAATATCCCTTCCGGTGCAATAGAGCGTGGCGCCGTTCTGACTGCGTCGGCTTACATCCAGGATATATGCCGCGTCTGCCGCACCGCTGATTCCTGTCGAACCGGAAAGCTTATTAAACGGATCGCTGTCTCCCTGCTTACGGAGATGGTGGACAAGAAGGATTGTTATCTTTAATTCGTCCGCCAGTGCTTTTAACACACGGATTTCCTGATAGTCATTTCCGTAGGAAATATCGGTATCACTTTTCCGGACAATCTGAAAGGTGTCGATTGCCGCAATTACGGTATCAGGATGTTCCCATACAAATTCTCTGATCTGTCCGCAAAGTCCTTCCGCCATTGTCTTTGCACAGACGGAAAAGAAAATATTAGGCGGAACTTCATCGGTAATGATATTAAGCCGTTCCTGAATGCGGGCGTAGCTGTCTTCGAGACAAAGGTACAGCGCTGTTCCGCGTTTCGTTTCCATATTCCAGATCTCTTCGCCTTTGGCAATGCGGACGCACAGATCAAGTACCAGCCAAGACTTCCCGATTTTAGGTGCACCGCCGAGAATACACAGTCCCTGTGGCAGTAATGTTTTCACAGCATATGCAGTCGGTTCAAGCCGCATATCCATCAGTGTCTCACCGTCGATGACAGTGAGTTTTTCATTTTCTTTCACAGATATATTTCTCCTTTTCATTTTAATTCCTGTTGCTGACTTTCTTTCTGCTGACGAAACACTCATATCTGTCATCAACTCCTTGCTCTTAAATTAGGCTTTTCAGAAAAAGCTGTGCGGCATTCCTGTCAATTTGGAATCCCATGATTTGTTGCTTAGTCTTTTCTTCTGTTTTGCACCGCAACGGCTATCGTTCGCCTGTAATGTTTTGCTTTCATTACGTATTCATCAGAAACCCGTTAAAGTTCCTTACCCGGACGCAGAGATAAAAACAGCCGACGCGCTCGCATGAAGGTCATCGCGCATTCTCTTTTCGCTGTTTGCTCGCTCTCCGCCAAAGGCGTGTCATGGCGCAGCTCTTACTTTGTCCTTTGTATCTGTCACCGTTACGGCTATTCAATTGTCATTGGTGCTTTTTCTTTCTGCCTGTTTATGATATAATTGTAACAAACAGAATCAGAGAATAAATGTGAGAGTAATCTTCACTGTTTTTCATAAAGTTTACTTCAAGACACGGGGATGGCTGCAAACCATGAATCAACCATACGGACTGTATGTAACTCCAGAAAAAGACGGCAGAATAAAAAGAAAGCTCGTCACAAAATCCGGAACGGAAACCGTTGATTCCGTTTCGGTTAAGGACG
>OGXX01001295.1_pt1 | contig 25549 bp, 25 predicted proteins | sample 1576301 | NCBI WGS metagenome assembly OGXX01 (sample SAMEA3541469, study PRJEB24748) | human gut metagenome | biome: human gut; feature: human-associated habitat; material: faeces | place: China | collected 2012
CGGAGTTGAAGAAAGTGCGTCCCGAGGACGGATGGTTGGCGGAACGTTGGCATCCCGTGCAGCCGCATCGGGCCAAGGCCGCCCCTTTTGCGAAATACAAGGGCGACGTGCATGATGCGTTCTGGTATTTCGACCGTGAGATGGCAGAACTTACGGAAGCCCGTTATGCCGAAGAACGTGGGAAGGAACTGTTATATTTGGGTGTGGAGCAGCAGGGGCGTTTGGTGGGATATGACGCAGAACGGCATGTCAAGGCCAATCCGCGTTTCATACCGGAGGCAGACGGGTTGACGTTCCGCTTGCGGCCTGTTTTCACCGATAGCCTCCGTCGCAAGGTGGTGCGTCCGGACGTGAAGGGGCATCCTTATGTCGAACGTATTTGCGGCCCGGTGAAAGTGGTGGACGATACGACATTCAAGGTGGATTTCTACCGCATGGGCACAGACAATGTGAAGCGTACGGCAGAGATGTGTCTTGTGGCTTGTTACGATGGGGACGACCGCCATAAGAGTGTGGTGCAGGAACTCACCATCCGCATTCCTTATCCCCTTAAAGAGGGTAAACGGCAGGTTAAAGGTCAGCAGGCAGGCCAGAAGTCCGTCCACGCTGGGGTTGATGGCCTGATACATGCCGATGATGGCCTCCAGCGGCAGGTGGTACAGCACCACATAGGCCGGGTAAACCACAAAATAGTTGTACGGCACACTGACAAGCGCCATGACCAGCGCACCGGCGCCTGCGCCGATGAGTGCGCTGCGGCGGGTCTTGCTGCGCTTGTAGACGAAACCGGCCACACCGACAAAGAGCGCGCCCATAACAAAGTTGAACAGCTCACCCACGGCAGCGGTGCTGGTGCTGGGCAGCTTGATCAGGTTTTTGATCAGGCAGACGGCAATGCCGGACACAGGGCCGTAGGCATACGCCGCCAGCAGGGCGGGCAGCTCAGAGACATCCAGCTTGACAAAGGACGGCATGATGGGAATGGGAAATTCCAGATACATCAGCACAGCAGCTACCGCGCCGAGCATGGCGGTCCCGGTGAGTTTACGGACATTGGTGACAGAGTTTTGCATAGTGAGATTCCTCCCGATATAATTTGTGAAAGCCGATTCACGAACCCGGGAGGCTCCGCGCATTGCAAAATAAAACACCCTGCCGTATAAGCATACAGCAGGGCGCACAAAAAGCAATACAGACAGCTTTCCGTTTCTTTCATCCGGACTATACCGTCGGCCCCGGAATCACACCGGGTCAGCGGCTGCTTGCGCAGCCGGTCGCGGGCTTGCGGCACAACGCCGCTCACCGCCGGTGGGGAATCGCACCCCGCCCTGAAACAGACTTTCTGCTAAAGATTATAGCACAGGTTTTACAAAATGCAAGAGGTTGTGCTATAATTGGATAGAAGTTTTTCCATTGCCGCCGCACAGCGGCACACAAATATGAGGTTTCACTCTATGCCTGAAATATCTGAACTGGCCTTTGACTTTGGCACCTTGATCCCGGCGCTGGTATTTGCAGCGCTGGCCGCCGTACTGCCGGAGCTTTACAAGTTTCTGGCGCGCAAATTCCTCGGCCGCATAAAAAAACATATCGCATCCTGGCTGCACATTCTGCTGGAAAGCTATATTGTGCCGATTGCGATGATCCTGCGGGTCCTTCTGGCCTGCTTTGCTGTCACACTCCTTCCCTTCAGCTTTGTCCATGGGGAGGTTTTCAGCAGGCTGCTTGGCACGGCATCCGGCCTGCTCATCACCGTTTTCATCGGTCTGGGCAGTTGGCAGGCCGCACCGGTAACACGGCTGCTGCTCCACAGCGCCGAAAACCACCTCGATATGACCACCAACCAGACGATGGGGCGCTTTTTTGAGAATATCTTCCATGCGCTTGTCTTACTTTTTACCGGCATTGCCATGCTGGACCAGCTTGGGGTCCCGGTCAGCGGCCTGTTGACCGGTGCCGGGGTCGCCGGTCTTGCGGTCTCACTGGCGGCGCAGTCAACGCTTTCCAACCTGATCGCCGGTGTCACCCTTGTGCTGGAGCACCCCTTCGGCATCGGAGATTATGTGGTGCTTGGCAGCTATGAGGGCACGGTCGAGGATATCTCCTTCCGCTCGACCCGGATCCGCACAGCAGACAATGTGGCAATCACGATTGAAAATTCAAAGATCTGCTCCGAATATATCCAGAACTGCGACCGCCGCACCAGCCGCCTCTGGACCTTTACCATCGGCCTGACCTACGATACGCCGCGCGGCAAGATTGAAACACTCTGCCGCAAGCTGGCTGCGCTGCTGCAGGCCCACCCGGATGTGCTGCCGGACGGCGTCAGCGTAACGCTGGACAAATTCAACGACAGCAGCATTGACCTGCTTTGCCGCGTCTATGTTTCAAGGGTCTCTCTGCGGGAGTTTCTCAAGGTCAAAAATTGTCTGAACCTGCAGATTCTCGATCTGGTCCGCGCCGAGGGCTGCAGCTTTGCCTTCCCCACGGTGACGGTGGACATGCCGGAAAACACATAAAAGAAAACCGTCCGTCGGCCTTTTCATGGCTGGTGGGCGGTATTTTTATCCCGTAATATCGCTTCTTCTGCTCACAACCAGCAGGGTATCGCTCCCCTGCTGTGTTTTTACGGTAAACTCAAAATTGTAGGCTGTGTCAAGTCGATAGGACACGCTGTCATCCCCCTGTGTCAGCCGATAATCCAACTCAACCTGTGGCTTTACGCGGTCATAATCAACATACAACTCGCCGATGCTCTCAAGAAAGACGAGGCTTATATCATCTGCCGTGACACCGTAAAATGTTACGACCGGCGCCCCCTCCGCCTGCACGGCGGGCATATCCAGATAGTTGTTCCTTGCCGAGTCCTCCCGCGTGTGGGCGTACAGGACCGGCGCATCGCTGAGAAGCTCGGCACCGCTCAACTCGATATGTACCCCGGTAACAGGCAGATCTGTCTGCCATACAGGGGTGGGGTCTGCAGTCCGGGCGCAGCCGCTCAACAGTAAAGCGGCCAGTGCCGCGGCCGCGACAGAGATTTTTTTCATAGATGCCTCTCATTCATATGGGTCGTAGGGTGGCCGGGGCAGGTCCTGCCCGACCTGCAGGGTGCGCGGGCAAAGACCGGTCTCCGCCTGTACAAAGCCCATCAGCATACCCATATGCATATACAGGTGCCTGTATTGTGCCAAGATCAGGGTAAACCGCGTCCACTCGCAGTTTTCCGGCCGCTGCAGCAGGTCCTCATCGTGCAGCGAAGTCAAATAGATAGACAGCTTCGCCTTGATCGTGTAAAAATAATCGTCCGTATCGTGCCTGCTCAGGTGGGCCGCCGGATAGATTGAAAGCTCCTGCAGATGCGGCGTGTGGACCGGCGGTTCCACAAAATCGTTGTCGCGCGGGTTAATGAACCACTGATCCAGATGGTGCAGCGTGTGGTAAACATGCTGCCAGAGCGGCGCGCCGCCGTAGCAGGTATCCCACAGCTCATCGGGGATGCAGTCCATCACATTCTGCATCTCCCACAGGGCGCGGACCGTCATCTCCGCAATAACTGCATGATACGATGTTTCCCGCAACTGCACACGCCCCCTTTGGGCCAGTATGTGCTGCGGCAGGGCGGATTATTCGTTGTAGTTTTCTACCTCGCGGATCGTCTTGCGGTTCATCAGCAATGTCATAAAGGGTTCAAGCAGGGCGCGCTCCTCCTGCGAGGGTGTGCGGCTGCGGGCCTGCATCAGCAGCCAGGCAATCTCGCTGCCGATGGGGCGGCCGTAGACAAGTGCATTGTAGCCGTCCTTACAAACCGCGCGCTTCGCGTCCGTAATATCCAGCGTTGTAACGCCGCTATAGTGGCGCAGCACATTCTGCAGCGCCGCCGGGCTGCCGAACACGGCCTTCACAAGCTGCAAATACGCCGCGACATAGCGGGGCGGCATACAGTCTGCAGCGCATAGTTCAATTCTTGATTTCAGCCGCACATCATAGAAAAACATCGACAGAACCTGCGCAGCCTCCCTCCGGTTGATGTGCGCACCATACAATTCCGGGGCGGTCTTGCTGCCTACCGCCTTGGTGCGGTTCGTGCGCCAGGCCACGATCTGCGGCTTGGTCAGCACAGTCTCGGCATAGCGGGCAAAGCCGAAATCCGGATCCATCAGATGCGGGATTACCCCGCAGCGGTCGCGGTCCACATCCTGCCGAACGCGGGCAGATATGCCGTAGGCGCTGTTGCGGCTTGTCTGATACACCGGCGCATTGTCACTGAGTAGCACAAAGAACGGCGTCAGCAGGCTGGCTGCCCGCATTTTGCGCACAAAGTCCTGCTCGCTGAAATAATCAATGGAAAGTCTTGTTGCTGCGGTCGCCCGCAGCATCTGGCCGCCGCAGGCACCGGTGTTCTTAAAGTAGCGGTCCAGTGCCTCGGCCCGGTTTTGGGGAATCAGCGGCAGCGCCTCAGCCCGCTGGGTGGGGTGGTATCCCACCGTCCACGCGCGCAGACCGCAGGCAGCCAGCGTCAGGCACAGCTGCAGGTAAAACCGGTTGTAGCTGTCCATGATATCCTGAACATCCCGCTGGGGCGTCAGAGTGATCTTCAGCTGGCAGGCCGGGCCGATAACTGCCGACAGTGCGGGAGCACGGAAGCCTAGGTATTCGCTCTCCGAGATAACGGGGGCATCCCCCTGCTGCTGCAGATCCCGCAAAGCCGCCTGCAGCTGCGCAAATGTGACCGCTCTGCCGTCAGAGTGTGTCACAAAATGCTCCACCTCCAGCCCGAGGGAGAGCTTGCCCTCCACCTCGCAGTCGGCCTCAAAATACCCCTTCATTGTCCTGATTTGTTCGTCCAGCTTCGCCATAGTAAAATGGTTCTCCCCATGATCGGTGATGTCTATAGCGATATTATACGCCAAAATCCGGGGCGGTGCAATCGCCCCAGAGTGTTATTTTACAGCGGTGCTGTTTTGTTTGCGGCCACCCCGCAGTGCGGGGATCGTGCAGTGCTGCCTTACAGGCTGCTGACCGCCGGGAAACCATAGGCAGGCTCCGCAGCCTGCACGGCCCGCAGAATGGCCTTGGCCATCACACGCGCCCCCAGTGCCCCCACGACATCCTGATCAGCGGCCACATCGCCCAGCGAAACAGCGTAGATGCTGTCCCCGTCTGCCGTGGTATGCACCGGGCAGATGGCGCGCGCATACCCGTCCTGTGCCATGCCAGCGATCTTGCACAGCCGGGATTTGTCAAACCGTGCGTTCGTAAAGACAACACCGATCGTTGTATTGCCGACGAATTTGTTTTCCTTTACCTCAATGCTCTGCAGCGCAAGCAGCTCGGAGTCGAGGAAGGTCCTGCCGTCATCCGCCAACAGGCCTGCGGCCTTGCGGCCCGTCTCATAGTCGTAAATATCGCCCAACGCATTGACCGCCACAACCGCACCGACCTGCAGCGGCCCCACCTGCACGGCATAGCTGCCGATGCCGGACTTCATGCAGTGGTCCATGCCCAGCAGCTTGCCCACGGTTGCGCCGGTGCCCGCGCCATAGTTGCCATCACGGTAGTTGCCGGCTTCCGCGTTCACGCAGGCCTGATACGCCATGGCAGCATCCGGGCGGGTGTGGGCGTCAGCCACGGTCAGATCAAACAGATCTGACTGGCAGACCAGCGGCACCTTTGTGACCCCAACATCAAAGCCGATGCCGCGCTCCTCAAGATACCGCATAACGCCGCCGGCCGCGTCCAGTCCAAAGGCACTGCCCCCCGCCAGCACAATGGCGTGGATGACCTGCGCCGCCGCCAGCGGCTTGAGCAGCTCGCTCTCGCGGGAGGCCGGCCCGCCGCCGCGTACATCCAACCCCGCCGGGGCACCGTCCTGCCCCAGCAGAAACACCGTGCAGCCTGTCCCCGCCGCCGTGTTCTCAGCCTGACCGATGTTGAGATTCCGGAATGAAGTAATAGGAATTTCTTTCATGATGGTTCTTCTCCTTTTGCCGTTCTTTTGCCTTTATTGTACAACTTTCCCCTGCACCATGCAACGAAAAAATCCCGCCGGGCAAAGTCCCGGCGGGAAGGGGGTCAGTTAATGGGGATTATTCAAACTCGGTAAGTTTTAGGTTTCACTAAGCATATTTGCTTATCTTCTGTAACTATATTCATCGCTTTTACACAAGATTTATAACGTTTCCGATTTTCTCTAATTTTTTAGTATCAAAATAGTATCATTCAATTGAGTCTTTCAAAGTAAGTTCTGCATCCAAATCCAGCGGTTCAGCGCGGACAAGGTCAATCAAATCATGCTGCTGGCCAATGTTGGTCACATCGATTTTGTTTATGCAAACGCCTATCCACGGAAGGTCTTGTGTCAAATCGTCCATCAAATCATAGATGTCTGCCGTTGCCAATTTGGTAAGCGAAATATAGCCGGAACCTTGCCGATGTTCAAAACCGTGCCTTTTAAAGAACCGCCGCAAATCGTAATAAGCGTTACGATAATTTGCCCCCGGATATTGAGCTTGCAGCTTGTGCGTATCCAAATCGAAATTGATTGCCTTCAGATAACGCCGTTCCACATTAGCCACCTACTTGCTGCTTATGGCGGTAGTGGAGTAGCAGGTCTTCCTCGCTGCAATCATTCAGATTATCGGAATCCTCGCTATCGTACAAACGCCAGACCGAGACATTGTCCATAAACCACGGTTGCTTTTTCAAGGTGTTGACCACCTTGCCAAAGCGCCCATAATCGCGGGCGTTGCCGCTATCCCGATAAAGCAAAGCGCCGGAGGCGTCTTCAACCTTATGCAGCTGCATCTGTGCAAACGCAGACTCAATAGTTCGGTTGATGGCAGATATCGTATAGCGCTGTTCTGCCTGAATCTTATCTGCGTTCATTTCGATTTTCATCATCAGCATAGAAAATACCTCCTTACTCTTTTAATAGTAGCGTATATGCATTAAAATTACAAGCTTTCTTATGCTTCCTTTTCTGCTTTTTGCTCATATTCAACCAACTTATCGCGCAAATCTTCGATTTCAAATGTAAGTGTTGCAATTTTGTCTTTGCTTTTAGCCACATCACCAATACTGCTGTATCCAACCCAGAACAAAAAGGCACCACCTAAAAGTAGAATCCATGTTCCCAAAGAGTCCGCCGCACCTAACCCAAGCAGAAAAATTCCCATCAAAACAATAAAAACTCCAAAAATACACGCTGGAACTATTATACTTTTACTTTTAGTTGCTTCTGCTCATGCCGCGTCCATATCACATTCCTTAGCACTGATTTCTTTCTTTATCGTTTCTATTTCTTTGTTTACTTTTTCGCCGAGATATTTCTGATAGTAATCGCGGTCAATTGCACCGATCTTTTTCATGTAAAAATTGACAACACTGCGCAAATCATTCCAATCTTTGGTGTCCATAGAATCCAAATCGTAATACTCTTTTAAATCACGCAATTCGTTTTCTACGGCTTCTTTCCATGCGATTACAGCAATAATCTTAAAGTTATCGCTTTTCGGCCAGCTTTCCGCAATACAATCGCCTAAATTGTATTGCATGCTCAGGGCAGCACGAATCCAGTTGCGGGAATGATCATTGTCGCTGTTATTTTCTGCATTATAGATGTACATATCAGCAATGATTTTCACGCGGGCAATGATTTCTTTAACGCAGTTTCCTTGTTCGGACTCAGGCACACGCTCCTTAATCAGATTCAGCACAGAGTTAAAGCAGTTGCTCACCGTTGCCGCAGAATCCGCCATCTGCCCGACTTTTGTATCCATCGCTGCATAGTACGTGGCATAGAACGATGCTTCCCAGCTGAACGGGTCCTCCTGCAAAATCATGTCGTAGTATTTTGCAGCGGCGGTACTGTTGTTGTCATCGCGGGCGCGGCGGGCAATCTCGTAGAGGTTTTCTTTCTTTTGTTGGGTATCGACCTTAACGGTGCTTCCGGAAACATCGACAGGTCCCTCGATCATCATTTTCTTGGCTTCTTCTACCGAGTATTTGCACCCGCAGCTTTGGCAGACAAAAACACCATCCTGTTTTACCAAATCCGTGCTGCCGCACATTTCGCAAGTCAGTCTTTTCATGGTAAGCTCTCCCTATTACTTTTCTTTTTTATTCAGCTTGCACAGGCGGTTTCGTTCTGCCAGCGCAGCCGAAATCTTTTTGCACAAATCCATTACCGCCGTGTTATCCGTATCCACAACCGCTGCTTCCAGTTCATCCAATGCAGCGGTCAGGTTGCTTTCCATCTCCACAAGCGTTGGTGCGCTGACGGGGTCGCTGTAGCGGAATTCCTCTGCCAGCTTTTCCAAGGCGGCTTTTGCCGTTGTGTCCTCGCAGCGGGCGGGCAGGGCTGCTGCTTTGGACTGCAAGGCGCGCATCGTGGCAACATCCTTTTTCAGTTGGGTGTCCTGCCGTTCTACTTCATCGCGGATGGAATCTGTGGCAATCACGCCAGCAGCGGCAGCAACCAGCAGTGCGAGATACAGCACCAGTGCCAGCCAGACAGGAGCCACCGCAGCCAGTGCCATAAACACCAGCCCCAGCACGAGTTGCACAGCAAGGTACAAAACACCTACGCGGGCAATGGGAAAGCCGTAAAACTTGCTTTTTGCCCCTGCTTCTTTCTCAAACGACAGTTTGAACACATACGCCTGTACGCCAAAGGCTGCTGCCGTAAACAGATAAGTAAGCCAGAACATACCGCCCTTTGCAAACGGAACAGCCAGCACAATCAGGGTATACACCACAAAAAGCAGCGCCAGCACAACCAATCCCTTTTTCTCTTTTTCATTCAGTTTCATAGGGGTCACTCCCTTTTCTTACCGCAGTTGGGGCAGAACTTGCCCGTAATGCCTTTTTCGCCGCAGGTGCAGTCCCATGCCGCGGGGACGAGTTCGGGGCGCTTGGCGCCGCACTCACTGCAAAACTTTCCGCTGTTGCCCTTTGCACCGCAAGCCGGACAATCCCATGTCAGCGGCAGTTTCGGGACGGGGCGCGGGGTGCCACACTCCGGGCAGAATTTTGTTGTAAGCCCGGTCTGTCCACATTCCGGGCAGGTCCATGTATCTGCCGAAGGCTGCGGGCGTTTGGCACCACATTCCGGGCAGAACTTGCCGGTAATGCCTTTGGCACCGCAGCTGCAATTCCATGTATCCGGGGCCACAGCAGCGGCCCCTGCTGCGGCAGTATCCTGCATCAGCGGATTCATCGCATCGCGAGTCATATTAATAACGCCGCCCATAGCGCCAAGTGCTACGCCCATACCGGCTACATCGCCCAGCGCACCGGCAGCACCACCGGAAATACCGTTCTTCATCGCTTCCATGCCAACTTGACGCGAGGTTTCCTGCTGGTAGGTATAGCCTTTCATACGCATTTCGGCGGCCTCCGCTTCGGCCTTCATGCGGTAGGCATCCGCTTCCGCCTGACGCTGAATACGCAGTGCTTCGGCATCGCCCTGCGCACCGATGATCTTCATCCGCGCTTCGGTCTGTGCTTCCACCGCCTTGCGCTCGGCGGCTGCCGTGGCTTCGGCCTGACGGATTTTCTCCTGCCGCACCAGCAGATATTGCTCGGCGTACTGCTCCTTCATCTTGCGGAAATTCGGGTCATCGTCCGGGGTGACTACACGGCTGACATAAAACTCCGGCATGGTCAGGCCATAGTCTGCAAGGCTTGTATTGATGCGCTCTTTCAGTTCTTCGGACAAGCGCAGCAGTTCGGCATCAATTTCCAATACATTGATGCCGCTTTCTTTAATAGCCTGTGCCAGATAGCTTTTAACCTGCGTCATAACCATGGCGCGGAAAAAGCCCTTGGTGTTGGCAGTGCCAAGCAGTTGTTCCTGTGTCAGTGAGCCGGTAGTGCCGACCAGCTTTACCAACAGTTTGCGGCTGTCGGTTACGCGGATGCTGAACTCGCCGCTGGCACCAAGCTCCACGTGCAGACCGCTGGCGGGGTCAAACAGGCGCACTTTGCTGTCCGTACCCCATTTTGCACCCATCTGGGTAGCGGTGTTGATAAAGTACACTTCCGAATGGAACGTACCCTCGGTGTCGGTGGGCAGCTTATAAACTTTTTCCAGCAAAGGCAGCTGCTGGGTCTCCAATGTGTAGCGGCCCGCGCCGAACAAATCCAACGCCTGCCCATCGCGGAAGAAAACAGCCTCCTGGCTTTCATGTACGATCAGCTGGGAGCCGTAGTTAAAATCCTCAATGGGGTGTTTCCAGACCAGTGTTTCGTTGTCGCCCTCATACTTGATGATACTGGCAAGACCGTCTTTTTTGATTTGCTCTTTTTTGACCTGCTCGGCCACATCGTTCACGAAGTCACAAACCGGGCAGGTGTAGCTTGCCGCACCTTTGGCCGCGCGCAGCCGTACACCGCATTGGGCGCAGGAGAAGTCAATCATCTGGTTCTGTTCTGCCATCGTGTTGATCGGTTCATTGCAGACCGGGCACTTGGCACTTTCGCCCTTACTCTGGTCGAACAGCACCATATTGCCGCAGTGCGGGCACTGGCGGCTTGCCATTTTATCGGTGCGTACATGGATGGTATAACCGCAGGCGCAGTCGATTTTCTTGCGGGCAAAAAAGCCCGTGCGCCCCTCGGCATAGCGCCCGCAGTGGGGGCATTCAATTACAAATTTTGACATGAGATTCATCTCCGCAGTAATTATCAATATCAATTTTTCCAACTACTATTGCACATTAGGCAAGTGAAAATTCCAAATACGCCTTTCTTTATAGCTGTACTGCCACATTCCGGACACAGACCATTTCTCTTCCAAATTTCACCAAAACGTTCTTTTTGTTTCTTTACGAGCGGTCCCTCCTCATCCATCATCCAGCCGGGATTTCCCAAAACACTGCGACCAGCCTTTTTTAAGTTCGGGAAACTTTCCGGGAAAGAATACAGAGAGCTACAACGGCCGAATGCTTCCTCTCCAATAGATTCTATATTATTCGCATTCAAAAAGCTTACATTTTTAAGAAGGCCGCAGCCATGAAAAGCGCGATCTCCAATTTCTTTTATACCGTTGGGAATAACAATGTCGGTGATACGTGTGTCTGCAAATGCTCCTTCGCCAATGCAAGTCAGATTTCCTTTCGGCGCGAACTCCACTTTTTCAAGGGGACATCCACAGAAAGCTTGATATCTAATTTCTTTTATATAGTCAGGAATAACAATGTCGGTGATCCGCGTGTGTGCAAATGCGCCTTCGCCAATGCAAGTCAGATTTCCTTTCGGCGCGAACTCCACTTTTTCAAGAGGACATCCACGGAAAGCTCGTTCGGAAAGCGTTGTAAGGCTTGCCGGAATATAAATGGATGTAAGCTGTGAATCCATAAAAGCGTGTGCGCCAATGCAAAGTAATTTACTGTTCGGAGAGATTACAATTTCCTTGATAAATGCTTTTTCAAATGCCCCTGCCGCAATTGTTTGCACACTGGCTGGCAAAATCACTTTTTTTATACCATTGTTGCCTGCAAACGCGTCCTCTCCAATTTCCCTGATTCCATCCGGAAGTGCAAGCTCGGACTTTTTCCCGTTATATTTAAATAATTTCCCATCAACGATTGTCAAATCAAGATAATCTCTGACCATCGGATACAATTTGCTGCATTCCTCATCGGACGGGACAGCTTGCATGATTTTTCCGATCATATCATAGGCGCTTTGATAATCGGAAGCCTCCAAATATTTGTGCATCAAGACGCGCCATTGCTCCACATCCTCTGTCGTACCGGTCTGGCGGGCCTGTACGCTGCCCTCTACTTTGACCGTGCCGCGGATTTCCTGAATTTTTTCGCGCATACGCTCAACAGAATACTGCATCCCGCAAAATTGGCAGGTTGCGGTCTTGCCGCCCACGTCCATCTGCAAGTTGCCGCCGCACACATCACAAACTAACATAGCCATCGTATTTTACTTCCTTTCAAGTTTTTGTTTTATATCATGGATTGCCGCGTTATAAAACGCTTTGTAGTCACAGGGTCTGCCGCAGCTTTCGACAAAGTTGCAGTCTAAGATTTCCACATTCATCAGCTTCAAAAGCTCCAGCCTTTCATCAAAAGCGGCTGTATGCGGCTGATAGAAATACACCTTGCCGTGGTCAGCTTTTTCCAACTTCTTGCGGTTCAGCAGCCACCAGAGATCGAACTCCGACAAATCAAAGCCAAAGCCCAGCACATAGACATCGCCCATAATGAACGCATCCAGCCAGCTGCGCAGGGGTTTGTCCTGCCCTTGTTTTTGGTAATGGCTATACAGACCGCCATACTGTTCCAGATAGGCTTTCATCCGCGCCACCGTGTTGCCGTAAAAGTAATGTCCCAACACCATGCTGTCCGGGGTGCGGGCTTCGCCGTGGATATGCCAGACGCGTTTATCGTTTGGTAGTTGGTTGTAAGTAAAGAACCGTCCGCGGATTTCGCAGCGGGAAACCTGTGCCGTATGGTGTGCCAGCTTTTTGATTTGCTTTTCGGTAACGGTGTTGCAGTCCAAAGCAGCAGCTTCCAGTTCATAGCTGTAATTGGTTGTCAGAATGTCCGTTACAGTCAGACCCAGAAGTTTGTTATACATTGCCTTTTGCTCGTCATCATCCAGCTTAGCATACCATGTCTGTACAAATTCCTGGGTGCGCAGTGCAGTGGACAGATGATCGTTGCTGGCAAGGATTGCCTGCAACGGCATGGGGCTGTTTAAGTTAGCGGGTAAATCCTCGCGTTGCGTGATGGCGCGGAGCATGTCGTTCCATGAGCCGCCGCTATAGGCACGGTTAATACCGTTGCCAAGCAGGATAAGTTGAGGATAAGACATGAAAAACATCCCCTTTTCAATTACGAATCATCATATTTTTGTATCATGGCTGCGAACGGTCATCTTAGCTTTTTCTTAAACCTTGAATTGCTTCCGTTCAAATATTCCTTGTAGAGTCCGCCACGTTCCTGTGCTGCTTTCTGCATAATTTCTCTTGCATCATCAGCATCTTCGCAATCAATACTGCTATACTCGCCATTCGTATATACAGAAATATATTTACAATATGTTCCGATAAGTGCGTCGTAAGTTCCATATGCCTCCATATAGTCGTCTTCCGACTCCACCATCAAATAAAGATTATCCACACCATTAGGTATAGCAAATTGTGCAAAGTCTTTACACTGTTTGGCAATACGCAGGTACCGTGGTGCATCTTTGTAGTCCCCTAACGCTGCCAAAGCTGCAATCGTATCATCCCAAGATGTTGTACTATCATCAAGCGCCTGTACTGCTGCCTGATAAGCTGCTTCTGCATCCGGTTCAAGTTCCGACAGATAATCGGCACTATCATTTACATTTGCAATTTTGAATAACCCATAGGCAGCTGCCTTATTTCCACTATCCAGTTCTGCTCTCGCCTTACAGTATGCGTAATACGGGTCTGCTTTGATATCACCTTTGCTGTATCCTTTTTCAGATAAGATTTCATATAAGTCATCTGCCGTTTGTTTCCAATCAGTAATTACATTATTATATGTACCATTATCAAAGCTCTCACGAATCAAATCATAGGCTACTTCTTTTTGCTTTTCATGACATTCTTCAGCGCGCTGTTCTGAATCTTTATAGTCACCCATTTCTGTAAACGCTGCTTGGGCTTCCAGATACTGACCCTCATCATAAAGTTTCTCGGCATTTTTGTATTTCAATTGCGGAATGATTACAAATGTAGCCGCTGCATACGCTGCACCTACCAGTAAAACGGCTGCAATTACGCCACAAACAATACTGTTTGTTTTTTTCTGCTTTTTTACTTCCAGTGCTTTCTGCTTTTCAGTGCACAACTCTGCTTGTTTTGGTGCATCCTTATATTGGGCAAGTGCCTGATACAGTCCTGCTGCGGTTTTGTACTCTTCGGGGGTCTTTGCCGCGGCAGTCATTTTCTGTGCAGACTGGTAGCTTGCTTCCAATTTTTCACGGTCTGAAGCCAACAGTCTTTCTGCATTGTCTTTGGCAGATTCTATAAAAGCATCAAAGCGCTTTTGTACATCCGCTGCGGCATTTTCGTCAAGCTGCTTTTGCTCTGCCAAGAGCTGCTCTAACGCAATGTTCAGCCCTGCCAAAAATTCTTTGAGTTGCTGCGCCGTTCCACCTTTTGCAAAACGGATTGCTTTGCTTATGTTGCGATTTTCGGCATAATACTGCCGTACTTCTTTGCATGCGTCTTGTTTTGCTGCCAGTGCAGATTGGATTTGATAATCGGAATAGTCAAACAGCTTTTCCATATCAAATGCCATGCCCGCCAAATCACACAGCTCTACTATTTTATTGCTGTATTCTGCGCGGGTATCGTCCAGTACGCCCTGTAACTGTTTGCTAAACGACACTTCGACCGATTCTTTTTTGGCTGCATGTACCTTTAGCAACTGCTTCTCTTGCAACGCAGCCAGATTTGCATAGTGTTCTTCTGCCAGTGCCAATCCCAAATACGCCTCGGCGCACTCTGCATCCATATCCAATGCCTGATTAAAGAAAGTTTTTGCCTGTTCCCACTCACCGTCCGCCAACGCCATATTGCCGCGCTTGATTTGAGCGGTCACATTCGTGTTGGAAACATTCTGCACAACAACCGTTTCTTTTGCTTCGGCTGCGGGCTGCTTTCCGGTGTCCAATACCTTGCTGATACCGCGAGTCAAGTCCTGCATAAAGCCGATTTTGCTCATGTCGTAGCTTTGCAGGACAGCCAATGCCTCGGGCAGATCATAAGGGTCCATATCACGGTAACAGGGCAGCAGCAATTTGCTGCGGTCCTTTTTCATCATGGCAAGAAAACGGCTCCACTCATTCTTGACCCAGACAGCATTGAAATATTCCGGCTTGGTACCAACTACAATCATGACTTTGGCGGAGTTCAGCGCTGCAAAGATATACGGCTCATACTCGGTGCCGACCTTATCCTCCAGCGTAATGCGCGCAAAGAATACACGCCGCCCCTGGTCGGTCAGCTGGTAGTAGATTTCCTGTGCAAGGGTGCTGTCCTTGGTGCGGCTGCCGTTCTCGTCGCTTTCTTTGTAGCAGATGAACACATCAAACGGCTGTTCATTCTGGCAGGTGGCAAGGATGCCGTGCTGGACTTCGGCAATTTTAGCGGCGTCTTTCTCATACTGGCGCTTTGTGATGCCGTCCGAGTATTGCAGTGCTGCCTGATAGTCCACGTCTTTCAAAAAATTGTCAAAACTGGCGCGGTGGCAGGTGGGCAGATATTCGTGGGAGGTCGGGTCCTCGACATACTCAATGCCGTAACGGCAAAGCGCACAGCACCAGTGGGCTTCGGCATCGGTGTTGTCCTCTTCCACAATATGTTCATACACGGCCAGCGCCTTGTCAAATTCACCGATGCGGCGGAAATAGTTGCCGCGGTTAAACGCCGCTGCCCGCTGGTCATCGTCAATTTTGGGGAATGTCATCGTGCTGCCGCAGCATTCGCAGACGCCAAAGGTTTTGTCCGGGGACAACTCAATGTCTCCGCCGCACATTTTGCACTTGATAACTGCCATAGCTTTACATCCTTTACACTTTTATTTGTTTGAGATTTCCATGTGGTTCAACGCAAATTCAAGGCTCATTTGCAATATTTCGTTGCGGGTGCGCCCGGCCGCCCTTGCAGCTGTATCAATATCTTTCAGCATATCTTTCGGGATACGCATCGACACAATGGATGTTTCACCGGTATACTTTTTGGGTGGAATCACCAGCCTGATGTTATCCATGTTCGCACCTCCTCGAATCTATTGTAATACGTTTGTATTCGTTATTCAATAATTGGACTAAAATAGTACGTTTTGACTATATCAGCGGCATTCCCGTTGTGCAGAATCACATACAAGAATTGTACAAAGGCACAAAAAGCCCCTTGCACTATAGAGTACAAGGGAATTTCAAACTTTCTATATTATTCTGGTGTCTAAATATAAATGCGGCACAAGAGGTTCTGTTCCCCTAAAATCATTGCTGATTTTGCAAATAGAACATTTCTTTCTGCGTTTCAATCTCCGCGCGCAGTTCTTCCTCTGTGGGTAGGTACAGCTTGTATTTGCTGGCAAAGAGCTGCTCGTTGCCATGCAGGACGGAATACTTGGCTATATCCTCATCCGTGTCGGAGCAGAGGACGATGCCGATGGTTGGGTTGTCGCCCTCGCCGCGTTTCAGTTCGTCATACATACGGATGTACATATCCATCTGCCCTACGTCCTGATGGGTAATTTTGCTGGTTTTCAGATCCACCAGCACAAAGCATTTGAGGATATAGTTGTAGAACACGAGGTCTATGTAATAATCCTCTTTTTCTGTGTGGATATGCTGCTGGCGGGCGACAAAGGCATAGCCCTTGCCCAATTCCATGAGGAATTTTTGAATGTTCGTGATGATGCAGCTTTCCAGCTTGCTCTCGGTAAAATCGGTGCTGCCGGAAAGCCCCAAGAACTCGGTAATCATCGGGTTCTTGATGAACTCCAGCTTGTCTGCCTGATAACCGGCTGTCAGCTTTTCCATTTCTTGCTTGACTGGCTCTTGGTTCTGGGATTTCAGCAAACGGTAGTAGTATTGGGAGGAAATATTGCGTTGCAACGTGCGGACGCTCCATGTTTGATTGGCCGCTTCTTTCGTGTACCAATCGCGGGCTGTTTTGTCCTCAACCTGCAATAATACACGATAGTGCGTCCAAGATAGTAGCGCACCAGATTGTGGACTCACTGAGTCCACAATCTCAGGGTACAATTTATAGAAACGAAAATACTTATACAGACTGCTGTAATCAAATCCTTTACCATACTCAGCAGTCAATTCCTTTGCCAGTTTTCTGATAACCGCCGTACCGTATTCAGAGCGCCCCTCGCCCTTTAATTCTTCCTGTGCGATACGATACCCCAACAGCCAGTTGCGCTGCACTAGCGCCAGATTTACGGCTCTGTATGCAGCCTTTTGGGACACCTCAATAATCTGCTTTGCATCATTGAGCAAATCATTTGTAGGGGTGTATCCGTCCAGCAAATTCAGTTCTTGTTTCATAGCATCCTCCACATAAGAACGTCTGATTTTATAATACCTTATTCAAATCCAAACTGCAACAAAATTATTCGCAGACGAATTCAGCGGTTACAATTTCTTCGGCGCGGCTGCGGATAGTGTTCATACGGCACACCCATTCAAGTTGATCCTGCCGTTTCAGTTCTTCGGTGATGCCCTCGGTTTGACGCATCTCTTCCTCGGTCAAAATCAGAGTATCGCGCACTTTGCTGTCAAATTCTACTAGGTAGCTGTGTAACCTGTTTTCCTTCAGCAGACTTTGGTATAGTTGCAGGCGGTGCTGTTTGATAAATGCAAGGCGCATATTTGCCCAGCAACCTAAATCGTTATAAGTCATATTGCGCTCCTTATCTTTCGTCACGTTCTTGTTCACAAGTTTGTTCTTTTACAGGGTCGATACCGTGTCGCCGTAAAAGGCTCATCAAGCCTTTTTGCTCACGCTTCAGCATAAGATTCTCACGGCGCACTTCCCTGCTCTCGGATTTAACTTCGTCCAGTTCTCGCTTATGCCAAAATTCAATATTGCTAAGTTCGTCTACCAACCCGGAAAGTTTTCGCTTCAGTTCGCCAACAACGCTTTCCAACTGCATGATTTTAGCATTTGCAGCGTCCAGAAGCCCTTGTAGACGGTCATCTTGACGGCGGTAGACAACATACTGCTTGGCAGCGTTCAGCAGATTATCAAAGTCGTTGCGGGGCAGTGTTACCTTGTCGCTTAGTAATGCCTTTTTCACGCTGATATTCTCGATTTTGTCAATGTCAATGACCTGTTTTTGCACCGATTGCAGCGTCTGCTCGATTTCGTCTATCTGCGTTTGCTTTTCCACAATGGTGCTATCAAGCGCGCGAACTTCTTTCGCTCGTTCCTGCTTTTTATAGTCCAGAACAGATAAATGTTCCTCGTGCGTTCCAAGCTGCTCCCACTCAATGCCGTGTTCTTGCATAATTTCGGCCAGCACTTGCTTCTCACTCTGCGCCCACTGATTCCACTCGGTAGCGCTGCGTGTACCACCCTTGAAACCAAGCTGTGCAAGCGCCTGCTTGAGTGACACGCGCGTATCCATGCTGCGTTTGCTGCCTGTGATATAAGGCACAAAATCTATATGTACATGGGGTGTTGCCTCGTCCATGTGCAGATGGCTCCAAAACACACGGAGCGTTGGGTTACGCGCTTGAAATCCGTTCGCATATTGAATCAAACACTGTTTAGCCGTTTCTGCCAGTTCCGTATGGATGCCTGTATCGTCCTTATTTCCAATCTGTAAGACAATTTCATGGAAAGGCTTTTCCTGTTTTGACGAACAGATTTTCTCATAATAATTATCAATGTGGCGGTCATTTCGGGTCTGTTTAGCATTGAATCTTTCCTGCGCATCATCGAACAGTTCATGGTAGACATCTCGTATGTCCTCGCGGCAAAATTCTATATTCAGATGGCTGCGGCTGGGGTCTGCGTTGGATGCGTAAAATTCACGACTATTGTGATTGAGGGAACCCTTCCCCACCATTGCGCTGATTGTTCTTTTCAAATCCACTCCTTATCTCCGGCGCAAGCCGGTCCGGTTCTGTTACTCTTGCCAAGAGTAACGCAAAAGCACTTTTGACACTTCGTATCAAAAGCGCCTTTGCGCCCTGCGGGGCTACTTGTTGGAAAAAGAATATTTGCTACCTCTTCCGTGTCGGTCGTGACGATGGTGACGGTATTTTTGCTGTCGGGCTTGCGCCCCAAAATATCGTCACGACCGTCACATATCGTCACGCTTTCGGCTGTTCCAATGTCAGGCAGACCGTGCGCCCCTCGTGTGTGCGCTTGCTTTCATAGCGGATTCCATAGTCGTTGTAAAGACGGTCAGCACTCACATTTAATTTTCGGGTCAGAACATTTGCTTGGATTTTCACGTCCGGCAGCAGAGCCAACAACTCCGTCGGTGATCCACACCATGCAGAGCCAGCTGAAAGGAAAATCTTTGAAACAGCTTCCAACACTGGGTCTGGCGGTTGTTTCCAAAGCTGTGTTTCTGCACCTTGGAAATTCCACACGCACCGTTCCCGGTCAAATTCCAGCGTTAATTCCTGATCCGGCTGGTCGCGTCCGACAACATCGAGTGTGGCAATGTTGTCCGTCCGCCGCTTTTTCTGCATGATGAACGCGCCGTCCGCTGCGCCCAGCAGACCATTCGTGCCGGAGATCATATCGAAGCTATCCCCTGCTTCCATCTTCCGCGTATGGTGTACGACCAACAAGCAGATACCATGATTATCACTGAATTTTTTCAGCTTTGTCACAATCTCATAGTCGCTGGCATAACTGTAACACTCGCCGCTTACCTCACGGATTTTCTGCAAGGTGTCAATGATAATCAGCCTGACATCTGGGTTAACCTTTACAAATTCTTCAAGCTGTTCATCCAAACCACCACCAACGGATTTTGCTTGTGTTGCAAAGTACAGATTGTCGGTTTCCTCTACGCCGAACATTCGGGAGAGCCGCCGCTGCAATCGCGCATAATCGTCCTCCAATGCCAAATATAATACCGTTCCTTGGTGGACTTCGTACTCCCACAAGGGCAGTCCTGTGGCCACCGTGTACGCAAGCTGCCCCATAAAAAACGACTTTCCAATTTTGGGAGCGCCCACAAATAGATAAGTACCACTGTACAACAGGTTGTCTACGATAGGTCTGCGCGGCGGGTATACTGTATCGTACAGTTCTGTCATGGATATGGTTTTCAGATTGCAATTGTTGCTAGAGTCTGTTATACTATTAGTGCTATTTTTTAGTAACGGCTGCACCGCATCTGCGCCAACAGATGTATCCGGTGTAGTCGTTTTCTTTGTTTCGGTCATTCGCTGCCCTCTTTCATGCCGTTCAGTGTGATTGCGATCATCTGCAATGTTTCAATCATATCCGGCGTGACTTCCTGCACCGATGTAAGGCGCTGCAACTCTGCATAAATGTCCGCCATCTGATTTTTCAGGGCTTTGTACACTCTCGGATTTCCAACCACCCGGATTTCTCGGTCTGTCAGCCGACTAACGATATAGTCCTGCTTTGTCAGCCCAGAAAGGCGTACTTTCATTTCGAGTTGGTTATTTTCCTCCGGCGATACGCGGAAAGCTACAGTCTTGCTGCGCCAGCGCCCTTGTCGGTCTAAAGTTTTTTCCATTACCGTTCATCTCTTTCTATGTTCAATTTGGCCGCCATTTCCTGCTGCTTTGACGGGAATAGGTGCGCGTACTTGTAGGTAATATCAATGCTTTCATGCCCTACCCGATCCGCGATTGCTACCGCAGAAAATCCCATTTCGATCAGCAGCGACACATGAGAATGCCGCAAATCGTGGATTCTGATACGCTTGACCCCGGCTTCTTTTGCTCCCCTGTCCATTTCGTGATGTAAATAATACTTAGTCACCTCAAAGATTCGGTCAGTCGGCTTCACCTTGTAAAGCGATTTCAGATAGTCTCGGATTTCCTCTGTCAGAAAATCCGGCATTTGAACGACCCGAACGCTTTTCGGTGTCTTGGGGTCTGTAATCACATCTTTGCCATTCAAGCGCTGATAGGATTTTGTGATAGAGAGTAGACCTTTGTCCAAATCAAAATCTGCTGGTGTCAGCGCCAGCAGTTCTCCCTCGCGGATACCGCACCAGTAGAGGATTTCAAACGCATAGTAAGATAACGGCTTGTCCATCATCACTTCTGCAAATTTGAGATATTCCTCTTTTGTCCAGAACAGCATCTCTTGGTGCTTGGAAGAGCCCATATTGCCCGCAGTCGTTGCTGCATTTTTGTTCAGTCCATAGAATCGTACCGCGTGGTTCAGAAACGCACTGAATTGACTGTGCAGTGTTTTCAGGTACGTTGGAGAATACGGTTCTCCGTTTTTGCCGCGGTAGTTTAACAATTCATTCTGCCACGCGATGACATCCTGCGGTTTAATATCGCAAAGTCGTTTTTCTTTGAAGTACGGCAGTATCTTAGTGCGAATGATATGCTCTTTAGTAGACCATGTATTCTCACGCAGACGGTTCTGCTTGTCAACAATATAGATTTCTACAAAGGCTTCAAATGTCATGGTCAAGTCAGCAGCCTGCTGAAGAAGAAATGTGCGTTCCCACGCCAAGGCTTCTTTCTTTGTGGGAAAGCCGCGCTTTAATTTCTTTTTCTTGACGCCTTTCCAATCCTGATAGTAAAAGGCTGCATACCATGTACCCTTTTGGGCATCCTTATACGCAGGCATCGGCTTTCTCCTTTTCCGCACCGTAAATCTTTTCGTAATAGTACTGGCGGCTTACACGGCCACCCACAGTGGTATAGCCTTTGGCTTTCAGTTCCTCGTTCCACTGGTTGATCATCTTATAAGCCAATGCCTTAGAAACATCCAATTCTGCGGCAAGTTCGTCCGCTCTGATAAAAATGCTTTTGTCCATTTTATGTTCCTCATTCAAATATTTATTTTAACTGGCTGAATGATTGACGCTTCACACCTATGTCGCCCCACATAGTCCTTTCCTATTTGAAGCTTGACCTTTTGCCAGTTAAGTCCTTTTTTCTTTTTGACTAAGCTTATATGTTTAACGTTTTCTCCATTATACTAAGCATATCTAGTTAAGTCAATTATCTAAGCTCATTTTTCCTAAACTTTTTTGTTAAATTTTTGTTGCGATTTTAATAGTTTAATGGTATAATACTCATGCAGTCGTTCATGCAATGCTGCGCTTGTACACTCACAGTACGAAGGAGTTATTAACGTTGTCAATTGGTGATCGAATAAAGAAAGCGCGCGTCTTTCGCGGTATGACTCAAAAGGAGTTAGGCGTTGCAGTTGGATTTAATAAACGAGGCGCCGATGTTCGTATCGCACAATACGAAAGCAATACCCGTAAGCCTAAAGATGCTTTACTTCATAAAATTGCGGATGTCTTAGATGTCAGTTTCTATGCTCTTTATGAACCTGATATGTATTGCGCAGAAGATGTTATGTATACTCTTTTCGATCAAGACGACCAACATCCCGGTATTAGACTAGTCGATGTGCTTGATGACAGTGGTTCTCAGCAGCCCAAAAAACGCATCGCTATTATTTATGATTATGACCGCATGGAAGACTATCTAGGGGAATGGAAGTTGCGCAAAGAGCAACTTGCAAATGGAGAAATTACACAAGAAGAATACACCGAATGGAGACTCAACTGGCCTGCAACTGCTGATGCCTGTTATCCTGAAACATACCACAGAAAGTGGCGAAAAGAAAAATAGAGACAAAAACGCCCTCTGAAAAACTTACCGTTTTTCAGAGGGCGTTCTGCGTCTCTCAGTGGCGAATAATTTTCAGTTAGTATCAAAGCAGTATCAGACAACTATCAATGTTTCAAATTTTATCGTTACTGCAATGATTATCAACGATTTCAAATCATTCAAACTCAATCGTTGCCGGCGGTTTCGTGGTGTAGTCGAACATGACGCGGTTGATGTTCTTGACTTCGTTCACGATGCGGTTGGCTGCGGTGGTGATGGTTTCGGTCGGCAGGATCGTGACCTCGGCGGTCATAAAATCGGTGGTGGTTACGGCGCGCAGGACGATGGCGTAATCGTAGGTGCGCTCGTCACCCATGACACCGACGCTGCGCATGTTGGTCAGCGCGGCAAAGTACTGGCTGGGGCGCTGGGCCATAGGAAGCTTATCGACCTCCTCACGCCAGATGGCATCGGCATCCTGCACGATGGCGACCTTTTCGGGGGTCACATCGCCAATAATGCGGATAGCCAGACCCGGGCCGGGGAACGGCTGGCGGGCAACAAGGTACTCGGGCAGGCCCAGCTCGCGGCCGGCCTGACGGACCTCGTCCTTGAACAGGTCGCGCAGCGGCTCCACGATCTCCTTGAAGTCAACATAATCGGGCAGACCGCCGACATTGTGGTGGCTCTTGATGGTGGCGCTTTCGCCGCCGAGGCCGCTCTCCACGACATCGGGGTAGATCGTGCCCTGTGCCAAAAAGTCCACAGCGCCGATCTTTTTTGCTTCATCCTCGAACACACGGATGAACTCCTCGCCGATGATCTTGCGCTTGCTCTCGGGGGCCTCTACGCCGGCCAGCTTCTTGTAGAAGCGGTCGCGGGCGTCAACGCAGACAAAGTTGATGTCAAACTGACCGCCCTCGCCAAAGACCTCACAGACCTGCTCGCGCTCATTCTTGCGCAGCAGACCGTGGTCAACGAAAACGCAGGTCAGCTGCTTGCCGATGGCCTTGGCCAGCATAGCCGCGCAGACGCTGGAATCGACACCACCGGACAGGGCGCACAGCACCTTGCCGTCGCCGATCTTCTCGCGCAGGGCCTTGACGGAGTTCTCGACAAAGGAGTCCATCTTCCAGTCACCGGCGCAGCCGCAGACCTTATACACAAAGTTGTGCAGGATCTTGGTGCCGTTCTCGGTGTGCAGGACCTCGGGGTGGAACTGCACCGCATACAGGCCACGGGCCTTATCCTGCGCAGCGGCCACCGGGCAGTTGGGGGTATGGGCAATAATCTCAAAGCCGGGGGCTGCCTGCTCGATGTAATCGTTATGGCTCATCCAGCAGACATTCTGGGCGGGCAGCGTATCAAACAGCGGGCTGGCGGTGTCCAGATCGACCAGCGTTTTGCCGTACTCACGCTCGGGTGCCTTGCAGACCTTGCCGCCCAGCATGTGCATCATCAGCTGGCTGCCGTAGCAGATGCCGAGGATGGGCACACCCCAAGTAAAGATTTCGGGGTCGATCGTGGGCGAATCCGGCAGATAGGCGCTGTTGGGGCCGCCGGTGAAGATGATGCCCTTCGGGTTTTTGGCCTTGATCTTGGCAAGGTCGGTACGGTAAGAATAGATTTCGCAATATACGTTGCATTCGCGGACGCGGCGCGCGATCAGCTGATTATACTGGCCGCCGAAATCCAGAACGATAACGGTTTCCTGCTGCATGAGGGGTCTCCCTTCTCTATTTGTAGTCCTATTGAGTTATTATAGCACATCGGGCAAGGTTTGAACAGATGGGGAGGAAAAATAAATTATTTTTGCGGGGAAGTTCTGTTGTAACGGGAACGAGCTGCAGCGGCCAGAGGACTGGCCGCCCTACCCGCGGGGCAAAGGCCGTAGGGCGGTCAGTTCCCTGACCGCCGCCCTCCACATCACACCAGCTCCACCTTATACTTCTCTAGCCAGTAGTTCAGCTGGACAAACCATGCGATGGTCTGCGGAGTTGTCATAAGCTGGCCGTACCATGGGATGGGGTTATCCGCGCCCGACGCCAGCAGGTTTTCCAGTGCGTCAGCCTTGATAATGCGCAGGATCGGCGCGGCCGGGTCAGCCAACACACCGCGCAGCTCGGCCGAGACGGCCGCAAGGTAGCTGGGATTCCATGTCTTAGGGTAAGGGCTTTTGCGCCGCCACAGCACCTCATCCGGCAGTACGCCCCGCATTGCCTCGCGCAGCAGGCCTTTTTCCTGATTTCGGTAGTCCTTGTATTCCCACGGGACAGAGTAGAGGTACTCCGCAATGCGGTAGTCGCAGAACGGAACCCGGACTTCCAGGGCACTGTACATGCTCATGCGGTCTTTGCGGTCCAGGAGCGTCTGCATAAACCAATCCAGATTCAGCTTCATCATTTCCCGCATGCGTGCTTCCAGAGGGGAATCGTCCGGCAGCTTTTCCGCGGCGCGGATCGTTTTTTCATAGGCATCCTGGACATATGCCTGACCGTCCAGCAGCTGTGCATATTCCGGCCGCAGGAACTGCATGCGGTAGGCGGTGCTCTGTGCCCATGGAAAACCATTGACACGCCGGACATCCGGATCCCGGTACCAGGGATAGCCGCCGAACAGTTCGTCTGCACATTCTCCGGACAGTGCCACGGTGACTTCCTTCCGGATTTCCCGGCAGAAGAGCAGGAGGGAGCTGTCAACATCAACCATTCCCGGCAGATCTCTGGCATCTACTGCGTCAAACAGCGCCCTGGCAAGGGCAGGGGTGTCCAGTACCGTCCAGTGATGCCGGCAGCCCAGATAGCGCTCCATACAGCGGATATAGGCCGGGTCGCTGGTTGGCTGAAAATGGCTCTTTTGAAAATACTGGTCATTGTCCCGGTAGTCTACGGAGAAGGTGTGCAGTTCTTTTCCCTGGCGCTGCATTTCCTGATTGGCCAGGGAAGAAAGCAGGCTGGAGTCCAGGCCGCCGGAGAGAAAGGTTCCGATGGGCACATCGGATACCAGATGTCGCCGGACAGGGTCCTGTACCAGCTCCCGGATGCCTGATTTTTATTCAGCATGCTTTTGAGAATTCTTTTCTTATAGAATTCAAACAAACCCTCAGTCTAAAAAACGTTTTGTCAATCCCTCATAGGCGTCAATTCTGCGATCGCGCAGGAATGGCCACCAACGGCGGACATTCTCGCTACGCGTCTTGTCGATCTCCACCATTCGTATTTCTTCATCA
>OGXX01001296.1_pt1 | contig 25548 bp, 20 predicted proteins | sample 1576301 | NCBI WGS metagenome assembly OGXX01 (sample SAMEA3541469, study PRJEB24748) | human gut metagenome | biome: human gut; feature: human-associated habitat; material: faeces | place: China | collected 2012
TATTTGTGGTCTCGGAGCAAGTGTTGGATGCGAGCGCATAAAGCGAACATTCAACACGCCGCGACTAAAATCACAAATATGCCTTATTGGGGGTAATGGCTTCGTCTGTAGTGTATCTAATGAATTAAATAGTTATTTAACCTTTAGTCCTTTGAATATCTTCTTGTAGGATTTTTTAACTTTTTTCGGTACTTTAATTACTAGTTTTTTGTTTGCTCCTTTAAAAGCCTTCTTACTTGCTGTTTTGCTGGTTAGTAAAACAGTTTTGAGATTTACTGTTTTTAACGATAGGCATTTAAAGAAAGCATTATTACTGATGCTTTTTACATTTGCACCTACTATTACGGATTGTAACTTTTTATTCTGTTTGAATGCCTTTGCTACAATTGTTGTTACTTTATAAGTAATGCCATTTGCTTTAATTGTTGCTGGAATGTTTATATTTTTTGCTTTTGCATTTGTTTTGATGAGGCTTACTTCTGCACCTGCTTTTGTTATCCTATATTGGTTGCCGGCAATTGTATATACCGTTCCAACTCTTGGCATTGGAATCTTATTGATTGCTTCTGTTCTCTTTGTGCCGCATATTTTACAGGTATATGTTTTAATTCCTGTTTTTGTGTATGAGGCAGGTTTTGTTATTTTCCCTGTGCCCCAACTATGTGCTTTCGCTGGAATTTCTATTCCTGTAGAAATTTGTTTTCCACACTTCAGGCAATAGATATCTCCTGTATAACCTGCTTTTTTACAAGTTGCTTCTACGGCATCTCTTACTTCTATATTCTGGTGTCCTGTTAGTTCTATCACAACTCCTTCTTTTAATTTCTTATTACAATCTGTACAATAAGTGTCTCCTGTATAGCCTGTAGTCTCACATTCTGCTTCTTTCGCATTTCTTATTTCAGTATGCTGATGACCTGTGGCTTCTACCGCTTCTGTTTTGGTTGCTCCGCACTTTGTACAGATATAGGTTTTTACTCCCTCTTTTTCGCACTGCGGTGCGGTTGTTACCTTTCCTGCGTTCCAAGTATGTGATTTCTTTGCTATTTCTGTTCCTGTAGATATTTTCTTTTCACATTTCAGACAGTAAGTATCTCCCGTATAGCCTGTTTCTTTACAGGTTGCCTCTTTTGCATTCCTTACTTCTGTATTCTGGTGCCCTGTGGCTTCTATCTCTTTTCCATCTTTTAATTTCTTATCACAGTCTGTACAATAAGTGTCTCCTGTATAGCCTGCGGTCTCACAGGCCGCTTCTTTTGCATTCCTTATTTCGGTATGCTGATGACCTGTGGCTTCTACCGCTTCTGTTTTTGTTGCTCCGCATTTTGTACAGGTATAGGTTTTTACTCCCTCTTTTTCGCACTGTGGTGCGGTTGTTATTTTCCCTGCATTCCAAGCATGTGTTGTTACATTTACCGTTATCGTCTGTGATAAAGTGCCACTTTTAGCAGTAATTGTCGCAGTTCCATAATCTATACCTGTGATTTTTCCATCCTTATCCACCGTTGCTACCTGCTTATTGGAAGAGGTCCACGTTATATCTCCAATAAGAGATGCTTCGCAAGTTTCTCCATGCATAATCGCCGATGGATTTGTTATGACTGCATTTGCCTGTGCTTGTGTATTCTCACCAGCTTTAATAGAAGTATTATTTACAGGAAGTTTTAATGAAAGATAGGAATCCTTCACCTCTAATATCTGGATACACTCTCCTGCCATTTCATTCATTGTCTCATCTAAGCCTTTTTTATGGGAGAATTCTGCCGATGTGGCATTCTTATATGCTGCATCTGGATTATAAAAAGTAGCTACCGCTACATAATTATAGTCTGGATTAATCATTGATGTATAATGTCCAGTTGTCTTTCCTGTTTTATTCACCCAATCTGATTTTTCTTTATACCACTGTTCAATTCCAGACAACATGGACTTTCCACCATTCCAGGCAAGATTTTCTGAATAGCTTTTCTGACCATTTGAGGTGAGTGTAGATGTGAAAAAATTTTCATTATTAGGACGTTCATGCGCCAAAACTACTGTTGCTTCTGCTGCACGAATACGGGCGATATACTCTAATGCAGATGACCATTTAATGGGTTTATAATCAGATAAAGTTAATTTTTCCGTAGTAGGTTTGCCATAACTGTCCATTTTCCACACGCCTTCTTCACAGGCCTCATATCGAATCTCATTAATTCGTTTTAATGCATTTTGTGCATCTGTTATGTACTCTCCTTCTACTCCTACAAAGGTACACCCTTCACTTGCTGTTGTCTTGTTTGTTGGCAATACATCTTTGGCCTGCACTGACACGCTGAAAAGCAGGCAGAAAAAAAATGTCGTTAGTACTTTTTTCATTTTGTCTCTCCTCTCTTTTTCATTATTTTTTATTATATCATCATCTTACTTTTTCTACTACTTTTTATAGAATTCATAGAAACAAAAGAAAAACATTCTCAATATTAAAGATTTCCCGACTTACTCTCTTGTTTTTTTACTCCTATTTTACATCGTTTTCTCAAATATCTGCTAGAGAAATGTCTGCAGGTGGCGTATACTAAAACTGTATGTGTGATTAGCACATTTAGTATGAATTCTACATAATTTGCATTTACATTATAAAAATACTATATACATAAAAAGAGCTAAGAAACATTTCTGCAAATTATTTTGGAATATCTGCCATATTTTTTAAGAAGAAAGAGGGAATGAACGTAAGTGAAAAAGAAGAAGGTTAAACCAGTAAAACAGATGGGGTCTACGGGTACGAAGTTGCAAAAAGAAGTAGCTGCTATGGAAGAGGCTATGAAGCAGCATCATATAGAGGAACAATGCCAACTGCTTATTGATGAGATGATGCCGCAGATTAAAAGGCTTGGACGCTCGCTTTCCGGCACTTATCATCGAAATATTATTGAATATACGACAAGCCGGATTAAAAGCCCGGAAAGTATTGTGGAAAAATTACACCGCAAGAACAGAGAGGTTTCTCTTGATAAAGCTGTAGAGACTCTGCGTGATCTTGCCGGTATTCGTGTAATCTGCTCTTTTCAGGATGATGTATACCGTGTGGCTGGAGCAATTAAAAATCTTCCCGGTTATGAGCTTGTAAAAGAAAAAAATTATATTAACAAACCAAAAGCCAGCGGTTACCGCAGTATTCATCTTATTTTAAGACCAGCAAATACCGCATATGACATTAACTATATTGAGATTCAGGTTCGTTCTGCTGCCATGAACTACTGGGCGATTCTTGAATATCAGCTTTGCTATAAAAATGAGAAAAAAGGTGCTGAACGAATTCGAAAAGAATTAAAGGAATGTGCAATTGACATTGCAAAGATTGATAAAAAAATGCTGAAGTTGCGAAAAGAGATTGAAAAAATTTAAAGCGTGCTTGAAAAATACTTTCTGTAAGAGAGTAAAAGAGAAAAGATATCTGCAGTGCTATAAAAAATCATTATAAAAAGATATCCTTTCAGTGCAAAGGTTTCCATTTATCTCTCCCATATTCTGCGATACAATATTTGCAGAATGTGGGATTTTTTGAACCTCACTTATTATAGAACGTTATCATTTTATTACTATAGAGAAAGGCACTTATTTTATGAGTCATGCAGAATTTACCCCCACAACAAATGAATTTATCGGAACGGCCGCAGGGCACACTATCGGCATGGTTATCCCTAATATTGACCCAGAAGTGCGGACTCTTTTAAAGATTCCAGAGCAATATTCTTCCCTGGGAATTCTTACTTCAAGAACCGGAGCTGCCGCACAGGCATTTTCCGTAGATGAAGCTGCAAAAGCCTGTAATGTAGAACTTCTTATCTTTGAATTACCAAGAGATACGGAAGGCTACTCTGGTCACGGGAACTTAATCGTGCTTGGAGCTTATGATGTGAGCGATGCCCGACGTGCCGTAGAAGTTGCTCTTACACTAATTGATGAAAAAGCGGAACGAATTTACATCAATGAAGTTGGTCACATGGAAATGCATGTAACTGCCAATGCCGGCCCAGTACTTCACCAGATTTTTGATGCACCACTTGGCAAAGCTTTCGGTTTCATCTGTGCCGGTCCCGCCGGAATTGCTATCGTTGCTGCAGACACTGCTGTAAAGTCTTCGCCAGTCGATATCGTGTGGTACGGAACACCTTCCATTAATCTGTCTCATACTAACGAAGTAATCATTGGAGTGAGCGGAGATTATGGTGCTGTGAAAAAAGCTGTTGATATTGCTTATGAAAAGGCCAGCGCACTTATTGAAGTCTTTGGGCAAAAACCGGCTTCTATTCTGCATTTTACACCTAAAGCCTGATTTGTGAGGCCGCGGAACAGACGCCGCTACAGAAGAATCTATAAGCGGATTGCTCAAAAAATATTAAAAAGAAGCCCTTGTTATAAGCTTGAATTTTGTTCCGTTGCGCTAAACGTTCCATCCTGCCTGATAAGACAACCTTGCTCGAAAACGAGCTCGCAAGGTTACAGTCAAGATTCCACAGCGCAAAGTCACAAAATTCAAGCTTATAACAAGGGCTTCTTTTTAATTTTTTGAGTAATCCGATAAAAATATCTATAGCGGCTGGTTATTCTAAAGCATTCAAATCAATTAAAAGCTGTAAAGGAAAAGCCAGAAAATATAGAATACCATCAGTCCTCGTGTCAATTTTTAATATTCCATTTTCTAGAAAGCTACAATCATCCGAAATCTTCCTCAAATCTCTCCAATATAAAATTCTGATATTACTTCTACAACTAAAGTACAGCCACCGAAGAAAGCCTATCCCCTATATTTGTGGCCTCGGAGCAAGGTTTGGATACGAGCGTGTATAAGCGAGTATTCAAACCGCTGCGACTAAAGTCACAAATATAGGTTATTTTATTCTCTGAGAACGTCTCTTTGCCTGCGGCAAATCACAATTTATAAAGTATTGATGAAGCGTTCAAAGGCTTTTCTTCCTTCTTCAGTACATTTGTACACTCCCGCATCTTCGAGTACCTTTACAAACACTTCCCCAATTTCTTCTTTGAGGATATCCCACACATTTTCCTGTGTGATTTCCGCGTATTTTGGAAGGAAGTCTTTTACCCAGTCAGCATGTTTTTCCAGTCCTCCGACAGAGGAAACATCTTTTCCACTTACAAGGCAGTCAGCGAGGCTTTCCATCTCTTTTTTAAGGCGTGAAGGAAGTACGGCAAGTCCCATAACCTCGATAAGACCGATATTTTCCTTCTTGATGTGATGATATTCTGGTCTTGGATGATAGACTCCGAGTGGTCTTTCTTCTGTGGTGATGTTATTTCTTAATGTGAGGTCGAGTTCGTATTCTTCCCCTCTTCTTCTTGCGATTGGTGTGATTGTATTATGTGGTTCTCCGTTTGTCTGCTCAAAGATAAATGCATCTGGATCAGTGTAGTTGCGCCATTTTTTAAGAATATGGTCAGCAAGGTCTATCAGGCGTTCCGGGTCTTTATGACGGATTCGTATAACAGATAATGGCCAGTGTACGATTCCTGCGGTTACATCTTCATAGCCGGGCACTTTAAATTCTTTTTCCATTTCGGCACGTTCCATTGCAAAGGTATAATGTCCCCCCTGAAAATGGTCATGTGTGAGGATAGAACCTCCTACGATTGGTAAATCCGCATTGGAACCGACAAAATAATGTGGGAACTGACGGATAAAGTCAAATAATTTGGCAAAGGTATCCCTGTCTATTTTCATCGGAGTATGCTGCCCATTTAAGACAATACAATGCTCATTATAATAAACATATGGAGAATACTGAAATCCCCAGCGGCTTCCGTGAATGGTTATCGGGATAATACGGTGATTCTGTCTTGCCGGATGATTCATTCTTCCCGCATAACCTTCATTTTCTATGCAAAGCTGGCACTTTGGATATGCACTCTGCTTTGCATTCTTGGCTGCTGCGATTGCCTTCGGGTCTTTCTCTGGTTTTGACAAATTAATCGTGATATCAATAACGCCATAGGGACTGTCCACTGTCCATTTCATATCTTTCTGGATACGATCTTTTCTTATGTAATTGCTGTTCTGGCTAAGTTCATAAAAATAATCTGTTGCATATTTCGGATTTTTTTCATAATAAGCATCAAAAATCTTTTTTACTGTACCTGGTCTTGGAGTCATAATTCCCATCAGCTTTGTATCAAACAAATCTCTTGTGACAATATCATCACTCTGAATGATTCCCTTTTCAAATGCAATATCTGTCAATTCATTTAAAATATCCGCAAGCACCATTTTTTCTCCGAAAATATCCGGATTATCATATTCATCCAAACCGAATAAATCAAGATACTGGTTAATCATGAAAATCTCGTCTTCTGGCTGAATCAGCTTCGCTCCGATACCATAATGGACAAGCTTCTTGATATTCTTTGTCAGTCCCATTTTTCTGTCCTCCTAATATTATCCTATAATACCTTCATTCCACCATATTTTCTGATTTTTAATACGTGGCAGGCATCCTGTCCAAAAATATCTTCCATGTTTTTCTTGTAAATGTCTACAATGTCATTTGGGACAAATGCCTGAATTGTTCCGGCAAATCCACCCCCATGCACACGGCTCACTCCTCTTCCTTTCAGGATTACATCACTAAATGCGAGGCCTACTGCCATCTCCTGTCTGGAAAGATTCTTTACAGAATATACATTCGGAAGATATTTGAAAGAAGAATCGCCAGATGCTTTAATCAGGCTCTTAAATCCTTCAAAATCTTCTTTTTCCAATGCATTTACCTGGTCAATAACACGGTCTGTCTCTTCAAACCAATGCATTGCACGAAGGACTGCTCTATCACCTGCTACTTTTCTGATTTCTGGGATATGAATATAAAATTCATTTTTATCAATCTGATGTAATACTTCTTTACCAAAATAAGCAGCTACCTTTTTCATCTCTTCTGGAATTGCTGCATACTCATCTGTCAAATCCGCATGAGAGCCCTTTGTATCAATGATACATAAACTGTGGTCGAAGTCCTCAAAATTCACATTTACTTTTTTGATTACAGGATTCTTCACGTCTGCAAAATCAATAAAAATAAGATTGCCGACAGAAGATGCCATCTGGTCCATCAGTCCACAAGGTTTTCCAAAGAATACGTTCTCCGCATACTGTCCTGCCTGTGCGATAAGCACTGGAGAAACCTTTCCCTCATTATAAAGTCCTGATAAAATGTTCCCTGTTAACACTTCAAATGCTGCAGAAGATGACATTCCCGCTCCGTTTAATACATCGCTTGTAACGTATGCTTCAAAACCGCCGATTTCATAACCTTCTTCTTTTAACTTTGCAGCAACACCACGAATGAGTCCTTCGGAAGTTCCCTCTTCTTCTTTCTTTGGAAGAAGGTCTGCTAAAGAAACATTGATCATTGGATAGCCTTCTGATTTTAAAACAACACCATTCTCTTTTTTCGCTACAATGGCAATTGCATCTAAGTTAATCGATGCAGCAAGAACTCTTCCTAACTGATGATCCGTATGGTTACCACCAATCTCACTTCTTCCCGGTGCACTGTAAATCTCTACTTCTTTTTCCCCAAATAATTCCTCAAAGCTCTCGATTGCTTTGATATAACGTTCTTTCTGGTAGTCTAAAACAGATTCATCAATGTAAATATCTCTTAATAACTCCTCGTACTTTCCGTCCTGAAACCCTTTTTTTAATTCTGTTGTCTTCATCTTTTCCTACTCCTTTTCTTAAAGCCGTCCTGTTTTCATTCCTGTTTCTTACTATCACTATACTTTGCTATCACGCTTACCATCTGATATTTTAGTGGTTGTTTTCGTGTTGCTTATATAGTAAATTATTTTAGTAAATTATGCAAGGGTAAATTTTTACTAAACATTTTACTTTATTTTTAGTAATTTTTTCTTCAACTATTCTGTAAAATTTGGTATACTATGATTATTCAGAAGAAAAAGTATTCCAGAATGTGTTAAAATACTTTACATGCGATGAATTGCAATCAAAAATATTACAAATATATTGTAAAATTACAAAAGTAATAAAGGAGTCAGTCTTATTATGGCAACACTTAAAGATATTGCAAAAAGAGCTGGTGTATCTTCTGCCACAGTATCTCGTATTCTTAATCAGGATGAGACATTAAGTGTCACTCCACAAACGAGAGAACGGGTACAGGAAATCGCCCGCGAATTAAATTATAAAAAAAAATCTTCCCCCTCTTCCAAAACGGTTATCGGGATTTTTCAGTGGGTTACTTTATTTCAGGAATTAGAAGACCCTTATTATCAGGCGATTCGAAGCGGAATCGAGCGGTATTGTATGACAGAGAATCTCGAAATCCGCCGCGCCTTTCAGAGTGACCCTGATTACATGAACACCCTTCGGGGCGTACAGGGACTAATCTGTATTGGCAAGTTTAACGATAAACAGATTCAACTATTTGAATCTATCACTCCTAACGTCATTTTCGTTGATATGCAGACTTCAAAAATCAACTGTAACACGATTTCGCTTGATTTTGAACAGGCAGTTGTAGATGCCCTCAACTACCTTACCAGTCTTGGACATACCTCCATTGCTTATCTTGGTGGAAAAGAATATTTAAATGATGATACGGTTTATTTTGAACAGAGGAAAGATGCCTTTATCCGCTATTGTAAGGAACACCAGATTTCTTATGAACCTTACTTAAAAGAAACAGAGTTTTCCGCAGATGCCGGTTATCAGATGATGATGGAACTTATCGAAGCAGGAACACTTCCCAGTGCCGTTTTTGCAGCCAGCGACCCTATCGCTATTGGGGCGATGCGCGCCCTTTACCAGAAAGGCTACCGCATTCCGGAGGATATTTCTGTTATGGGATTTGACGATATTAACGTGGCAAAGTTTTCTAATCCGCCACTGACAACGGTACATGCTCCGGCTGATTTTATGGGACAGTTTGCGGCGCATTATATTCAGCTTCTGGCAGAAAGTAATACGAAGCTTTCCTACAATATGCCGGTGAGGATGACTCTTCCCTGTGAAATTACAATCCGGGATACTTGCGGAGCAAGTTCTGATTTGTGAGACTGCAAAGCAGACGAACTCCTGAAGCGAAATAAAGCATATTTGTGACTTTAGTCGCGGCGGTTTGAATGTTCGCTTAAAGCGCTCACATCCAAACCTTGCTCCGAGGCCACAAATATGCTTTATTTAGCTTCAGGAGTTCTGTGCGTTGACAGCTCAGAAAATCAGTCGGAGAGATTTGGGGAAGAGGACAGAATATGTAGAAGTTCCGGGAAATGAAATTCTATAGGATTGACACTTGAACCAGTGCCATAATCGTATAAAAATCACAACCTGTTGAAGTCTCCCTCAAATCTTTCTCAAAATAAATTCTGAGTTTGAATAGATAGCCAAAGACAGCTCTCAGTAAATAAAATAACCTATATTGGTGGCCTCGGAGCAAGGGTTGGATACGAGCGTGTGTAAGCGAGTATTCAAACCGCCGCGACTAAAGTTACAAATATAGGTTATTTTATTTACTGAGAGCGTCTCCTTTGCCTGCGCAAATCAGAATACATCCAAATCTTTGCCATTAACCACATAACCTTCATAGCCAGCCTCTCGTATCTCGTCAAGAATAGCTTCATCCCTCCATGCCATTTCCGCTGCAAGATTCTTACGGTTATCCTGAATATTCATATGATAAATACGGTGGTAGGTTACGAGAAGCTTGGGATTGGCTTTTTTTGCAACCTGGGCGAGGTCTGTGCTTAATGTATGCACCTCGCGGTGATATTTCTGCCATTTTGGTTCACGGCAGGATATTCCGGCGGCATATTCTACTTCGTGAAGAAGAATGTCGCAGTCTTTGGCTTTTTCTGCCACGATATCAAGTGGGGCTGTATCGCCTGTAATCACAATAGTTTTATCTGGTGTTATAAACTTGTATCCATAACATTCTAAAGTTCCGTGACTTACAGGAAATGCCTCTACTGTTACACGGTCATCTTTATAAATAATTCCAGACTCGATTTCTGTGACTTCCACTCGGTATCCCGATTCATTTGCCTTTTCAAATCCGTTAATTCGGAAATCAATATCAGTCTCATAGGCTTTTAAGATATGATCTGTCATATGCTGCATTCCCTTAGGGCCAAATACTTTGAGTGGAACCGGACGTTCTAATACCCACGGGGTAAAAATGAGGTCTGGATATCCGGCAGTGTGGTCTGTATGCAGATGTGTACAGAATGCCACTGTTAAAAGATCTGGTCTTAACGCATCAATTCCATTAAAGTAAGCTGCGGAAGCCTGTCTGACTACTCCCGGCCCAAAGTCTACAATATATGCCCTGTCTCCTACAACTACTGCGGAAGACGGACCATTTGCATTCGGGCAGGCATTAGGTGTGCCTGTACCTAAAAGAACAAGTTTTGTTTTCATTTTATTGTATCCTTCTCTATTTTGTATTTTATATCTTTTATCTTAATTTATATTATGCTTTCCCTACATTTTCAATTGCTAACTATATATAAAATTATCAGAACACTACTCCGCTACTTCTTCCCCAGAAACATGCTTAATAGATATTCCAGTAAATCCATAAATAATACTGAAAATTGGTGTTAAATACAGCAAGAACAAATATGGGAAGAATGCAGCCCAGGCTACACCAAGTGTTCCTGCCATATATACGCCATAGCCATGCCATGGAATCATTGGGCCTGCCATTGTTCCTGAATCTTCAAGACAGCGGGAAAGGATTTCCGGTGCCACTTTTCTTTCTTTAAATACTGGTGCCATTAAGCGGCCTGTCAGTACATGCGACATTGGCTGGGAACAGCTGATCAAACTTGTGATATAGCCAACAATTAAAGTAACTAAAATCATAGAACCATCACTGTTAATACGCTTTACAACCGCATTTAAAATGTGCTCTAATACGCCGAGTTTTTCAAGCATACCTCCCATACCAACAGCAAAACTGATGATGGCAACGTACTGTAACATACTTCCCATGCCACCACGATTTAAGATGGACTGAAGTACCCCTTCCTCAATTGTAGTTGTATATCCACTATATGCAGTCTGAATAATACTCTGTAATGTCACATGCTGTACAAAAAATGAAACTGCTCCTGCTACAAAACTTGAAATTCCAAGTGCAGAGATTGCATTTACCTTACAAAGTAAAAGCACGATAATTAAGATTGCAGGAATTAATGTTACCGCTCCAAGATGGAATTCTCCATTTAATTCTGTAATATAGTTTGAAATATCTCCTGCTGTATAACCACCGCTTGTCTGCTGGATTCCTAAAACAGTAAAGATAATTAACGTAATGATATATGTAGGAATCGTTGTCCAAAACATGGCACGGATATGATCACCTAACTTTGCACCTGCGACAGCTGGAGCTAAGTTTGTTGTATCAGAAAGCGGGCTTAACTTATCACCAAACATTGCACCACAGATAACTGCTCCGGCAACCATACCAGGATTAATTCCCATCGCATTGCCGATTGCCATCATTGCAACACCAGCACTTCCAACAGAACCATAAGAAGTTCCTGTTACAACACTAAGTACAGAACAGAATAATAATGTAAGCGGCAGTAACCATGCCGGGTTAATCATCTTAAGCCCCCAGGCAATAATTGTCGCGATCGTACCGCTCTGTAACCAGGTACCAATCATAACACCAATCGCCATAAGCAGACAAAGTGTCGGAACGACCATACGAATCGCATCATATGCGCCCGCAACAACATTATCATATGGAATACGAACAATCTTGCAAACAAGATAAATAAAAATCCAGCTTGCAAATAAGCCGATCATCGGTCCGCCAGTCTTTAAACGAATACAAACTGCAACCGAAAAAATTATCAATACAAGCAGTAACAATGACTGCGGTAAATTCAGTTTCTTTTCTTCTTTCATCACTTTTCTCCCATTCTGTCAGATTCTCTACTGTCAACAAAACAATTACATTCTATACAAATCGTAATCTTTTCAGAAACAATACTTACTGTAAATCTATATGTAATTTTATCTTCCTGTCTGTATGAATCTTTATTTCGCCTCTTTAACCTATTACGATTTAATGTGTTAAATTGCAAAAGACGAACTATATTATAACCCATAATAAGCGAAAAAGCAATGTCCTATTAATGAATATTGCGAGATACACAACGGGAAGATTTTTCTAACCGCCGAGATTACGAACGAGAACTTCGTACCGTTTCCGCTAATATTGATATGATTCTTGGGAAGAATCACGAGCAGGAACAGCAGATTGAGAAAGAGCAAAATTTATAAATTTCCTGTTTTCATACTTTCCAAAAAGAGGTATTATATAAAAAAATGCAGGAGGTATATTCAAATGAAAGCACATAAATATTGGTCACTTGGTGCATTGGCAGCCATGATTGGAACCTTTTATACCGGCTATAAAAACATGAAAACTGCTCACAAATATTTTGCTTGCAGCTCTCTTCTCTGCATGATTATGGCTATCTACTCCGGTCATAAAATGATTTCTGGTAAATCCAGAAAAAAGAAAAATTCTGTTTCTAAAGAATCTGCAGAATAATCAAAACTAAAGAAATGTTTACATAGGATTGCCTGATGGAATAAATATTTTCCATCAGGCAATCTTGCTATTTTACATCTTTTTTCAATCTGTCGTATAATATATGTAATCCTGTAATCCCATCAAATGAAAACAGTCCTTCTTATCAAACGTTATTATAAGTTTAACCGCAACATTTTTTCTTCCCAGAACAATTTCATACTCTGTTGATTGTTGATAAGAGAGGAATAAATGATGATACACAATCAACAACTGTTCTCATCTATATTTTCCGCAACTCCCTTTATTTCATAATAAAATTAAGAAAGGCCCTGCACTTGGCAGAGCCTCCCAGCATTTTCTTTTGAGAGCTTTTGCTCCCTAGCCAGATTGTGGTATATGCTAACCCCTTATAAAGCTGGTAAGGCACTGCCTCCTGGCACAACACCTTACTTCAACGCTTGACAGACACTCATGTTGCCTGTTGTTAATATTATATTAACTTGCCACCATGAATATGTCAATTACTTTTCTACTATAATTTACACTATAATTTTATAGCTGTTTGTATGAATATAGATTCTCTAACAATTTCCATATTTCATTCTCCATTTTCATACTATTATTCTGCTCTTATTTATGTCTTTTTCTGCAATATGTTCTTCGAAAGCTACTATACCCTCAATTTCAAAATTGAATTCCAACTGTGAACTCGGAACATAATAAAAATGTTCCATAATAAATTTCACAAATTTCATCGGTGATATTGGACGATCTACAGGAATTCTACAATTTTTATATCCCCCTAAAGTAATATGTGAATATGGATGATGCAGTTCGCTCTCCTCCGGATCTCGATTGTAATCAGCTCGAATAATCACAGGCAATACAGATTTATTTAAAATATCTCCGTAAATATAGTCAACATCGTATAATTCCGGATCATTCTGATAAAGTTCATACGACGGTGATGGATAATACCCCAATCTGTGCGAAATCAATTCTGTTCCCGTTCTATTAAAGCGATACATCAACTGTATGATACCGCCATCTGGCAATTTAACATTATAATTATGATTTTTTTCTATTTCATCATAAATTGTACTGTAATCCATATTCCTTAAATATAACGAAATATTTTGATATTTTTCCCATACAATATCCATTTGTTGAATTACAGGATAGTTATATTCTTCTGCCAGTCCACATCTGATCAATTCCCTTGTAACTTTCTTTAACTCTCGAAATACTTTTTCTTGTTCTTTCAATTATACAGCACATCCTTTAAGCGATTCACAGTATCTTCATCTAAATCTTCTTTTCGAATTTCTCCATTTGCAAGTTTACTGGTAATATCCGCCAGATTAGAATTGCTTTTTCTGATATCTCTTAATTCATTTTGAGTCATGTCTCTATGAATAATTCTCATATTCTTTCGTTGTGATTTGTCCGGGTACGTGAACTCTAATTGAAAATTCCTTTCCTTAACGCTGTTAAACTCCTGTATTAACAGATCCATATCATCTCCGATTCCGCTAACCCGTACCCATGCCTTCGATCTTGTCATAGCAGTAAATATAATATTTCGTTTTCTTGATAAGTTGATGCCTCTTGCGCAAAGATCCGCATTTATCAGATAAACAATTGCTGCTTCATTTCCTTTTGCTCTGTAAATCTGAGAGATTGCAATAGAATCCTCCTGAAAAAAATCATCTGGTGTTGTCTGTACCCCAACAATATGCGATTTAATTCCCTTTTCCATTAATTTAACACGGATATGTGACACGTAACTCTTCGTAATTTTGGGATCAGGGTGAATGATCATAATGTCCTGATATCTTAATTCTTCATCATGCAGATTTTTTTCGATATCTTCAACTATCCAATCCGCTTCCTGTACATTATTTTCAAATCTTCTAAATTGTATAAGATCGTCAATTGACGAATGATCCTCTAAAAATGCAGGACTTGTTTCTTCTGTTCTATATAGCGTTACAAATTCTCCATCTCTGATCACACCTTCTTTCACTGTATATCCAATATCTTCCCATAACTGTTTATCTTCAAATAATTGAACTAACGATGTTTCCTCCCGTGCCTCTTTTTTTCTGTAAATTCCAAATCCCAGGCTGTGTGCTGTAATAAGAACTGGTCTTGAATTACGATAACATTTTGATAAGACAATATCCTCCGCCTTACCATTACTGTTATCAAGCACTACATTCGGCCGTCCATTACTGTATCCAAAAATGTCTTCCGGAGATTCAACGTTTTTGTTATCCAGGCTTTGGAGTTCATCATATGCATATACAAGCATACGGCTTTCATGTGGGAGTGACATATAACACATCTGAAGAAAATATTTTGAAAAATCCTGTGCTTCGTCTACTAAAATCACATCATACAATGGCTGGGGATTCGTTACTGATTCTACGGCTTCTTCACATACTCTGTCAAAAGCAGATGAATTTCTTCCATATTTCTGGCACGCATCCATATAATCATAACAAACTAGATTATTTGCCTTACAAAAATTGAAATACAGACCTTCTGAATTTTTACTTCCCCATGCATGAATTATTTTAATTCTGCTCCAATCAGGTTCCTCATTTGTATTTTCAACAATAAAGTTTGTGATCAGTTGAATAAATTGACCCTTTAATGCCCGGCTGTTAAATGTAACTGCTATCATCTTATTTTCATACATAGTATACAGATATGCTACCTTTAATGCCAGAACAATTGTTTTTCCCGATCCTGCCAGACCCCGGATTCGTTGAACACCTTCTACCGTTTCAATGACTGCCTTACTTTGATACTTGTCCAGGCAGGAAATCTGGTCTTCAATTGCTTTTAATTTTGATCCCCTTGACGAAGCCTTCTGAAGATTTTTTCTGCCACCTCTTTTTTTCAGTTGTGAAATCATCTGAATCGCTTCCAGTAATTTCTTATAATATTCTTCGCCCTGTTTCCATTCCAGACTTTCTAAATATTCCTTTACTTCTTCTATTGATGTACAAATTTCATCACTCTTCGTTTTATAAAGGGGTGCATAAGACAGTACATTAATCGGCACTTGTAAAACTCGTCTTTTTGACAGATATCCATATCTTTTCAGCTTGGCTTCCATATTATTATATAGTTCATCCAATAACTGAATTTTATCTTCCATATTTTCTTCTGCTAATGTTTCCAGATCAAAAAGCACAATACCCGTCTGTTCGCTCACTAACAATGCATCAACTTTAATTTTTCCATCAATTCCCCCTAAAACAGGGTAGCCCAAATAAAAATATCCGTCTAATCCCATTGTTTCCAAAAGATTTATAATTTCATTTGCAAGCACCTGTTTAGATGTAACTCCATTTACAATTGTAAGCATCTTATCACCCTTTACTTTTAATATGTCATGTTTTTCTGAATATCATTTCTATCATATTGTCACACAGGGAAATTAAATAACCGAACGGTTAACGATTTTTCTCAGATATATGTCTTAATATAGCAGATATACTACCGATTGTCAATCATTGACAAGACATTTCTTCATCTCTTTCTCCATCGTGCATACTAATAATATCTGTCTTATCCACATATATTCTGGAATTCAGAGCAAACTGAAATGCACTATTGTCTGGATTCACAAATCTTCCCATGCTTTATTCTTTTTTATTTTTCCCTCATGGAATCAGATTCCAATGTGCACGTATTTATCTTTTGAAACACTATTGTTTTATTTTTCCCACCCGTTCTCTTTACCAATTCATCCTGCCCTATAATTTTTATCAGATTGATAATCTTCTTTTTATAATCCTCTTTATCAGTGTAAAAAATTATTATCTTAACATTTTCGTTTAAAATAAATTTTCTTAATATATCCTTATCCGTAATATCTAATGAATGTCCAAATATAAAAACTTTATGGTACTTAACTACTCTGTGATGCTTTTTAACTATTCCATTCTCTTTAACGATTGCTGATATTTCATATATTTTTTTCTCAGACTGAATTTCCTCAAGCCAGCCTTCATATAAGCCCCCTGTTTCCTTATGTATTCTTTGAAAAAATTTCTTAAATTCTATAAATTCGAGGTCTTTATCTCTCGCATCTCCTTCCAGATATTCATCAATTCCAAGCACCATATTTGTAGATTGGATATCATTCCTTAAATCAGCTTTTCCATGCACATAATCAAACTCCAAAAACGGATGTTCTCCGTATATCCTCTGATATGTACATGTATAGTTGAACGATAAAATTTTGTCCAAATATGGCAAGTTTTTTATATCTGGCAGTCCATTTCCCAGCATAAAATTGCTAATATAATCTGAGAGATAAATTTCAAGTGCACGTGTAAGTTTATTCAGATCTTCCAGAAGTTTCTGTTTCCAAAAGTCAATTTCTTCTTTTTTCCAGACATGGGTCGCCATTCCTGATGAACTATCCATCTTTTCCAAAAATAGTGCAAGAACGTTTAATTGCCTTTGTGAAAGCACCGTTCCTACGCCTCCCTTTTGTATGGTCTCTTGTATATCCCTGCTTACACTGTTGAATGTCTGTATAATCAGGGAAATTTCACTTTCAAAGTCAATCCACCCGTCTTTCCCTTTTTGCTCTCTGCTTTTATACACCTCTGAAAAATATTTAATCCATGCATTATCCTTGCACAAATCACTTAACTCATGAATTGTTTTTCTTGATTGATCATATAAATACTGATCAAATTCAGAATCTTGTTTGCTATTAAATAGGTCTGTAAAATACTTATAGCAATGGATATCCTCTCCCGCAATCAGTTCTAATCTTGAACTTTCTTGTGCCTTATGCTTGTAAAAAAAATCTATAAACTTCAAAAAATCCGCATATTTCGTGGGCAAACCATGTGCCAAATCAAATCCATTTCCTATTATTAAAATATTCATCCTTTGTCCTTTACTGGGTATGGATTTCTCCTTCCTCTTTTCTCTCTCATTTACATAATGACATAATCCAATTACATTCTGTTCATTAATCTTTTATTGGCAGTCGTATACCAAAAACATATACAAATTTTTATTTATCACTAAGTAATTAGCTATTTCTGCATACAGCCTTTTTAATTCTTCACAGACTTCATCTGTGAGTTCATCTGGTATTTTCCCTCGTTCAAGCTTTATCATCTGCTTCAATCATCTCCATATCCAATTTTAAAATCTTGCTTTCATGGCTGCCTGGACTCACCATTTCTTTTAATTCTTTATAAAGTGTTTTGGCTTTTTCATAGTTCTCATCATCCATAGCAGATGAAAATTCTTCCAGATACTGATTAAAAATAGCGGTTTTAGGTTCTACACCCATCTTGTGTTCCTGAATAGCTTCTATACTCCAACCTTTATAGCTGCCTTCTTCTTTTGCATACTGCATCGTTTTAATATCAAATAACTCTTCTGCATTTAATGACTGAATAACAAATGGTGAATGCGTTGATACAATAAACTGGCAATTAGGAAATGTCCTCTTTAAATCATCAACTATTTCTTTCTGCCACTTTGGGTGTAAATGCAAATCTAGTTCATCTATCAAAATAACAGCATCTTCCTCTAATGGATTTTGAGAATCCGGATTCGCCATGGACAATCTTTTTGCAATATCTGCAATAACTGATAAGACTGCTTTATACCCTCCGCTTAACTGATCAATCTGAAGATCTACCCCATCTGCATTCGTCATCACCATTCTGGCCGGTGCCAACTCGATTCTTAAATTGGAATAGCCCTTTATCATTCTTTCCAGAGCTGTTCTGACACAATTTAATTTAGGATTTTTATATTCTGGATTCTCTCGGAGTCCCCGAAGTTCAATATCTTCTTCTGTCTTAAACCAATCATAAAAATCTCTAAAATAATTAACGTTATCAAAACAATTTCTGAGTGCATCTGTTACCTGAAAGTTTTTTATATGACCTCTCTGTGGCACTTCTCGTATAATCCTATCTGTTCCATAGTAAAGAATTAACGGCAACTTTCTCTCTTCAACACATTGAGAATATTTTGCCTTTAATTCTTTTAAAGACTTGACATCTTCAACTTTTACATCTCCATTATTTTCAAACGGCTGCTGTGATGAAAGTCTACGTCTATTTGTCCAGACATATTTTTCACCATCCAATGTTATCCCCAATGTAACTGTTGTGCCATTGGCTCCATTTCTTATATCCTTATTTGCCAGATCACATTCTTTCATTGCTTCTACATTAATTGTTCTCAATACCGGTACAAATCCTTTTGTGATTCCCTCCAGGATTGTTGTCTTTCCGCTAGCATTATCACCAATCAACGCAACAAAATTCTTATTTTTAAACCTGATTCTTTGTTTTTGAATACCTCTAAAATTCGTTAATTCTATAAAATCGACCTTCACTGCGTCACCTTCTTTGTCTAATATATATTGATTATATCTTACCCTTTGCCTACCTGCAAGGTTTTACTATTCTTATCTAAGGTTTTCATTCGACACATTCACTAATAGTTGTGTATATTTTTTCAGATTCGTTGCTTGTCATCTCCTGCAAATCCAAATAAAATAAAATTTTTTCACTTAAAAAGGCCCTGTGTTCAAACAGAGCCTTTTAACATTTTCTTTCAAGAATTTCTCTCTAGCCAGCTTGCGGTAAATGTAAAACCCATATTAAGCTACTAAGATACTGCTTTCTGGCACAACATCTTACTTTAATGCTTAACAGACACTCTTGTTGTCTGTTGTTAACATAATATTACTATTCTAATATAAATATATCAATTTGATTTTTGCAAATCCTTTTCTTTGTTATTACCTCACTTTTTCTAATTCATCACACAAAGCAAGCAAAATCAAAAATACTCCCTCAGAATAAAAACCTATACTAAATCCACAGATCTTTGAAATAACCCGACTCGTTTTTTATAATCGCAAACATAGCTTGGCAATACATTCTTTGCTAGCAAATTATTATAACGAAAAACACAACAAATACCTTTATCAACTCTTTGGTCATATAACTCATATACTAATTGTATTGTTTCGTCATCTGAATAAAAGTCTCCTGGGATCTCTTTATGTATTACAATTTTAACTGGATACTCTGCTTCTATTGCTTCTACACATTTTTTAAAACCAAAAATCGGATGAATTTCTATTTGTAAATCATTAATTTCATTCAACATCTCTTTAACTGTTGGATGAATATTAAGGTAATCCCTCTCTATATTTCCCCTTGATTCTTCATCGGTATTTGGCTTTTTTAAATTGAGGTATTGAGGATTACTATTTGTCATGTTAAAATAATGATATAGAAATTCATGTTCACTATATCCCATTTTAAAGGAAAGCAGGTGGTGTTTTCACAATGAATAATACAGAAGAAGCACTAGATTTTGAACAAAACATAAAGAAGATCTACAACGCCTTAGAGGTTTCCGCCTTTTAGACGATGATTTTATGAGTAAAGTTTTTGAAGATAAGGCATGTGCGGAATTTCTACTTCAAATTATTTTGCAAAGACATGACCTTAAAGTACAATCTGTGCAGGGACAATACGATATAAAAAATTTACAGGGACGTTCTGTTCGCCTGGATATATTAGCTGTCGATACCAATAACCGCACTTATAATATAGAAATCCAAAGAAGTGATCGTGGTGCCGGTGCAAAACGTGCAAGATATAATAGCAGTCTTATAGATGCCAATATCACTGAAGCTGGCGATAAATATGATGCCCTCACTGAAACCTATGTGATTTTTATTACCGAAAATGATGTATTAAAAGCCGGGCTTCCAATTTATCATGTTGACCGCATCATCCAGGAAACCGGTGAACCATTCGGTGATGAAGCTCATATTATTTATATAAATTCCCAAATCAAAGATGAAACAGAACTCGGAAAACTAATGCACGATTTTTCCTGTACCAATCCGAAAGACATGTATTATAAAATCCTTGCTGACAGAGTACGTTATTTTAAAGAAGATGAGGAAGGAGTTTTGACTATGTGCAGAGAGATGGAAAATATGCGAAAAGCTGAACGCATTGAAATTGCTAAACGTATGCTGGCCTCCGGTAAACTCACTTACGAAGATATTGCCGCTTTTACAGACCTGACCTTAGAAGAAATCAAAGCTCTGGCTGTACAGAAGACCGCATAACTTTTGTTAGCAGGTTTTTATGTCTTTTTTATCTCAAATATTATAGCTTTTTCTGTCCATATCTGTTAAAATTGACAATGATTAATATACAGGGGCTGCTGCACATGCAAGTGCGGCAGTCCCTGTCGAATGGATGAGGAAAATTAAAATGAACACAACAGCAAATCTTGGCAAGGCACCCGTACGCACTCTGGTGCTCCAGCTTGCCATCCCTTCTATGACCGCGCAATTTGTCAATGTACTTTACAGCATTATTGACAGGATGTATATCGGACATATTTCCCAAAATGGTGCACTGGCTCTTGCAGGTGCAGGCATATGCGGTCCTATCGTTACACTTCTCACTTCTTTTGGCACCCTGGTAGGAATCGGAGGTTCCATTACCATGGGAATCCGAATGGGCGAAAAGAATCACAAAAAAGCAGAACAGGTACTGGCAAATTCTTTTCTGATGCTCAGTATTTTTTCTGTTCTGCTGACTATCAGCTTTCTTCTTCTAAAAGATAAGCTGCTTATGTGGTTTGGCGCAAGTGGGGCTACTTTTCCCTTTGCCAATACCTACCTGACTATTTATACAACAGGTACCTTTTTCGCACTGATGGCTACAGGGCTTAATTACTTTATCAACTGTCAGGGATTCCCCCTTGTGGGAATGTTTACCGTACTGATCGGCGCAGGATGTAACATCCTGTTAGACCCGATTTTTATTTTTGGTTTTCATATGGGAATTTCCGGCGCTGCCATTGCAACGGTTATTTCGCAGATACTCTCCTGCATCTTTGCAATGACCTTCCTGTTAGGAAAAAAGGTTCCTGTAAAGATTACCTTCGGACAGTACAACTTAAAAGTCATAAGGAAAATCCTTTCTCTGGGATTTTCTCCTTTTCTGATCCTGGCCACAGACAGCCTGATACTGATCTTTATGAATACAGTGCTCCAGAAATATGGTGGTGCTTCCCAGGGCGATATGCTGATCACCTGTGCCACCATTGCTCAAAGCTATCTGCTTCTGATCACCTCACCTATGATCGGGATCAGCGGAGGTACACAGGCAATCTTGAGCTACAATTACGGTGCCAGATGCGTAAACAGGGTCAAAGACGCAGAAAGGAACATTCTGGGAGTAATGCTTATCTTTACCACCATCATGTTCCTTCTCTCCCGGTTCATTCCCCGGTACTTTGTTCTTCTGTTTACCACTGATCCACAGTATATCAGATTCTCTGTCTGGACCATCCGTACCTATACACTGATGATCATTCCGCTAAGCTTCCAGTATGTCTTTGTAGACGGGCTGACTGCCCTGGAATGTCCAAAGACAGGACTTGCGCTCTCCGTTACCAGAAAATCTCTTTTTGTGATCAGTGCAGCTGTCTTGCCCTCTTTCTTTGGTGCAAAAGCGGCTTTTTTTGAATAATCCGGTGCCCGTGTCCCTGCTGTCCGGTGACAGGAAACCGCAAATCCGTTTTTTAGGAAACCATCCTTCCGGTAGTGGAAACCTTTATCATAAATCCTTTAGAATGTAATCATGCACCAGCTGGTGTAAATTCATTCAAAGGAGGTCATGACCATGACCAAGTATCGAGAGATTCTCAGGCTAAAAAGTCTGGGACTCAGTCAGCAGAGCATTGCCGACAGCTGCAATGTCTCCAAGAAAACGGTTAATCGCGTTTTGAAGCGTGCAAAGGAATTAAATATTTCCTGGCCGCTTGATAAAAGCGATACCGATGCTGTTCTTGCAGAAATGTTTTTTCCTTCTACAAAGCAAGTCAGATCCAATAAACGGATGCCTGACTACGATTATGTCCACAAAGAATTACTCCGTAACGGAGTCAGTAAGAAACTCTTGTGGACAGAATACATGGAGGATTGTCATGCAAATGGCGAAGAACCACTTATGTATTCCCAGTTCTGCTATCACATCCAGCAGGATGAGCAGAAACGACGTGCTACCATGCATATCAACCGGAAACCTGGTGAGCAGGTTGAGGTCGATTGGGCAGGAGATCCTGCAACAATCATTGATCCGGATACCGGTGAGATCACCAAAGCCTATATATTTGTCGGCGTGATGACTTATAGTCAGTACGCATATGTGGAAGCATTTCTGGATATGAAGCAGAAATCATGGATTAATGCCCATGTTCATATGTATGAATATTTTGGTGGTGTTGCCAGAATTCTCGTACCGGATAACTGTAAAACAGCGGTTGTCCACAATGGTGGCTTTAAAGACCAGCAGGTCAATGAAACTTATCAGGAAATGGCCGAATACTACGGCACCGCTATTATCCCGGCGCGTGTCAGGGCTCCAAAAGATAAGCCGAATGCTGAGGGGACAGTAGGAAATATTTCTACTTGGATCACAGCAGCTCTTCGGAATGAACAGTTCTTCTCCCTTGCCGAATTGAATCTGGCAATCAGAGATAAGCTGGAACTGTTCAACCAAAGGCTCTTTCAGAAGAAAGAGGGTAGTCGGCGAAGCTTATTTCTTGGGGAAGAAAAACCATTGCTGTCACCATTACCTGCTACCCGTTTTGAACTGAGTGACTGGAAAGCAGCCACTGTCCAGTTCAATTATCACATATCTGTGGACGGAATGCTATACTCCGTTCCGTACGAATACATTAAAAAGAAAGTTGATATAAGGGTAACAGACACCACGATTGAAATTTTCTACAACCATAACCGCATTGCTTCCCATCGTCGTCTAAAAGGACGCCCTGGGCAGTACAGCACCATTACTGAACATATGCCGGCAGACCACCAGAAGTATCTGGAATGGAACGGTGACCGCTTCCGTAAATGGGCTGAGCGGATTGGCATAAATACGTACACTGCAGTCAATGCAATATTGACCTCCAAAAGTGTGGAACAACAAACCTACCGAAGCTGTATGGGGCTTCTTAAGCTTGCTGAGAAGTACTCAGATGCATTACTGGAAGCTGCCTGTAAAAAGGCATTATCCTATACAGCATCACCCAGTTACAAGAGTATTAAAAACCTACTTGTAACCGGTTCAGAAAAGCTGGCATCGGAAGCAATCGATACCAAGACCACACATAAAGCACATGGCATCACACGAGGTGCCGATTACTATCGGAGGTAAACACATATGACCAATCAGAGTACAATGGATAAGTTAATAGAAATGCGCCTTACCACAATGGCAGATGCATTCCGCAATCAACTCAATGACCCAAAATTCAAGGAGGTTCCCTTTGAGGATCAATTCGGTATGCTGGTGGATATCGAATACAGCAGTCGCAAAAACAACCGTCTCAAAAGACTGATCAAGAATGCCGGTTTCGATCAGCCGGAAGCGAATATCATGGATATCAACTATACTTCCGGACGCAAGCTAAACAAGGAACTGATTCGCAGACTTGCTACCTGCGAATATATATCTGAACATCGGAATCTTTTTATTACCGGTGCTACAGGCTGCGGTAAAACTTACATGGCCTGTGCCTTTGGCATGGAAGCCTGTAAGCAGTATTACAATACCAAATATATCCGTCTGCCTGATCTGCTTATTGATCTGGAGGTGGCACGGACAGATGGCAACTACAAAAAGGTGATGGCTAAGTATGCCAATCCCGTTGTCCTGATTTTGGACGAATGGCTTCTATTGAAACCAACGGAATCTGAACAAAGAGATATCTTCGAACTACTCCATCGGAGACGCAAGAAATCTTCAACGATTTTTTGCTCCCAGTATGAGTTCGAGGAATGGTACGACCAACTGGGTGGTGATGATAGTCCTCTGGCAGATGCAATCATTGACCGCATTGCTCATGACAGTTATCGTATCAACATTACAAGCATTGATGCCGAACATGATATCTCGATGCGAGAGGTTTATGGCTTGGACAAAACATTACGTGAGTAAACTCGCATAAGCGGTTCCCGCTAGCCCGGACAGACGGTTTCCCGTCTGCCGGACTTGCGGTGTTACCGCACAAGAATATTCATTTTTCGCAGAACCTGTTGCTGACGGAATCTCTTCTGTCCTCTCAACAATTGTATTCCTGCTTCTGATCAACCGCCACCTGGATAAACGCTGCCGGATGGACAAGAAAGAGAGCCTGTAAATTACTCCTGTATCTCCGCATTTGAGAGATACAGGAATAAGTATGATTGTGCAGCAATCTATCAGTACTGCTGTTTTCTGGATCTCCTCCAACGCAAACAGACTGTCCGGTTCATTGCCCACATAGCGTCCCACCACATCACGGAGAGGATTTCTCGCCAGACGCCTCTGCCCTGTATAGATCAGGACAAATCTCTCATCCAGTTCCTTCTTTGTCTGCGGTGAAAGCTCTATGTGTGCTACCTGAAGCCGCTGTTGAAGTCCAGGCATGGAGGTTATATATTTAAGACCATTCTTGCCTTCATCGTCACATAGTACACCAAACCGCCGAGCACTCCGCCAACTGTGTTGTAGAAAATATCCGATAGCTGAAATGTACCCAATCTAAGCAATAATTGCAACATCTCAATGCTTACCGAGAAGATGAACGCTATCTTCCCGCTATACCACAGTATCTTCTTCCAGCCGTTTCCTGTCTTTTCTTTGAATGTCCACATCACTACCGAACTAAACGGCACCATCATGATCACATTCTCTATGCACTCAGTTGTAAGTTTCTGCTCGCCGTTCACTGTCTCCCAGATGCCCCAGCCACCCATGACCTTGGATAACGGATTCATCCACAAATTACGGTTCAATAGTGTTCGGAACAAAATCATCGAAGTCACAAAAAACAACAGAAACAACTTCCGAAAGAACACGCTCTCTTTGAACTTCTGATACCA
>OGXX01001301.1_pt1 | contig 25471 bp, 15 predicted proteins | sample 1576301 | NCBI WGS metagenome assembly OGXX01 (sample SAMEA3541469, study PRJEB24748) | human gut metagenome | biome: human gut; feature: human-associated habitat; material: faeces | place: China | collected 2012
GCGCCACATATGCCGCCCGTCGGCCATGATTATCACCGGCTTCTCCGGCTTCGTCTCCTGACCGGCAGGGGCCTTCCAGCCACTCTCCACATGCATATAATCTTCCACCTGATCCCAGTTGACCACAAACCCGGCACCGTGTGCACAAAAGACCGATCCGGTCGGATTCTCAAGATCGGCTTCCGGATCGTATCCGACCGCTTCCACAATTTCTTCCTGATTGTGGCACGGATAATATCCTTTTAAAGTACACGAAAGCCTTCCTCTGCCACTGGTGTAAGAGATTACTTCTTTCTGATAATCCCGCATCGTGACAACCGGCGCGGATCCGGTCAGCACCGTCATCTCTCCTTCTGTCTTCGGCGGATCGAATTCTCCGAGCATCTTCTGGATATCGGTCATGCTTCGTCCTACCTGCTCCGAAGGCACTTCCAACCGGAACTCATAATACGGTTCCAGTAACTGACTTTTCGCCTTGCGAAGTCCCTGTCTTACGGCACGATACGTCGCCTGACGGAAATCCCCGCCCTCGGTATGTTTGATATGTGCCCGCCCGGTCAGCAGTGTGATCTTCATATCGGTGATCGGCGCACCGATCAGGACGCCTTTATGCTCCCGCTCTTCCAGATGCGTCAGAATCAGCCGCTGCCAGTTGCGGTCCAGCACATCCTCACTGCAATCCGCAGCAAAAATAAGACCGCTTCCTGTCTCTCCCGGCTCCAAAAGGAGATGGACTTCCGCATAATGACGCAGCGGTTCAAAATGTCCTACCCCTTCTACCGGTTCAAGAATCGTCTCTTTGTAGACGATATTTCCCTCATCAAAGGTCACCGCCATGCCGAAGCGCTCTTTGATCAGACTTTTTAAGATCTCGATCTGTACCTCTCCCATGACCTGGGCATAGATTTCTCCAAGCGTCTCATTCCATACGATATGTAACAGCGGCTCTTCTTCCTCGAGCTGTCGAAGCTGTAACAATGCCTGATGCACATTGACCTCCGTCGGAAGACCGATCCGATAGGAAAGTACCGGCTCGAGCACCGGCATATCGGATGCCTGTTCGCTTCCCAGTCCCTGTCCCGGATAGGTCGCGGTAAGCCCGGTCACTGCACAGACCGTGCCCGCTTTCACTTCCGAAACCATCGTATATTTTTCTCCGGAATAGATGCGGATCTGGTTGACTTTTTCCTGCCAGATGCTCTCTCCGGTCTCTCCCGGTCTGCCGTTTGAGAGTACCGATTTTACCTTCAGAGTTCCACCGGTGATCTTCATATGGGTAAGCCGTTCTCCCTGATTGTCTCTGGTGATTTTATAAATTTTTGCTCCAAACGTTTCCGGATAAGAAGTCTCCCGGATCCGGAGTTTCAGATCGTCCAGAAATTCCTCCACACCGGTCATTTTCAGTGCCGAACCAAAATAGCAAGGAAAGAGTTTTCTCTCCCGAATCATCTGCCTGATCTGCTCTCTGCTGATTTCCTCTCCCTCGAGATACGCTTCCATCACCTGCTCATCGCAGACTGCCACCTGTTCTTTCCATTCCTCATCTGTTTGATCTGTGGAAAACTCCACACAGTTTGCATCTAATTTTTCCTTTACTTCTGCAAGCAGTGCTTCCCGATCGGTTCCCGGCTGATCCATTTTGTTGATAAATAAGAAAACCGGAATCTGATAACGGGAAAGCAGCCGCCACAGTGTCTCGGTATGTCCCTGCACACCGTCTGCTCCGCTGATGACTAGGATCGCATAGTCGAGTACCTGTAACGTTCTCTCCATCTCCGCCGAAAAGTCCACATGTCCCGGAGTATCCAGAAACGTCATTCCGAACTCGCCGAGCGTACACTCTGCCTGTTTCGAAAAGATCGTGATTCCCCGGTTTCTCTCTAACGTATTCGTATCTAAAAATGCATCCTGGTGATCCACACGTCCCAGCTTCCGGATCGCCTTGCAGGTATATAAAATCCCCTCGGACAGTGTCGTCTTTCCCGCATCCACATGCGCCAGGATCCCCATCGTAATCTGTTTTTCCGGTTTATTTTCTGATGTAGCTGCCATCGAAAATGCCCCTTTCTGTCGTTATAATGATTTGTAACTGTTCAGTACCTTCGCGGAATACTACCTACTGAATAGTTTGTCGCATTTTATAATCATAACACAGAAAGGGGCTTTCGTCCATTCGTCCATATTGGAAACTCTCGATATTCTATTTTTTAACACCAGCAGTAAATCTTCTCCGGTCTCTGTTCCATCTGCGGACATTCTCCCGGGAGATAACCGGCTTCTTTCATATAAGAGACCGGCACATCTGCACTCTCTTTTTTCATGCTTACTTCATTTCCCTGGCGGTCGAGCAGTTTCATCTTCAGGCTGCCATCGATCAGATACGGTCCGACCAGAATACCATCCAGATCCATACCGAAGTTGCGGCTCTGGATCATATGCAGCAGTCCATCATTCATCTCTCCACCATTTTTTCTGATGTCATAGATCAGGAATCCGTTCTCCGTTCCCTGATATTTATGAAAAATAATCTGTCTGGCCATATCCTTTACTCCTTTTCGTTTTTCGCCTCTTGATACTTTTATTATAGCAGAAATTTTTCAAATAAATTTTCTTTTTCTGCTGTATATATTCAAAATAGTGCTGTATACTGACAATAACAAGCTTATATAGCATACCACAAAGGAGGCTGCCATGCCAGATATTTATCAGAAAAGCGGTTATCTCAACAGTCCGTTCCGGCTGTTTTATCTTGAAGACCTGCCCGGGCGGGAATATACCTACCATTATCATGATTTCCACAAACTGCTGATCTTTCTGAACGGAACGGTAAGTTACCGGGTGGAAGGCCGGGAGTACGATCTGAAACCGGGCGATCAGGTGCTGATTCCTGCCGGCGAGATCCACTGTCCGGTGGTTCATCCCAGTACCACCTATACCAGGCTGATCGCGTATATCTCGCCGGATTATTTTTCATCCCTTTCCGGGGAATGTGATCTCTCCGGATGTTTTTCGCATGCACTCGAAGCGCATGAAAATCTGATCCGCATTCCCGATTATTTTTCCGGCTCGCTGTATCCGGTCCTGCAGGAGCTGATCGGAACCTTTTCTTCGGATGATTTTGGCACCCCTTTTTATCAGAAGTTAAAATTCGCAGAATATCTGCTGCTGTTAAACCGCTACCTGTTACAGCAGGAAAATCAGAAGATTTCCCTGGTTCTTCCCACCGCCAACCCGCAGATTTTACAGATTCTTGACTATATCAATGCTCACCTGACTGAAGATCTGTCCATCGATCGAATCGCGGACGCTGCCTTTCTGAACCGTTCCTATCTGATGCACCTGTTTCGTGACGAAACCGGGTATACTATTGGAAAATATGTAACAGAAAAACGCCTCTATCTGGCAAACCATGCCATCGAACAGGGCGTTTCTGTCACCGATGCCTGCTATCAGAGCGGATTTCGCAACTATACAACCTTCTATCAGGCGTATCGAAACAAATATCACAAATCTCCGAAGCAGGCACGAAAATAATTTAGTTTGCTGTCATCTGCGCTTTTCTCTGTTTTTCCCATTTTCGCATCGTGTAAATATAATACGGAATTAACGGGATCAGCGCAGAGATCCATGCCGCCGGGTCTGCCAGACATACACCGGCAAAACTGGTGTGTCCTGCTACCAGCATAATAATTCCGGTTCTTGCCACCAGTTCAAAGATTCCGCCGACCATCGGCACCAGACCATAGCCCAGTCCCTGCAGGGCGTTCCGATACAGGAAGATGCTTCCAAGGAACGGATAGCACCAGAATACTGTGTGGAAGTAGGTTTCCGCCACACCCAGTACCTGTATCTCCGATGCATCAATAAATAAAAGTGCCATATATCTTCCGAGGAAATACAGGATCAGCATGGCAAAGACGCTGTATACAAGGATCATCAGCTGCGTACAGCGCACACCCTGTTTGACTCTGTCCATTTTCCCCGCTCCACGGTTCTGTCCAACATAGGTAGCAATGGTCGCACCAAAAGCGACAAATACGGTACTGAAAATATTCTGCAGTTTTCCTGCTGCCGAAAAACCTGCCATATAATTTTCCCCGTATACATTGATCGCCCCCTGCACTACAATGACACCGATCGCAGTGATGGAAAACTGCAGTGCCATCGGAATACCGAGTGCCAGAAGTTTTCCCATCTCCTGAAAAGAGACCGTAAAGTTTTCTTTTTTCAGATGCAGAATCGGGAACTTCTTCACAATATAAATCAGACATAAAACAGCTGAGATTGCCTGTGCAATTACGGTTGCATAAGCACATCCTTCCACGCCCATTCCCACGTAGATGATAAATACAATATCCAGCAGTACATTGATCACCGCCGAAATGATCAGAAAATAGAGCGGTGATTTGGAATCTCCAAGCGCACGCAGAAATGCTGCCAGCGCGTTATAGGCTGCCGTTACGATCAGTCCGGCGTATATGATTCCCATATAGGAAGTTACATCCGGCATGATCTCTTCCGAATAATTCATCAGATGCAGGATCGGGCGGTTGGCGATCTCAAAGCCTATCGTCATCGACACCGCAAAAGCCACCATCAGATAGATGGACATTGCCACATAGTGACGCATCCGGTCGTATTTTTTCGCACCGAACCACTGTGCCACGAGAATCGCAAATCCACTGCTCAGTCCATTCAGCCATCCGGTGACAAAAAACATCAGCGAACCGGTACTTCCGATCGCCGCCAGCGCCCGCACTCCGAGGAACTGTCCTGCCACGATGGAATCTGCGATGTTATAAAACTGCTGAAAGATGTTTCCGAGAAACATGGGAATCATAAACTGTATGATCAGCTTGATTGGACTCCCGGATGTCATATCCCGGATCGTACTGTTTCCCCCGTTTTTTTCCATTTCCTGTTTCCTTTCTTTTTTCTTTTCTCCTCTTACAATTTTTGTTACCTATGGTATTATAATCATTCCGCGGAAAAATGCAATGATTTTTTCTGCTAATTCAAAAGAGATCCCCCGGCACATTCCTCCAGAAGATCTCTTTTCTGCTTTTCGCAGTCCGTTATTCATTTTACCAGTCTGTCTCCGGGTCAAAGGTGATATCAGCCTGGTATTCCTCTCCCGCTCCCTGGTTTAGAAAGTTCTCCAGTGCCTCTTTAATCTCTTCCTCTTTTCCCTGCAATTCATCCGGAATCACCAGGTCAAAAACCACTTTGGTCTTATCGTCACACGAATGCATCCGGAAATCATGCATTGCAAGACGGCTGTCTTTGTCTGCCAGCCACTGTCTCACCAGTTTCTGCATCCGGTTGATCTCCACGTCGTCTGTGATCACTGGGTCCAGATGGATCACCAGATTCGTTCCGTATTCTTCCAGACATTTCCGTTCGATCTGATCCACCACCTCATGACATGCCAGCAGATTGTCGTCTTTGTCAAATTCCACATGAATACTTGCATAGCGTTTTCCCGGACCGTAATCGTGCACCATCAGGTCATGACAGCCAAGTACCATCGGATAAGTCATGATCTCCTGTGTCAGTTCTTTTCGAAAATCGGATTTCACGCCTTCGCCGAGAAGCGGTGAAATCGTATCTCTTGCAAGCCCGATGCCGCTCCAGAGGATAAAGACAGCGACCAGAATTCCCATGATCCCGTCCACTTTCCATCCAGTTGCATGTTCCACCAGTGCAGCGATCAGAACGGCTGTTGTTGTCAGTACATCATTTCTGCTGTCCGCCGCGGTGGCCAGCAGAGTCGTGGAATCGATCTTTTTTCCCATCCGGGTGTTAAAGATCATCATTCCCGCTTTCACCAGGATCGATGCGATCAGGACAATCATCGAAAGCAGAGAAAATTCAACTGCCACCGGATGAAGCACCTTCTCCACCGAACTTTTTGCCAGCTCGAATCCGATAAACAAGATCATCACTGCCACCGTAAGGCTTGCCAGATACTCGAACCTTGCATGTCCGTAAGGGTGTTCTTTATCTGCCGGTTTCTCTGCCAGTTTGAATCCGGTCAGCGTCACGATGGAACTTGCCGCATCGGACAGGTTGTTTAAGCCGTCTGCTGTAATCGACATGGAACCCGCAAGTTTTCCGACCGCCAGCTTGCTTCCCGCCAGACAGACATTACACACAATCCCCACCAGACCGGACAGCTTTCCAAGCGTTGCACGTTTTGCAGAATCATCTTTTTGTTTCATAAGTTTTACCTCCATTTTTCAACTTATGCCTGCAACATTTTTCTGTTATTCTCCCGTGCTTTTTGAATGTTTTCTTTTTTACACTAAAAAACACCCATGGGACAATATAAGTAAACTACTGTCCCACAGATGTCGCTTTCTCATCTGCTGCCCTCACCGGGCCCGGCCCCATGGATCTCCATCGCCTGCTCAGTTTGTACTGTAGATTGATATGCAGTGCAAATTGCGTTTTGAGTATCTTATCATACCTTTTGGGGGTTAGCAAGAGCTTTCAAATTCGAACTTTTGTTAGTTCTGAATAAAATATATTTCAGTAATCTGACCTGTATATCTTACAGATCCCCCAGCGTCTCTCCCAGTGCCAGTACCGCGTTTCGCACACATTCCGGGCACTCGCAGAGGACTTTTCCGGTTCCAGCACCTTTGAGTTCCTTGCAGATGGTAGCTCCGCTTTTTTCAGAAAATTTCTGCAGGATTTCTCTGGAAAATCTTGGTGTGCCTTTTCCTTCTGTCAGGACACCCGCCGTCATAACTGCACCGATCAATGCCCCACAGGTACTCTCCAGACTTCCCATCCCCGCCGCAAATCCTGCTGTCAGTTCCATCAGTTCTTTTTCGTCTGTGGAAATCTTATCTTCAAATACCTTGATCACCGCCTGCGTGCAGTTGCACGCTCCTGTCGCTTTATATTGTGCAGCCTGGGCTGCACGTTCTTCAATCGTCATCTTTTGTGTTCTCCTTTATTTTATGTAAAAGAAAAATCTTTCTTATCTACATTATAAATGGTTTACACTTTTAGTCAATGCAGGATTGTATACATCTTTTCCGGGAACTGGTGCCGGTTGTTTTCCTGCACCGTAAATTTCACATTACATTTTCCCCATTTTGCAGCCTCATAGAGTTGTTTCGCCATCGGAAGACAGTCATCATCCTCCGAACCGCAGAAAATCCGAAGCGCAATATTCTTTTCCCTGATTGCAGAAACCACAGTTTCCGCATGCTCCTCCAGAACCGGGATCCACGGGCCTTGCAGGATCATCAGATCACAGCGCACAGATGTAAATGCTATTGCGCGTAAAAGCATATCGCATCCGGCTGAGAATCCACCACATGCGATGCTCTCATATTCTTTCTTTTGCACCATTTTCATCGCTCCTGCCACCGGTAAGTAAGAACGCATGTCATAACTCCAGCGATACGTTCCATATCCTTTTTCAGCAATTTCCAGTGTTTTTTCCAGAATATTATTTTCTTTGATCATATTCGCTTTCCTTTCCATCTCCAATTTTTCTATATATATCATTTTTTATGTTTTTTCATTGTTCTCCCATAAACTGTTATTTCTCCATTACAGAGTTGAAAAACGGGCAACTCCTTTTTATGCAGCCACTTCCAGATCCACACGGTCAGAAACAGATTTGCACCCACAAAGCAGCCCACATACCCGCAAAAGCCCAACATCCATCCGGGCAGGAGCATAAATCCAACGAACAGCAATACCATATATCCGAAACCGCCAAATACTGTGAGTACTACCGGTCCTCCCTGTTTCATGGGCATGATCTCGTTGGTCCATGTCAATGTCGGCATTTTAACTCCAAGAAACAGACCAGCCAGTGCCATGAGCAGCACATAAGAGCCTGAAAAAAGAAGAAGCATCAATATCTGTATCAAATGCAGAGGATAAACTGCTACCGAGCACATAATACACAAAAGCAGCGGTAAACCTGTTAAAAGAAGCTGCATCGATGCTCCGCTGTCTGTTACGTTTCACCCGATATTCTCTACCGTGTTTTCCACCTGCATAAAACCTGCAAGAATCCCCTCTGCAATACTTCCTGCCATCGCGCAGCCGGTTGGAACAGCAATCGTCAGAATCCCAAGTCGCAACAGCTCTTTTGCCCCGGCAGATGTGAATGGGGTTTCCGCTTTCTGTTCGTTTCTGAAATAGCTTTCTGCGAACTTCGCCAGCGCAGCTTCTCCGGCACATACAAGCAAACTTCCAGACAGCGTTGCAGCAATGCTCCGACCATTATATCCATATTTCTCATAGATCAGCCCATGCAGAGTAATAGCACCGATTCTGAGCAGTTCTCCGTTTCCAAAACCCATACTGAGCATTCCTGCGATGCATCCACAACAGCCGATCACAGCAAAAATAAAAGCTGTTTTGCTGAGGATTTCTCCTAGTTTAGAAAGTTTCTGAATCGTATGGAGTGATTTCATTGTGATTCTCCTCTCCTGAATTTTCATTTATCGTTCCGCTTCTTAAAATTTATATTTTCAATAAAATAACGCAGAGTGAATCTGACTCCTTCCATCAGTTTCAGCTCTGCGTCTTAGCGTCTGGCTTTTTCGAACGTGTGATATGAAATTGTTGTAGATTGATCAGTTCCTCCCGTTTACACTTCGGGCAAAAGAGAAGAAAATTTTTCATAACAGTATCTTCGCGGATCCATACGCGGGTCTTGCTGTGACAGCTCGGACACAGCAGCCATTGTCCCTGTTTCTCCACTTACTACATCACCTTCCCATCTATCGGGGCTGAGATTACTGTGATCTGCCTTGTTTTGCTCCCTTCACATACTTCGGTGTTCATGTACTTCATCGCAATCTGATTGATCTCCGTAAGAAAATCCATAAATTTTTCATCTGTCAGAGTCAGCGTACAGGTACTCATCATCAGCATATCCTTTCGTGGGTCCACATGCTCTCCGGAAAAATATTTTGCAAACGATGCACAAATATTCAAAAGCGCCATCTGCACCGTCGCACCTTCCGCATCATCCATCTCCATGAAACTTTTATTCAGCTGATAAATGCTTTCCACCGTTCCGCGAATCCGATTTTCCCCCACCACGGTAATCATGGAATTGTCCGTCAGGATCTTCATATGGCGATACAGGCTTGCACTTGGGATATCTGGCAACGCCTTCCGAACCTCTTTGACTGTACCGGTTTCGTGAATCAGAAAATATTGAATGATCCTCTGCCGAACCGGATTCATCACAATTTCAGCGATCTCCATATTTTATTATCACTCCTTCAATTATTCTATATTTTTATTATATTCTTATTTTTGAAAATATCAAGATTATTTTATTCTACCGTTTGGCTTTGTGTATAAAGAATGTGCTTTGCAGGAAAGCAATTTCCCGTAAAACGAGATAAAATACGCTTCGCGAATTTTACTCGTTGCTCGCGTAAGTAAAGAAAAATCCCGGAAACCTAAAGGTTTCCAGGATTTTTATCGTCTCTTTCGAGATCATTATCTGTTATGTTCTTTCTTTCTGCTTACAACCGTTGTACCGATCGCAGTACCACCGCCAATAAACAGCAGGGCTATCCACAAAGCAAAATTGTTTGTGTCTCCGGTCTTCGGCTTGGTCGTGTTGGTTGTAGTGCTGGTTGTTGCGTTGGTTTTCGAATTTGCTTCTTCCGCAAGCTTCTTGATCTTCGCTTCCAGAGCATCCACCTTTCCCATAGCCTCTTTGCCGACCATCGTTTTCTCGTTCTCGGTTAGACCGTCGATGAGTGTTTTCACACGTTCCACCTCGCTCTTATCCCCAGTTCCTACGTTGTCCACCGAAGGTAGTCTATTGATCTCATCTAAAACTTTTTCTACATTGTCGATCGCGGAAAGCGCCTCTTTTACGGTGTCAAGTTTTGTTTCAAGATCTTTCTTTTCCTTCTCGGTGTAGTTGCCGTCAAAGTCACGCAGAGCATCTTCCAAAGCTTTTTTTGCTTTTTCAAGGGCTTCTTTGTCCTCGCGTTTCACATTGTCTTTGGTAATGCCGTCGACTGCCTGAATCTCATCACTTTCAGCAGCATCCTTAGCCGCAGTAATGCGATCGAGCAGTGCCTGTGCCGTGTTTTTCAGAGTCTCAAGAGCCGTTCTCTCCGTATCTGTCAGGTTATCTCCATTGAGCAGAGTATCGATGTCGGCGATCAACTTCTCCATCTCATCCTTATCGTCGCTCGTCACCTTGTCAATATCGTAACCGTTTACAGCATCCGTCAGACGGTTGATCTCATCCGCAATATCGGCAATCCGTTTGCTCAGATCCCTGCACTTTGCGGCTGCCTCCGTCAGTTTCTTCCATTCCTCTTCGGTAGATTCGCTGTCAACAAACGCCGCAGAAATGTCGTTGATTTGTCGCTCGACTGACGAGATTGTATCAGTGTCACTCGATTTGACATCATCGACTGTCATGGAAATGGCATCGGTAATCGACGAGATCGGTTTCATATAGACCGTATACTCTGTTACATTTCCTGCTTTATCTACCGTGCGGATCACATAGGTTTCCTCTTTGTCACCTGTAAGGAGGAATCCATTTTCCACAGGCTCACCGTTCAGCGTTACCGACTCGAAATTTTCGTCATCGATAGCAACTTTTTTCGTCACATAGTAGGTCTTACCGTTATCCACACCGACAATCTGAGGTGCCGTAGTGTCGAAAGTTGCGCCGTCCGATCCGATATAGGTGACATTTCCGGCATTGTCTTCGATGCGGACATAGATCACAAACTGATCTCTGTCTTTTGCCGCAATATCAAACCCGCTGTTTTCTGTCCAATCGGTAATCGCACGAACCTCTTCGTCTGTGAGTATCTTATCGGACTTGAAGTAGTGTACCGACTTAACGCCGGAAGCCTCATCGTCTGCCGTCAGTTTCACACGGACATCATCCTTAAAGAACAGACCAAAGGTGATCTTGTTGAGGAACTCCTGGAACGCTGTGCGCTCATTTAATCTTACCTCGCCGGTCGGCGCGGTCTTGTCGATCCTGTAGTTTTCGGTAACTGCCTCAGAGATGACACCGGTAGCCACATTCTTCACATAGAAGGTCAGTCTGCCGTTTCCGGTTTCGTCCGTTGCGGTCAGCGTATCCAGCCACTCGCCGTCTGCCGTATCGGTCAGGCTGAGTTTGTAGCCTTCCTTTGCGCTTACGACAAAACTGGTATGGATCCAGTCATTGGAATTTACCTCATATTCTTCCCCCGTAGCCGCATATGCAACGATATTCGCTGTAATGCCGCCCGGCTGTGTGAGTGTGTAGTTTCCAACTATCACGTTATCACCGGAAAGGGTAAACGCCGTAAAGCTGACCGGAATATTTTTACCGATCGTCACACGTTCAAAGGTAGGAACGCCATTTACAAGTTTCACCACATCACCGTCGACCACCCCGGCTAAAACCGGTGTTCCATCGATCTCTGCAGTGTTTTTGCCATCGTACTGTTTATCTCTGACTTTGAGATTCTCAACCGTCAGTTCTTTCGGTGTGATACCAGCTGTAGTACCTGCCGGCTGAGCTGCCAGCACATAATTTGCTGCATCGTCTCCCGAAAGAGCAAAATCATAAAATACAACTTTCTTGCCGTTGCCGACATTCTTATCATCATATGCCGCCCTGCCGGTCACAATCGCAACATCGTCGCCGTCAACAAGTCCGTCAAATGCACCTGCTGCCGTTACTTTCGCGTCGGTATTACCGTCGTAGATCTTGCTTTTCTCCACAGTCGTACCGACAATCTTAAGTTCCTTCGCTGTGATATCTGCCGTAACACCTGCAGGCTGAGCCGTCAGCTGATAGTTCGATGCCGCAGAACCTGTAAGTGCGAAACCGGTAAATGTCACATTCTTTCCTGTACCGACATTTTTATTGTCATAAGCTACCTTACCGGCTGCGACCGTGAGATTTTCGCCATCGTAGTTGACAGATGGTGTTCCCACACCCGTGAGTTTCGCGTCAGTCGTACCGTCGTAAACCTTCGAAGTTTCAACGGTCGCATCGTCAATCGTAATTTTCTTCACCGTGATATCAGCCGTAACATCTGTCGGCTGTGCAATCAGCCTGTAGTTCGCCGCTGCATCACCGGCAAGAGCAAATCTACTAAAGGTTACTTTCTTTCCTGTTCCGACATTCTTATTCTCATAAGATGCATTTCCTGCAGCAATCGTAAGATTTTCGCCGTCATAATTTTCAGACGGTGTTCCTGCATCCGTGATCTCTGCGTCGGTCGTACCGTCATAAACTCTGGAGTTTTTAACAGCTGTACCATTTATCGTGATCTCTTTGACGCTGATGTCAGCTGTCACGCTTGCCGGCTGTCCTGCAAGTCTGTAGTTTGCTGCATCATCACCATCAAGAGCGAATCCGGAAAATGCCACGGTTTTATCTGTGCCTACGTTTTTATCGCTGAAATTCGCCTTGCCCGCCACAACGGTCACATCGTCACCATTCACAAGGTTGGTTATACTTCCGTTCGATGTAATTTCCGCATCCGCTGTGCCGTCATAGATCTTGTCGGAAACCGTTACCGCTTCAATTCCAGCCTCTCTTGGTACGATTACAAACTGTACGGTTGCTGTACCTTTCTCGTAGTTATCCGTCTCTGACGTTGTCAGCCGAACGTTATACACACCGACATTCTTCGGTGCATCCGTGGTATACGCCTCGTCATCTGCATAGACCGGCTTGTATTCCCAGGTTCTCGCGCCATCACCATACAGCGTCCAGTCGATCAGATAAGGATCGATCGGCTCCCCATCGTAAGTCTTCTGTGTATTCGGTTCCAGATTCAGCTCCGGCGTTCTCTTTTTCACCGTAAGCTTCACCGATGTCATGGCAGGCTCGTCACCATCTTCGTAGCTTTCCCCCATCGGATGATACTGGACACGAATCGTGTATTCGCCTGCGGCAAGTGTGGAAACGTAACTTTTTTTCAGCGTTATCCTTCCATCCTCTGATACCGTATAATCGGCGCTGTCGATCGGTGTATCCCCATTGTAGAGTGCCGCCACCGTGTTGCCATTCAGTTTCACATCAAATGTAACATCCTTCTTGTCAAGTCTTGTAAATTCTGCCGTTTCCGTGACTGCCTTCGCGTCGGTGTAAACCACTACTCCGCTGGAATTGACAATGGTTACATTTCCGCTCTTATCTGTTGCACGGACATAGACATACGCTTTCCGGTTCGGCTCAATATCAAAAGATGTCCCTTCACCGTTCTCGTCAAGCGTCAACTCGTTCCAGTTGCCTGTAATTACGTTTTTATCCGTAAATGCTGTTTCTGACAGAAGATATGCAACCTTATCGATACCACTTCCCCGATCATTAACCGCCACATACACCGTCTGCGTCTCTTTGAAGAACAATCCAAAGGTAATATTGTTCAGAAAGGATTTGAATGTATGTGTACGAATACTGATTGCCGTCTCAGGCGGAGTAATATCTGCAACCCCTTCTACGGTAATGGTGATATCTCCTGTAACGTCCTTATCCCGAATCACATATATATCGTTTGTGCTTTCAAGTTCCACCCCATTTGCAAGTACTCTGAAGTTCTCAGTCCTGGAGTACCCCCTGGCAATCTGCACAATAAACGTATAATAGTTGTTGTGTCCCACAGTTGTCTCACCGGTAACGATGTATCCTTCGCCTTTTGGCAGTGTGACATTATAATTCTTATAGACACTAAAATCAAAACTTATCGTATTGCCTGCAATGTCGGTCGCTGTGACTGTATGTTTCGCATTGTCCGGTGCTATGGTGTAGGTTCCGTTTTCAAGTGTAATCTCTTCGCCATCCAGTGTCACGGTAAATTCACTTGCATCGGTGACGGTAAACTCCGTCGGACCATAATAAACCCCATTCGGCTCAATACCGGAAAATACCGGTTCTTCGATGTCGGTTGCCTCGACATAACCGCATCCACAGAGTTTTTCGTGCGTATTCGTATTCCATACGCAGGAATGGGTATGGCTGACAACTTTGACATTTCCGGCGATACCGACACGACCATCAATGATCTGACCGTTACCGTTGTCCTCAAAAGCTTTGCCATCCGCAAGGCAGTCCATCAATGCCCTGCCTGCAACGGTGATCTTACTGAAGTTACCCCCGTAGAGAGTCAGCGTGCTGTCTGCTTCTGCCATAATTTGATCGTTGAACGTACTGCCGGTGTGAACTTTCATCGTACCGCCGGACTTCACAAGCGCCTCGCCGTATTGACCGCCGTTTCCGACAAGTTCAAGCACGCCCCCGTTATTTACAGTAATTTTATCGGATATCGAACCACCGTTTACCACAACGTCATCTCCGGAAACATTCAATGCCCCGTTCAATGTGCAGTAGTTGATAACCGTATGACTTCCTCTGGCGTTGAGTGCCTGTTCAAACGTACAATAGAGAAGCTTGCTGTTATTGCCATTGCTGTTTACGATACCTTTGAAAATGAGAGCAGATGCGTTAAATTCTGCCGCTTTGGCAACAATAACCGGTCCTGTGACCGTACCGTTGGAAATATCCAGGTTCGCGCTCTTTGCAACATTGAGTCCATTGATCGTGTGACCATTCATATCGATGGAAAAGCTGCCGGCACTGATGGTACTTTTTTCCGTCACATCGTCATACATCCGGAGAACGCAGCCGTTATTTTCTTCGGCATAGCTGACAGCATTTGCAAAGTTATCAAACTGCTTCTCTGTTCCATTTGCTTTCACAACGAAGAGAATCTTCATACCACAACCGGTACAGATATGGTCGCTGTCGATATTCGCATGATCGCATGGTACAACTCTGACATTCGTCATAGAGTTCTGCTTTGCTTCCTCATAGCTGATACCGTCAAATCGGTAACCCTCACCGAGCAGGTCGGCACAGGTCAGCCCTTCGATTTCGACCTTTATGCTGCCATAACTTCCGCCGCAGAGGTAGGTTACTCTTGGATCCGGCAGCGCCCATTTATAGTCGGTAATGGTAAAGGAATCAAAGGAACCATTGTTGACCGTCAGCGTGCCTCCATGCTGTTCAAATCTCGGAAATTTGCACGCGCCATCAACCGTCAGTGCACCACTGCTCAACAGAAAATATACATTCATGGTGCCTTCGCCGACAATCGTTATATCAGCGCCATATGAAATCTCATATTTTGCAGAATTCCAGTCAGCGTTCGGAGGGTTGATGATCGCATGTCCGTTCAGATCAAACGTCCATTTTCCTGAGCCGCACGCACTCCAACTGTCTGATTTTTCCGCATCTCCATAAAGTTTCAGGTTATATTGTTTGTCTGGGTCTGCAGTGACAAGAGGGCTCGCTTTGTCCATCGCTTCCTCATAGCTGTCACCGGATACAAACTTTTCCTCGTTATTTTTATCAACATATTTGATCAATACGGTCGCCTGATATCCACAGTTTTCACATATGCCGGTTTCCTCATTAAAGGAATGTTCCTTATGCACATAGAAGTACACCGTCGTGGTGTTGCCCGCTTTGTCACACACCTCAACTGTATGCCACTGTTCGTTGTAAGCCGAATCAAGATTACAGGTATTGCTCCACACGCTGTACATGTATCCGCTGTGGGTTACATTTGCGCTTTCGAAATTTTCATCAATAAATTTAAGTGCTTTTCTTCCGCAGACCTGTACCCGCTGACCGTTTTCATAGCCTTCGATCACCGGTGGCGTCGTGTCAATGACAAAACCGTCGGTAGACAGATAGGTTACATTGCCTGCCTCATCGGTCAGTCTTACATAGATCACATACTTGTTATCCGTATCGATATCGAATGTACCATCATATTCGGTAAAAGCCACCGCTGCAAGTTCTGCTTCGGTCATTCCTGCATTTGCAGGCAGATATTCGATCTTTACCGTTTCTCCGCTGTTGTCATCTGCGGTGATCGTAACTTTCTGTGCTTCATTGAAGAACAGACTAAAAATAGTCGTATCTGAGAAGCTGTTCCACTTCTTTTCACCGATGGTGATCTCACCGGTCGGTTTTTCACTGTCCACCCACTGTGCCGTCAGGGTAATGCTTTCCACGGTATCATCGGCTGCAAGATCTGCATAGGTCGTGTCCGCAGTAACAGAACTTTCACCGCATTTCCATCCGTTGAACGCATAGCCTCCGTCCTTTGTCGGTTCGGCGATTCCGTCCAGTACCTTGTCTTCCCAGGTAACGGTCTTACTTTCAACCGCAGAACCGCCATCGCTGTCGAAGTTCACGGTATAGCTGTTTGCCGTCCACTGTGCAGTGAGCGTAAAGCCCTCCAGTACCGGGGTATCAAAATCGTAATCTTCCTCGCCCTTATACCATCCCTGGAATGCATAACCGTCCTTTTTGCATCCTGTCGGAATCTCCGCTTTCTGACCGCGCAGAACTTTCTGTGTATCGACTGTGCTTCCGCCGTTTGTGTCGATCACAACATCGACCGTTGCGCTGTCGCTGATCGTTCCCGTGCCGGTCACTGTGCCATAGAAAATGCCGCCGATGATACTGCCATTATTTATGACTGTACCATTTTCATCAAAAACACCGCCACCAATTTCCCCGGTACAGGTAATAGTACCGAAAACTTTGCTTTTCCCAACATCCATGGCACCATCTATTCTAGCATTATCCTGCATTTCAAAGGAAACGGAATCGTCAGCGCAAAGCAGCTTTCCACTAATCACGCTGTCATCTTTCATCACAAATTTTGCAGAGTTGTCCTGCCGATTTTTGTTTTTCATCATAATCTCGCCGTTTATGCTGGCTTTTCCGCTGAGTGAAAGCTTTGTAAATGTAATGTTTTCGACACTTCCTGTTTCGGCATTGTCCTCCATGGTCAGACCGATGGCATTGCCGCCACCATCCAGTTCGCCGATGCTGGAACTGCCACTCAGGTGAAATCTCGCATCCTGTCCGGACTGTCCTACGGATACATGACCGCCGTTGGCATTGCCGCTCATGGTGAAATCAGCATTGCTGTCGATCCGAAGCACGCCATCATTCTGTGCATTACCGGTCATCGTGAATACGGTTCCACCCGCAACGGACAACACAGTATTTTCTGCGATCTTTCCGTTGTACATGGTAACCTTTGCATTGTCTCCGGTCAGTGTCAGATTTCCGATACTTCCCGCCGCACCACAGTCGGTAATGCCGAACCTACCGCCTGCATGGATCTCCGTGCCGGAATCTGCACCATTTATACTTTTGCCGTTCAGGCAGATGTTCACTCCGTCAGGCAGCGTGATGGCATCAGCAGAAAGGGTCACATCGTTTTTCAGATAATAATTTCCTGCCGCAGTCGGAAGCGCATCTGTCGCCGTCCACTGCTTCCACTCAATCTCCTCGTGGGTGTCATGTCCGTCATACGCCGTTCCACCACAAAGACAGTGGGTGTCATCGTGCTTTGTACTGAAATACACTTTGATTTCAGCTATGCTCCGCTCAGCATCCATTCCTCTTAAATAGGAAGGATAGATTTGAAATTTTCCGGTTGAGGCATCAAAATCGACCGCAACAGGATCACCGTCAGCGCTGACTGCCTCAATCTTTTCCACCTCATATCCAGCCTCCGGTGTTACGGTATAAGTCTTCGGCTGTGTAGAATGTGCCAGATAATACGCATCCGCAGGTGAAATACTTCCACCCTTATCTCCTGCCACGCTTGCTTTTACGCGTAAAAGGTCATAATTCGGCTTGATAAAAATCGCCACTTCCTCGTCCGGAATAGGACCAAGGCATGAGTCATAAGCATTGATCCACTTTCCCTGCTGCCAGAAAACATTGCATCTGATACTGTCATAGTATTCAAAATAATCGGTATAATCCGTGCCGTCCTTACCGGTGATGGAGATTCGGAACGAACCGTTTTCAAGCTTATCCACCGTCTTTCTCACTTTGATGTCCAGTCCGCTGTAAAAGTTCGCCAGTTCATCGTCTTTGAAAAACGTAGCAGGAGCCATGCCGGTGCTGTCTGCTTCTCCCACCGTAAGCCCTGCAATATTACTCGAATCTTCCACCACATATACTTTAGGCTCAACATAGCGGTGCACGAAACGAATCTCTCCGGAATTCGATGCCTGTGACACATTGCTGATCAGCCACTCGCCCTCACTCGGTATGGCTTTGTAATCAGTGCTGTTATCTGCAATTTCGATCCCCTTTCCCTCGAAATACACCTTTGCAGAGGCAGATGTGTCTGTGCGGTCCAGCCCGTCAAACTCTATGGAATCATTCTGGCTGAATGACCGTTTGCCCGTGACCGCATCATAATAATAACTATACAGTGTTTCGTAGTTTTCTTCTTTGGAAAGTTCGGATACTTTCAGATTGACAGCTCCGTCCGCTTCCGCCGCAACTACCGGCAGAGGCACCATGGAAAACACCATGATGACTGTCAGAAACACAGAAAGTATCCGCTTTCCCAGTGTCATTTTTGTATTCATCCCGTTACTCCTTTTCCTATATTATTCTGATTTGTAATCAATTGTAATTGATAAGGAGTCATTGTACAATCACCCTGACACAAGCGGTCAAAAAACGACATAAGTGGTAACTCTTTGCGATCTGAAAGCTTTGATTTTTAATATTCGAATGATATAATAAATGAGTTGAAACTTATTCACCCTGCCATACAAAGAGGAGCTTTTATTTTGAAAATCGCAATTGTCGAGGATGACATCCAGATGTATGAACATCTGCAAACCTGCTTATATGAATTACTCGGTTCATCTGCTGAATACATATACTTTCCAAGTGGAGAATTTTTTCTGCAAACCTGGCAGCCAGGCACTTTTGAGCTGATTATTCTGGATATCTTTATGGACAGGCTTACCGGCATGGATGTGGCAAGAGAAATACGCAAGTCTGACCGGGAAGTACGCCTTGTCTTCAGTACGACCAGCAATGAATTCGCCAGTGAAAGTTACGAGGTAAACGCCTGCTACTATCTGCTTAAGCCATTCGGAAAAGACCGGGTAAAGGCCATGCTCGACCGCATAGATCTTGCACAGCTTGAGAAAATGCGTACCGTGCAGCTGCCGGACGGCACAACCATCGTTTTACGCGATATTATTTATGCAGACTATGCCGCTCACTGTACAACCCTGCACTGTAAACACGGCAGGAATAGCAGTGTCCGGGCAAATTTCTCAGAAATCGAAAAACTATTATCTGCCTACCCGTATTTTTTCAGCCCCTCAAAAGGGCTGATCGTCAATTTTTACGAGGTTGCCGCCCAAAACGCGGACACCTTTACCATGAGTGACGGCTGCCTCATCCCGATCAGCCGCCGGAAAGCAAAAGAAGTGAAGGAAGCCTATTCGTCGTTTCTTTTTGAACAGCTGCGAAAAGGAGGGAAAAACTGATGCCGTCTGTTTCCCGGATCCTGGAAGTCCTTGTATACTCTCTGCTGAATTTTTTTCCGTTCCTTGTACTGGCGCTCTATCCGTTCCGACACTGTCTGCGTTTTTCAAAGGTCATTACCGGAACTCTGATCGGTTTTCTCACAGTCATTCAGGTACTGCTCGGCGCATGGGTCAGTTTTGTATCAGGAAACCACAGTGCAATCGCAAGCGCAGTCAGCACGATTCTCTACGCTGCATTCTATTTTCTCGCTGTGAAAAAGCATTTCGGCAAAACTTTATTTACCCTGCTGATGATCTCCAACCTTGCCAATCTGGCTGTTATCTCCGCCAAATGTCTGGAAGGACTGTTCTTTCCAACCCTGGCAACGCAGGATTACCGCTGGTCATTCTCGCTGATGCTGTTTGCTGTGGAAGCAGTTCTTTCTGTTCCTGTATTTTTATACATGCGGTCCGTCTACACACCGGCTGTGGAAAAAGAACCGTCCGGTCTCGAATGGCGGTATATATGGCTGATTCCCGTAACCTTTTACCTGATGTGGTACTATGTACTCTACGGCAACACATCACATTCCAGTCTGGAAATTGCCCTGCAGCCGAAAAATACACTGTTTCTCCTTGTCATCAATGTGGGGGCATTCCTGATCTACTACATCGTAACCCGTCTGGTTCTGGAACAAAACAGGTCGCTGGAATTGCAGGAGAAAAATCATCAGCTCACGATGCAGGCTATGGAGTATAAAAATCTGCAGGAAAAAATCACCGATGCCCGCCGGGCAAAGCATGATGTGCGCCATCATATCGCACTCATGCAAAACTACCTTGCTGATGGGAACCTTGATGCGCTCCGCGAATATCTTGCCAGATATAACGAGAGTCTGCCAAACGACTCTCTTATCCGTTTCTGTGAAAATACTGCAGCTAACGCTGTATTGCTCTACTTTTCTCAGCAGGCAAAGGATAATGATGTAGACTTTATTGCCCAGGTAGAGATCCCGGAAGATATCTTTATTTCAGACACCGATCTTTCCGTTTTATTCGGCAATCTGATTGAAAATGCCCTCGAAGCCTGCCGCAACGAATCCGGCAAGGACCGAAAAATCATGATCCGCGCCAGTCTGATCGGCAGTTCCTTTTGCATCACAGTGGACAATACTTTTTCAGGCGCACTCAGACATACCCCCGACGGCATGCTTGTCTCAACAAAGCACAAGGGACTCGGTCTCGGCACACAATCCGTTAAAAGCATCGCCGCTCAGTACAGCGGCATCTGTCGGTTTGAGATGCGGGACGGAATGTTTTATGCTTCGGTGATGTGCAATCGTAGCTGACCTTTGTAATTATTGATTATCGCGGCAGTCGCCAAAGTCTCATGCAAGCAATATAATACTACTCAAACATAACGTTGCAATAACTTTCTCTGTTGGGTATAATAAGAACATATATTCTGCATCTCAAAGGAGGGTTCCTATGATAGAACAGCAAATTGCCGAAGCAGCGCCGCGAGTTCGTGGAGCTCTGGACAAAGCACAATCATCAGAATGTGCATACCTCAAGGATAAAGGCTTTGAAAACTGCCTTCTTCCCGTTACCGCTCGTGGCGATGGTGTATTACGTCTGACAGACATTGATAATCGTGACCGTTCAGTGCAATACCTTCCTGCACCTGACGCTGTAGACGGTGATGGAAAGACCCGGCACAAAAGCCTGATGAAGGATGCCCCTATTTCTGGTGCATTTATCGACGTGCAGCCAAATACCGACGCTGACACCCTTATCATTACAGAGGGATACGCCACAGCGCGAAGCGTATCGATCTGTGTGCCGTTTTCACGTGTAGTCGCCGCCATCCATGCAGGAAACCTAAAAAACGTCGCTACGGCCTTTAGAGATCATTTCCCGGCGCTTGAGGTTGTTATAGCCGCAGATAACGACTACCACGCGCCCAGCGATGTAGACGCGAACGGCAAGCCAAAACCTAACACGGGACTAGTAAAAGCTAATGAAGCCGCTAAAGCCGTTGGTGGGCTGGTGGTTGCCCCGCTATGCCTTGGAAGAAAGAAACATGATTGGGACGATGTACGCATGGCGCTGGGAGTGGAGCGGATGACAGAAGAATTTAACCGCGAACTGGAGAAGGCCAGAAAAGAAAAAGCCTCCGGGCAAGAGGCTTTATCGGGTTCTGCTCAAAATAACAGTGCAAATAGTAACCCATATCCATGGGATAGCAATGCCTCAAATGTAACAGCAGGCAAACTGCCAGCAGATGCCCCCGTTGCGAGCATTCCTCGCATCCCGGCTGCGGTAAACATTGCAAAATACCGCGTACCAGACCATTACAAAAAATACTATTCCGACAGAGTGACACCACAAGACCAACAACCTGACGGAACGGAATATCTTGTTGAACGTGAAGACGGCTCCATTGCGCTTGTTAACCCTACTACGGGGCGAGGCGAGGACGGGCAATCTGGTGTGTTTAAACATGCCAAAACATCCGAGATTATTCGCGGCATTAAGCCTGTTCTTAAGGGCTACAAGGAAGATGAAGCATATATAACATTCGAAAGCATTACGTGCAGCGCTCGCCGTGTCTCCATGCCATGGGCAAGCGACACCAAGCAGTTAGCAAGGGCACTCCGCTCAATGGGGGCTGGCGTTGTTGTTGATGGCGCACTTATCGACCTATACCGAAATGCCTACCTTGTAGAGCAGCAACTTCCCACGGCGGTTTATGGTTCCGCTCCTGGCTGGCATGAGCATAACGGCAAAAAATTTTATGTTTCGCAGTCCGGGCAAACATACATGGTAGATAAGGTGCGATTTGAGTTCGACAGGGCAATAGACAGCAAATACAAAGCACCATCTTTAGGCAACTTGCAGGATTATCGGGCCAAAGTCATTAAATTAACCAAGGGCAATAACGGCCTGATATTCCAAATTCTGCTTGAGCTAGCCGCTGTCCTGTTCCCTATCCGTAACGGCTCCATCAAAGCTGAGGGTATCACAGTTAATATCTACGGGCAGTCAGGTAAAGGTAAAACACTCGCCATGAGGCTTGGCGCTAGCGTATGGGGCAACCCTTCGAATCTAACCGAAAGCGCTAACGCTACTTACACAGCCTTGGTTAACAGCGCGGTTAACTCCAGTGGTGGAGCAATGCGCATAGACGACCTGTCAGCGATGGGTAATATTCGTGGCTCTGACTTTGAGAACCTTATCTATTCAATCGGTAACGGCAAGGGCAAGCTCCGCAGCGCCATTGATGGTAAGAACATGCCAGCCGACGAATTTAGCGTGATTTGCATCATGACCGCAGAGAAAACCATTACCGAGGAAGTGTGGCAAAAAGAAGGGTATCGCTTTAAGGCTGGTGCGGAAGCGCGCCTTATTGAACAACCCTTCATCGAGCCCGAAGACCTGAAAGGCAATAGCGATATTCGAGGTTTTGCAAGCGCTCTCATGGATGCCGTGAACAATGCATATGGTGAGGCGGGCGCAGAATGGTTAAGGGCTCTGGATTCCTTGGGATGGTCATCAATACAGATCCAACTACGTGAACATACCAAGAGCTTCGAAGACAAAATGAATTCCGACTATGCAGCTGCAATGAATCTAAGGCCGGGGCATAAAATCAGGGCGCACACACTGTATAGCGTCGTTTACGCTGCAGGGATAATGTCCCGGGCGATAACAGGCTACTCCGAAGAAGAAATCTTTACGGCTGTGGCATCTAACATGGCTCAAGAAATGCTTAGTAACGACATGGGCGGCAAGCGAGATGCAGAAGCGGTGGAGGCGTTTTGGGACTACCTCACAGGCTCAATAAATCGCATGGGCGCTATCGCAAGAGAGGGGAATAAAGCTACAGCGCAGCGCGGCGGCGATGAATCTGCGGGATGGATTGACATGATAGATGCCGGACGCGGGGATGAGTGTAAAACAGTCTTCTACCTAACCAAGCGCCAGCTTAACTGCGCGGCTCGTGATGTGTGTGGCATGTCAGGCGGTGAGTTGCTATCCCTTCTTAACAAGCGCAACTACCACGAGACACCAACGGATGCACGCGGAGAGAGAGACGGCACGGTGCAACGGAGGATTAGAGCTGGAAGCGCAATCACCAATCAAAGGCTGGTAAAAATAGCCCAGCCGCCGGAAGGTATTGAAGCTTAACCTTCTCCCCCCACCCTTGTTTTATGAAAACCACTAAAAGCCCTAACGGAATAGGGCTTCCGCACTAATTGAGTTAAGAAAAATCCACTCCCAAAATATTTTTTTAAAATTAATTGCTCACAAATCACTCAACAAATAAACCATCTTTTATGCCCCGACCTAAAAGAGTGCTGCGCTCTCAATACCAGCAATACCATCAGTGAATCGCCAGCGCCGCAACCAAAATTTGTCTGCATTAAGCTTTTTTGTCTGCACGATGTCTGCATGATTAGCCAATTAACCAAATGATATATATAGATAAATATTCTTATGCAGACATGCAGACAATGCAGACATACATAAATACGTTCGTGTGCAAGATTTATCACGTCGGTGTAACACGGCACGGTACGTTAAAATAAATTACTTTCCTATAGAGTGTTTTTTCTTTGTCTGCATTGTCTGCATGTCTGCATAAGGAATAGCGTGATATTAAAAAGATCTCTCTGGAAATCATTTGATGCAGACAAAAGCCCCCCTCATGCAGACAAAACGCCCATCATGCAGACAAATACTCACCAAGCTTAAGCAGTAACGCCTATCGAACGCCGCCCTTTTCCGTCCCCGCAACTGTGTTAATGCAGATTATCGGCGTTGAGTTCCGGTGATGTGATGGGGAAGGGGAAAAACTGCTCCAGATACAAAAAAATCCCCCGAAGGGGACTATCTTATTTTTTATTTTGCCCCCATAGCCTAAATGTTCTTAATGCCTCAAGCCCTATGAACAATACCACCCCAGCCATAGGGGAATCGTTAATGCACCCTACCGCTATTGCCGCAATAACCTCAACTGCAACAACTAAAAATACCTTCAATCTTTGAGCATCGAATTTTGACCAAACAAACTGAGCCAAAAACAGGAAGGCCACAACTGCAAAAATTATCGCCACTCCCTCTCCGCACATCCTTTCATACCTAACGACACTACACCCCTTAATCTGCGAACACTCTTTGCTATAAGCAATGAAGTCCCCAGGAGCTGCATATCCTTTTTTTATGGCATGAGTGGCGATATCAACTTTGGTAGCGCCGATTGGCACATTCGTCATTTCAAATCCATTTGGCAACACCACTGTCATTGTGCTTTTCTGCTGGTAAGCTATCTGTTTGTTTAACACCTCCACCGCAGATTCATCTCCAGCAGATTTCGCCTTCTCTAGGGCATCTTTAAGCTGTGCGATAGTGTATTTTTCCCAAGGTTTCTCATTCGTTGCAACCGATACGCCGGAAAAGTAATTATCAATAGCCTTCCCTATCTGTTCAGTCGTCGTTCCATCTGGAAACCGTAGCGCCTCTCCTTGGGCCGTCACATCCAAGCTCATAATTTTCTGCCCCATGATAAAAAATCCGCACATCATGCACGGGTTCTATTTGGGTTGCTTGGGTGTGTGTGCTATTCGGGTATCGTTATTTCTTGAGCCATTAGTGCCGCTGTTAACTTTTCCATCATTACACAGTCACCCCGCTTCTTTTTAGCCAGACACCCTTCAGCAAACGACTTAATTTCGCCGCCCGTGCTGTCCGTAAAGGAACCCCTTTGCGAACGGCATCATAAAACCCGCCCGCACTGTTCGTAAAGATTGCTTTCGCATTTATGAACTCATATAATTTACGGAATGACTTTACGAACAAAAGGTAAACCAAATGGCTGTTATCTCTTACCTCCGCGTATCAACTGACGAACAGAACGCAAGAAACCAGATTCAGCAGATAGAGGCGGCTGGTTACGCGGTAGAAGCAGACTTTCAATTTTGCGATGAAGGTCTAAGCGGTAGCATCCCCGCCAGCAAGCGCCCCGCACTGAATGAGGCGATAAAAATGGCGCGTAAGGGTGATGTATTCGTGGTGGTCGCAATTGACCGCCTCGGGCGCGATGCCGTGGACGTGCTGA